>Ga0207667_10006483_pt1 | contig 14158 bp, 12 predicted proteins | sample KBSCornC52_FD_184301 | JGI IMG/M metagenome (GOLD analysis project Ga0207667, IMG submission 184301) | Corn rhizosphere microbial communities from Kellogg Biological Station, Michigan, USA - KBS Corn C5-2 (SPAdes) (version 2) | ecosystem: Host-associated > Plants > Roots > Rhizosphere > Soil ... | reverse complement strand
GCGATTACCAGTTTCCTGCCGATTGACTTCTCTCCCCCCACACTGTCATCACGCATTGCGCCTCCGTTGCGTGTCCGGCGGCGGCGTCAATCGGATGAGGCTCTTGGTTCCGATCGTCACCAGGTTTAGCTCGCGCGCTTGCAACAGCGCGCCTAACGCCTCGCGTACTTTTGATCGCGACGTCATGTGCGAGAAAAACTGTTCAATATCGTCCTGCTCCACCGCAACTGCGGTCTCAAGATATTTGCTCAGCAGCGCCGTCACAGCTTCCGGCACAGAAATGTTGATTCCCTCTTTTACGGGCCCCGGAGCCCAGCGATACAGCACGTCCCATGAGGCCCCTGCACCCGGGCTGTAATCCACCCGCGTGATCTTCAGAATCGACCACAACTCGGCCAGTGCGCGGTCCAGCGCCGCCTGGCTGCTTTCGCGTCCCACATGCTCCTGCAACTGTGTCTTGGTCAGTGGCCCATGATTTTGCAGCGCTTCAAATACTTTGGCGGATAGCTCGGATACCGCCGCGCCCTGCGCTTTTTTCTGCGGCAGCGCTTTAGGCGTGCGATCGCCCACCAACCCGTAAAAAAAAGGAAATGCCGCTGCGGAAACCACCAGAGTGTTTTCACCGGACAAAATCATTTCAAACGCTGAGCGCTCGCGCAGCAGGCGCACCATGAGCTCCGTTGCCTGCTGTGCCCGTGGATCCGCATAAGCATTTTTTGCTGTCGGCAATCCCGCCGCCGAGCCTGCATACGCGCCCATAAAGCTTGCCACGCGCGGCAGCGTCCGCTCGGGATACATCAGGCAAAAGCCCACAGCCTCAACAAAACTTCGCGCTTCTTCCACCGTATGGACGGGATGGCCGTCAATCCGCCAGTTCGCCGCCCGCTGCTGCTCGAGTTCTTCTTCAGTCATATTAGGTTGGGAACCCTTGGATTCATTCGCCTGTCGCCGGCCAGCGTTGCGCCCCATGCAACAATCTTACGATCTCAACTGCATTCTCCCTTACACGATACACCACGGCGAACGGCAACCTCTGCAACGGCAGTTCTCTTGTTCCGTTTACTCTTCCTGGTCGCCCACGGTTGGGAAAGGTATTTAGTTGCGCGACGGCGTCATAGATAGCGCGGGCAACTCGCAAAGCTGTGAAAGGATTATCATTCCGGATATACTGGATCATTGCAGTGAAGTCGGCGACCGCCTCGGGTGACCAGCGGACTTCCATTAAGGCTGAAACATCCGTTCGATGCGTGCGACCACCTCATCGTGGCTAACGCTTTCCCCGTTGTCGAGTTGAGTCAACCCTTTTTGCACTTCAGCTCTGAACCATTTGTCGTGACTGAAGTATGCTTCCACTATTTCCTGGACAAGTTGGTCGGCCGCTCTACCACGCTCCGATGCGGCGCGCTTAAGCTCAGCTTCAAATTCGGGACTAAATCGAACTTCCATTGCAATAGTTTAACCTAACGGTCTCTTTCGATCCTTTGAAACCTCCGCTCCCTCCGTTCCTCTGTGTTTCAAAGGTGTTGATGTTTGGCTGCCCGCTAAATTCTTTTGAACGCCTTCTGAATCTCCTTCACAGAATACCGCAACACCACCGGCCTTCCGTGGGGACACGTCATCGGACACTCGGTTTTCGCCAGCTCCTTCAACAGCCATTCCATCTTGTTCTGCTCCAGCGGCATGTTGATTTTAATCGCTGCGTGGCATGCGATGCTGGCTGCAATCTTGCCCCGGATTTTGTCCAGGTTCAGTGCCTGCTCTTCCTGCTGAAACTGGTCCAGCAACTCGACGAGCATCTTCTCCACATCGCCCGATCGAACGCCTCCCGGCGCCGTCTTCACCGCTACCGTTCGTGTGCCGAACAGTTCTACCTCAAACCCATTGCGCCGCAGCTCGTCTGAAATTTCGGCAAACACCGCCTGCTGCCCTGGCGTTAGCTCCACCAGCAGCGGCATCAGCAGCCGCTGGCCATCCTGCGCAGCATCATTTTGTGCACGCTCTTGCAGGATCTTTTCAAACAACACTCTCTCATGCGCCACGTGCTGATCGATGATCCAGAGTCCGTCGGCGTTTACCGCCAGGATAAACGAATCCCGCACCTGCCCGAGCGGCTTCAGACTGGCCAGCGCCAGTTGATCGACAATCGTTTGCGGCTCGTCTTCCAGCACATTACCGCAGCTGTCGGCATGGCCATTCACGGCTCGCCCCATTGCGGGAGCGCCTACCGGACCAAACCCACTGACAGCCATGTTCGCTTCCACCATGATCGCTTCCCTGCCGAACTGCAGCCGTTCGTTTACGGGAGGCAAAGCCTCCGGTCGCAACACAAAATCCCCGCCAGCGAACTGCTGCGCGCCCGGAGTCAGGCCCGGAGCGGCGGTGGGCTGCGCCGTGATCTCGCGCGTAAATTCCGGCACCGGACGCGCTTTCATCAGCGCTGCCCGCACGGACTCGCGAACAAAATCGTGTACCAGCGTATGCTGCCGGAACCTCACTTCGGTTTTCGACGGATGCACGTTGGCATCCACCTCTTCATTCGGCAGCTCAATGAACAGCAGCACCACGGGAAAAACCGTTGGCGGCAGAATATTCCTGTAGCCCTCGATAATCGCATGCTGCACCATCCGGTCGCGTATCAGCCGCCCATTCACAAACACATAAATCGAGTTGCGGTTCAGCTTCTGCAACTCCGGCTTGGAAATGAATCCGTGCAACCGTATGTCGCCCGGGACCGGTGTTTGGTAATCTTCACCCCGTCGCCACGGCGGAGGCTCCGGTATGCCCACGCGTTCCAGCTTCATCGTCGCCGCCAGCGGCACAAGCTGATCGAGCGTCTCGCGGCCAAATATCTGGTAAATACGGTCAGAGTGCGAACTCACCGGCGCAGCCACCAGCATCGCCTCCGCGGCCGAATGCAGTTCGAAATGTTTGTCAGGATGAGCTAGCGCATAATGCGTCACCAGCGACGCCAGATGTGAAAGCTCGGTTGACTCCGCTTTCAGGAACTTCTTGCGCGCCGGAGTGTTGAAGAACAGGTCGCGTACCGCCAATGATGTACCTTGCGGAAGCCCCGCTTCTTCCACTCGCAGGATTTTGCCGCCCGCAATCTCCAGCACTGTGCCTCCGTCTTCTTCGGTCGCTCGCGTCTCCAGCAGCACCCGCGCCACTGACGCGATCGATGGAAGCGCCTCCCCGCGAAAGCCCAGGGTATGAATATTCAGAAGATCTTCCGCGTCTTTGATTTTCGAAGTGGCGTGGCGTTCGAAGGCCAGAAGCGCATCGTCGCGTACCATTCCGCAGCCGTTGTCGGTTACCTGGATAAGTTTTTTGCCGCCGGCTTCCACCTGCACGCGTACTCGCGTCGCGCCTGCATCCAGCGCATTCTCCAGCAACTCCTTCAATACTGATGCGGGACGCTCCACCACCTCGCCCGCGGCGATCTTGTTGGCAACATGCTCGGAAAGTACGTGGATTCGTCCCATTTTGTCTAAGTTCCGAGCGCCGGTAGCCGGGGTCCCCAGCCACGCATGCTTTTTGCGTGCCGGGGTGGGAGACGCGAGGAATCCCTATAGTAAATGGTTTTCGTACGGCGGCGATACGACCCGAACCGACGGTTCCAGGTTAGAGCGGAACGGACAATATCCGACGAATCGGCAAAACGGTAACCTAAATTCGCGAAGGTCCGGAATAGCTCTTTTTCTTATCCAGGAAATCGTCACGAAATGTACGGTACGCGTCTTCCGTGTCGAGGTGGTAGCGAAACAAATTCTCGAAACCTAGAAATGACTCAACTGACATCCAGCGATACAAATCGTCAGACACTTTGCGGTCGAGTGGAATGTCTTCAATCAAGCCAACTGCGGTGGCGCTGGATAAATCGGTTTCTGCGTCATTCGTCGGAGGCTGTTCGAAACACCAGTGCGCATAGTCGTAAATCCTGCCAATCAGGTCGTCATTGGTTGGCTGTTTTTTGTATGAACTGGCGAGCAACTCGGACAGGTCAATCCACAAGTCTGTGGGAGTGTTGTAATCATGGTTGCGAAATATTTCATCCTGCAGTTCCGGGAAGGATGCTCGCGCTTTGATGAGCCAGTCGTTCAATGCTGCGTTTTCCTTTTTCATTTTGGAGTGAGAGCGCTACTTTAAAAGCCGAACTCAATCCGGAACTCAAGAACCCAATTGTCATTCTGAGCGCTTGCGAAGGTGCAACGCAAACCGGGAACAAGTCGAAGGATCCGGAGAATACGCCCCATGCCATGTCGCACAGGGAGTTCCCACGATGCACTGCTATTGCCTTCACCGGACTACACCGAAAAGCGATCCTCGCTTCCCGCCTATCCGTAGCCGTCCTGAGCGACCCGCAGGGGAGTCGAACGGATCTCCTTGTGGTTAAGTGCCTATCGAGATGCAGTCGCTGAACTCAGCCCCGGCGCAGGATACGTCGGCAGCTTCTCCCGTGTCCGGTTCGCTCGTTGGATATCCAACTCGCCAAACAGGATTGATGGCGCAACAATCGCGCTGGGTAGCGGCTCCGCTCGGTTGTATACGTAGTTGTCAGTCCCCGTGGCGACGATATCACTTCGCAGTGCGCGCGTATCCAGCTGCTTGAATACTGCGCCGCGCACCAGCTCCTGATGGCCATCGTTCACGTAGATTCTCCACAGCAGCCGCGGAGAAAGTTGCGGTCCGGTAGTTTCCACAAAATATCCGTATGGACGCCCCTGGTCTTTGCACATCTGGATCAGTTTTTTCTTCAGTTCGTCGAAAGGAACGCTATGCTCTGCCTTAAAGATCAGGTTTGATATCTGCGGACGCGGCGCTCCTGCCAGCGCTGTCCTACCGTGGCCGTTCGAGTGTGGAAAGTCACGAATTGGTTCGCGGCCAAGCAGATAATTCGTCAGCATGCCTTTTTCGATGACCGTGACTTTCTGCGCTTCCACGCCCTCGTCGTCAACATCGTAAAAGCCGGCCAGCGACTGGTGATCAAACTCTTTGTCCTTCGGGTCATCTACCACGGTGAATGTCTCCGGCAGCACACGTCCTTTGTAGTAGGAGGCAAATTCTCCGTTCGTGCGCGCCGGATTTCCCAGGTCAGGTCGGATTCCCAGGATGTTGGGAACAATCAGGCGTTCAAACAAAGAGGATGCTGCGTCGGCTGAAAACAGCACCGGTCCGCGATAATCGTCTTCCACCAGCGGAGCTTTCTTGAGCGCCGCAAAGCTGCCAATCAGCTTCCTGGCTTCCTCCGCCACTTCTTCTTTCTTGGGCAGCTCGTCTGCTTTTGTCACCACCCAGCCATGGCTGCGCTCCAGGTGCATGCCATCGTCGGATTGATCGGCGGCGGAAAACAGAAGCGTGTAAATACTCTTGCCATTCCGCGCCACCGTGCCTTCAGTATTCACAAAGTAACGATTCAACACGCGGAAATTCAACATGGCACTGCTCATCTCCAGGCTGGGATCGCTGCGGAACAAATCAGATGTCGCTCGGATCTCCTGCTTCCATTTATCCAGGTCCACATCCAGCTTGGCCAGGTCCCGGACGGACTGCGCCGGCTTCTCCTGTGAGAAGTCCGCCAGATCAGATTCTGTTTCCACGTTCTTGAGCGCCGCCTGTTTTTCCGTAAAGCCGCTCAGCGCGGACTTATACGCCTTGTCTGTGGCCAGCCAGAGCTGCCGCCGAAGCGCCAGTTCGTCATTGTCGGTGGGCAGTACTTCCACTGCCCCCATTCCTTCGCCGAAATAGCTGTCTTGTTTGTAGTCGCCGATTCGGACTACCACGCGAACCAACCGTCCACTGTTGACCTGGTCCGTACGCAGCGCGCCCAGCGTGGCATCGGCAATGTTGTCCTGAATTTCCGTAACCTGGTAGTCGATGTAATACGGCCGTTGCAACTGCCCAAGCTGCAGCTTTTCCTGTGAGCGTTTCAGCTCCGCAAGCATGGCCTTGAGCACCGCATCGCCATGATCGTTTGTTGAAACCGATGCCGCCGTAGGCGTCGCGGCACTGTCACCTGCCAGTCCAACTGCAGAAAACACAACCATCAATAGGAGAGTGGAAATCAACCGGCGCATTAGTGCACCTCCGCTTTTGGCGAGGACTGCTGGGTCGCGACCTCGGCTTTTTCCAGGCCCGGTGGCGGCAGCAGCGGCGGTCGCTCATGCCCCTGTGACATCTTCTGCACTTCAATTTCTGAGAACAACATGGCCGGCGCGGCCGCGGCCACTGGCACCGAACCCGACTCCGCTCCGCACTCGCCGTTGAATACATCCATTTTCTGCCCCGTCAGCACAATCCGGTTCAGCGCGTTGAGCGGCGTGCCAATAATGTCCACGCCGCGCACCAGCTCGTCCGGACGCCCATCTGGATAAACCTTCCACACCATCAGCGGCATTACCTGAAACGCCTGCGGCATGTTGCGCATCGTCAGCGTAAAACCCCCGGCGATGTCTTCAAAGTAAAGCCCAAACGGTTTTTTCTGCTTCCTGATTTCGTTGATCAGCTCTTGCCGCAGCTGTGAATCCGCCACCGTCTTGTTTGAGCGGACAATCAAATTTCCCTGCCGTCCCACCGGCATCATGCCGGCCTGCCCGCGTCCGTGTCCGTTCGACTGCAAAAAGCCTTTCACCGGCATGCGCGACATCAGGAACTGCTTCAATATTCCGTTTGATATCAGCTCTACCTTTTTGCTCTTCTCGCCTTCTTCGTCATAACTGTAATTGCCGCTCAACTCCACGCCGTCCAGTTTCGCCAGTGTCGGATCGTCTTCCACGCTTAAAAACTTCGGCAATACAGCCTGCCCGATCATCTTGGTAAACGTCTGGCCTTCATTCTCTCCGCGCTGGCGCTGCCCTTCCAGCCTATGGCCCACTACTTCATGGAAGAACACGGCCGCCGCCCGCCCGGATAGTAGAGCTGGGCCGTTGAAGGGTTCCACTACCGGCGCTTTCTTCAGCTTTTGCAGGTCCTGCGCAATCTTTTCAATCTTTGCCGCAATCTCCTGCTCCGGCGCGAGCTTGTCAAAACTAGAAGCATCAAACGTCTCCGACCTGGCCAGTTCCATCCCGTCCGACGAGCGCGTGCTCCCCAGCGCCAGCAGCCGGATCAGTGGACGTGAATCCACCAGCCGCGACCCTTCACTGGAAACAAAGTAGCGCGTCGTGTCCTGCACCAGCAGCACCACGGTAGAGCTTTCAATGTCGGGATATTTCTTGAAGATCGAGGAAAGCCTGCGCACCCGCTCTTCCCATTCATGCTGATCAAACTTGGGCGGAACAATCTCCTTCCCAACATATACCTGCGGCTTCTCCGCTGAAAAGTCCGGCGACGAATCCTCTTCATCCGCGCGGACCTTGGTATTGGTCTTCACCTCAAGAAATCCCTGCGCGGCTTTTTTGTACATCCGGTCCGTATTGATCCACAGCACCCGCGCGATCGCATCCGGCTTGTCTTCCAGCGGCAGTGACGCCGTGGTAACCGCGTTAAAGCGGTTCTCGCCGTGCGTGTTGTCCAGTTCGCGGCTGCCCACGCGGACAGAAACATCCACCGTGCGATCATGGCGTTTGATGTTGGCCATCATCGCGCCATTGCTGGCCATGATGACAGAACCAAAATCCTCGTTCCCGGCGTAGCTGATGAAATACGGCGCAGGATCGGCCTTGCTCAGCGAACTCATCGCGCGATCCAGTTCCTGTTGCAGCGTGTGCAGCAATACCGGGTCGTTAGCGCCGGCCCCTGCGGTCTGTCCCAGCATTGCCGGCGCAGACAAAGATAGTAGTAGACAGAGAAAGTATGGCTTCAGACATGACATGGTTAAAAGAAGTGTACCTCAAGCGTTCAGCAGCGGAAATGTTACCTTAGGTGCTTCCGCAGTCTCGAGCGAAAGCGAGAGATTCCTATAGTTAAAAACTGTATAGGGTCAGGCCAGTCTGGTTAATACGCTAAAACGCTTACCCGTCGGATGCTCCGCGACCCTAGAATACTAGGTAGCGAAAGGGTTCCCTCGTAAGCTCGGGATTACAGAGAGCTCATTCCCCCGCACTCTTCGCAGAAGCCGGTTTCCACCTCAATATCGGCTTCCGAGCGGCGGCAGTCTCATCCAGCCGCTTCACGCGTGTCGTATGCGGAGCGTTCCTCACGAACTCGGGATCTTCCTCCGCTTCGCGTGCAATCGACTTCATCGCATCCACCAGCAGATCCAACTCTTCCAGTGACTCGCTTTCCGTCGGCTCAATCATGATTGCGCCATGCACCACCAGCGGAAATGACACCGTATAAGGATGGAAGCCGTAGTCGATCAGCCGCTTGGCGATATCACCCGTCTTCACGCCTTTCTGTTCCTGAATGCTGTCGCTGAAAACTACTTCATGCATCGATGGGCTCTGGTACGGCAAAGTGTAGTCGCCTTCCAGTTTTTTGCGGATGTAATTCGCGTTCAGCACGGCATCTTCCGTGGTCTGCCGCAGGCCGTCCGGACCATTGGCCAGCGTGTAGGCCAGCGCGCGCACGTGCATGCCAAAGTTCCCATAAAACATGCGAACGCGTCCCACGGACTTCGGACGGTCATAGTCAAACGCCAGCGTGCCGTCGGCCCGTTCCACAATCACCGGCTTGGGCAGGAACGGCTCCAGGATTTTCTTGCACGCCACCGGCCCCGATCCCGGTCCGCCTCCGCCATGCGGTGTTGAAAAAGTCTTGTGCAGGTTCAGGTGCATCACGTCCACGCCAAAGTCGCCTGGGCGCGTCTTGCCCACCAGCGCGTTCATGTTCGCGCCATCCATATAGAGAAGGCCGCCCTTCTGGTGAAGAATCTCGGCGATCTTATGGATCTCCTGCTCAAAAATTCCCAGAGTGTTGGGATTCGTAAGCATCAGTCCGGCGACATCTTCATTCATCTGCGCCGCCAGCGCGCTCACATCCACCATGCCGCGTGAGTTCGACTTCAGATTTTCCACTGCGTAACCGCAGATCGCTGCTGTGGCCGGATTGGTTCCATGCGCGGAATCAGGAATCAGGATCTTCTTGCGCGGGTTTCCTTTCGATTGCAGATACGCGTGCATCAGCAGGATTCCAGTCATTTCGCCATGCGCGCCCGCAGCGGGTTGCAGCGTAATCGCATCCATGCCTGTGATGTCTAGCAGGCAGTCGGAAAGCGTCTTCATCACGCGCATTGCGCCCTGTGAGACTTCCGCCGGCTGGTAAGGATGCGCATTGGCCAATCCCGGAAAGCGCGCCACAACTTCATTCACGCGCGCGTTGTATTTCATGGTGCAAGAGCCCAGCGGATACATGCCCAGGTCAATCGCGTAATTCCACGTGGAAAGCCGCGTAAAGTGGCGGATGATCTCCATCTCGCTCACTTCCGGCATGTTGCCAAGGTCGGCGCGAGCCGAAGAGCCAAGCGCTTTCTTATAATCGACTTCAGGAACATCCAGCGGCGCAAGCCGGTAACCTTTCTTCCCCGGTGACGACCGCTCAAATATCAGTCCTTCATTCTGGTTAACGTGGTGTGTCGCTTTCTTGATATCTTTATTGCTCATTGGCCCACCGCCTGCGCTGCTGCATCAATCTGTTCTTTGCTGTTCAGCTCCGTGCAACACCATAGCGAAGCATTGCCCAGTTCCGGATAGTGCCAGCTCAGCGGGAAGCCGCCAATCATCTTCTTTTCCAGCAGCCGTTTGTTGATTGCGTGCGCGTCGTCCTTCGTCTTGACCACAAATTCATTGAAGCGCGGCGCGCCCCCAAAGAGGACCTTTCCCTTTTTTGCGAATTCGCCTGCGGCATACGTCGCCTTGGCCAGATTCTGTGCGGCAAGTTCTTTCAGTCCTTCGCGGCCATAGATCGTGAGGTAGATCGTTGCCATGGTGGCGATAAGCGCCTGATTGGTGCAGATGTTCGAGGTAGCTTTCTCGCGGCGAATATGCTGTTCGCGCGTGGAAAGCGTCAGCACGAACCCGCGTTTGCCGTCTTTATCTTTCGTCTCTCCGACCAGACGTCCCGGTATTTGCCGGACGAATTTTTCTTTCGTCGCCATCACTCCCGCGTATGGCCCGCCATATCCCAGGGGCACACCGAATGACTGTGTCTCCATGGAAACAATGTCGGCTTCCACCGGCGGCTTTACAATTCCCAGCGATAGTGCCTCTGCAATCGACACAATCAGCAACGCGCCCTTTTTGTGCACCAGATCAGCCACAGCGGCAACGTCTTCAATCGTGCCAAAGAAGTTTGGCGACTGGATCAGCACGCACGCCGTGTCTGGCGTAATTTTCTTTTCCAGATCGACCATATCGACTCGGCCGTTTTCCAGGTAGTCGCATTCAGTAATCGGCAGCCCCTGGTGCTGCGTGTACGTATGCATCACCTCGCGGTATTCCGGATGCACGCTGCGCGCCACCACTGCGGCCTTCCTGCCCGTAATGCGCACGGCCATCAACATGGCTTCGGCCGCGCCCGTTGAGCCGTCATACATAGAAGCATTCGCCACTTCCATCCCAGTCAATTCGCAGATCATGGTCTGGAACTCAAAAATCGCCTGCAACGTCCCCTGCGCGATCTCCGCCTGGTATGGCGTGTACGACGTTAAAAACTCGCCGCGTGAAACCATGGCGTCAATCACCACAGGACGGTAGTGATGATAGGCGCCGGCGCCCAGAAACAGCGCATAATCTTCGGCATTCGCGTTTGCGCGCTCGTGGAAGTAGTCGATGATCTCTGATTCCGCCATTTGTCGCGGCACTTTCAGGTCGCGGTTCAGCCGGTATTCCGCCGGAATCGGCGCAAACAGGTCATCAATGGATTTACATCCGATCTCGCGCATCATCTGCGCGCGATCGGCGGGAGATTTGGGTAAGTAGCGCATGGTTTTTCTGAAGTCCCGAGCGTAGCGAGGGATCCCTATTCGCTGCTACGCTGTTTACACTCAACTATGTTTCTTTGCTTCGTCATCCCGAACCCCGTTAATGAGCGCGCGCAGTCACCAGCGCGCAAGTAGGGGTGAAGGACCTTGTGTTTGGAATTCCTACAGTCCAAAAAGCTCTTAACATTTATCGTCTTTGATTGCCCTAAGACCCTTCGCGGCTATAGGGCTCCCTCGCCTGCAAAACGCGGCTCGGGATTGCAGAAAAAATCATTTCTCTTCCGCCACGTACTTCTCATAGTCATCGGCTGACATCAATCCGTCCGCCTGGCTCGGGTTCGAAAGTTCCAGTTTGATCATCCACGCCGCATGCGCGTCCTGGTTCACAGCTTCGGGGCCCTGGTTCAGGCTCTCATTAATCGCAACAACTTTGCCGGAGGCCGGCGCATAAAGCTCCGAGACGGCCTTTACCGACTCCACCGTCCCAAAGCTCTTGCCCGCTTCCACCTGCGCGCCTACTTTGGGCAGCTCGACAAACACGATATCGCCCAGCGATTCCTGCGCGTGATCGGTGATTCCTACTGTGGCAGAGTTGCCTTTCACCTGGATCCATTCGTGCTCTTTCGTGTACTTGTAATCTTTCGGATATGCCATCGGTTAGTCCTGTCCTGCAATCTAGTTTTTTGGGTCGATGATTCTGGCCAGTAATCTTCGCGATAGGGGCCTAAGATTTTTTGGGTCGCTTGTAAAATGGTGTTGGCACAACTTTGCACTTGATCTTCTGCCCTCTGATCTCCACAAACACTTCGTGCCCGATCTCAGAATGCTGCGGCGGCACATATGCCAAAGCAATGTTCTTTTTCAAAAATGGCGCGGGCGATCCGCTGGTCACGTAGCCGATTTCGCTTCCTGCATCGTCAAACACCTTATACCCATCGCGCGGAATTCCGCGGTCGATAGCCTCCAGCCCCACCAGAATGCGCTTTACCCCAGCGGCTTTCACTTTCTCCAGCGCTGCCTTGCCAACGAAGTCCGGCTTCTCCATCTTGCAATAGCGGTCCAGCACGGCCTCAAAAACATTGATCGTGTCTGAAATCTCGTGGCCGTAGAGCGCCATCTTGCCTTCCAGCCGCAAAGTGTTGCGTGCACCCAGCCCACAAGGGACGATGCCGAACTCTTTTCCCGCCTCAGTCACTTCATTCCACACTCGCTCGCTGGTGGCTACATCGGAGGGAACGTAGATCTCAAATCCGTCTTCCGCCGTGTAACCCGTCCTTGCGATCAATGTATTGGGCAGATTGCAAACGGTCCCGTGCTTGAACCAGTAATTCTTGATTTGCGAGAGATCAACATTCGTCAGCTTTTGCAGCGTGACTTCCGCCTTGGGTCCCTGAATGGCGATTTGCGTGTAGTAGTCACCCACGTCATCAGCGTGGCAGCGGAACTTGCTTACATTCTTACGCACCCAGCTATGGTCTTTCTCGCGCGTACCGGCATTGATCACCAGCAGGTAATCATTCTGTCCCATTTTGTGGACGATTACATCGTCCACGAACGTCCCTTCCGGATACAGTAGTGCAGAATAATGCGCCTGGCCTTCCTGAAGCCGGGAAGCGTCATTCATGCTGATCCACTGCACGGCGTCCAGCGCCTGCGGCCCGCGGATCAGGATGTCTCCCATGTGTGAGACGTCAAACATGCCCACGCCGGTGCGCACCGCCAGATGCTCTTTTACCAGCCCGCCGCTCGCGGGATACTCGACTGGCATGTCCCAGCCGCCAAAATCCACCATCTTGGCGCCGAGCTTGCGGTGCGTCGCGTTAAGCGCAGTCTTCCGGAGCGTCTGGCCTTCTGCGGTAGAGGACAAATCTTTTCCTTTCCGACCTTTGGATACAGGTGACAGAGTCCGCCGGGGAGACGAGGCGAACCTTCAAGGTTAACATCCGACTTTTGCAGGGTCAATAAAGCCACTTACGCTTTGTCAAAGCTCGTAAGAAATGTCCGCCCTCGTCTCAATCTGTGGCGGCGTTTTCTTTGCCTTGAAGTGGCCGCCCTTGCCCGGCCCGCGCGCGAACCTGTGTGCCCAGCAGATGTCTCCATGGGGTATTGACCCAATTATTAGCTCACCTCACGGGCGCGGAAATGTGCTCGTGCACAATCCTAATGCCGCCATCTTCATGGCGGTGAAAAACGTGAGTCACGCGTGCGTTCTCCAAATGCTCTTCGCTTTCCTTACTGCCGGCAGCAGAGAGCTTGGCGATCTGTTCGGCATGCAGATGGAGAAGGTAAGCGGCAATGGCACAGTCGTGTCCCAGAAGCTCAACATCGATTCTTCCCACGTGGATCGTCATTTTTGCTGAACTGGACAGATACTCGCGCTGTCGTCGTAAAACTACCAGTCGCGCCGGCTCGGGCCGCGTGGAGCTGGTGCCAAAAACCACCGCGCTATCGGAGTAGAAGCATTGCCACTCGTGTGTTTTCTTATGGGCAAAAAACTCCCAAAATCGGCGCACAGCGGCCTCAATCTCAGCCTGGCTGAGGCAAGGGGATGAATTGTCTGGGCACATATTGCCAGCAAATGTAACGCACTCATTGGCCGGAGCACAATCACTAAGCCGGAGATGTCAAAACTCATTAGAAATGTCCTCCTGGCGCTGATGTGGGCCAGTTTAAGGCAGTCCTGCCGGCTTGGCCAGGCGGTATTGTTAGACAAAGCCGCCTTGCACTTGTCATGCTGAACGTTGATCGAGCTGAAGCCGCGCCATACAAGAGCAAGCCAAAGCATCCCGAGCGAGCCATTTCTCTCCCACGAACGCCTCAGGGAGTTCTTACCGATTTTTCATTTGCATCGGAGTTTTCGATTGCCCTGACTCTCACCGCAAGGCCATCGACCATCGGCGCATTGCCAGATAGCAAAAATCGCGATAATCTCCCGCTATGGCCAAGGAATTCATGTGCATGATCTGCGACCAGCCGGAGAGAAGTTGCTCCTGCAACAAGTACTGCGCTTTGTGCCAGAGCCTCTATGAAGTCCGCCTGTGCGAAGACGGCATTTATTATTGCCGTCCATGCCGCGAGGCCTGTGACCTGCAAGCCCAGGTCGGTGGCAAGAGCTCCAGCTCCAGTTGGTAATTCGGAATCGGCTATATCGATAGGTTCGCAGCTGCTGCGTAATCACGCTGCCTCCCGATCCCAATATCCGATCGCTCAATGTTCTAAGATAGCCTCAAGGTGCCAACCGAACCAAGCAGCTCTGGATCCGTGTCCCCGCAAAAACGGAGTCGTTCGAGCGCTCTGATC
>Ga0207667_10006482_pt1 | contig 14158 bp, 11 predicted proteins | sample KBSCornC52_FD_184301 | JGI IMG/M metagenome (GOLD analysis project Ga0207667, IMG submission 184301) | Corn rhizosphere microbial communities from Kellogg Biological Station, Michigan, USA - KBS Corn C5-2 (SPAdes) (version 2) | ecosystem: Host-associated > Plants > Roots > Rhizosphere > Soil ... | reverse complement strand
GACGGCGTGTTCTTCGACTTGGGGGTCTCCTCTATGCAGTTCGATGAAGCCGATCGCGGGTTTTCGCTGCAGTACGCGGCGCCGCTCGACATGCGCATGAATCCGAACGAGGGCAAGAGCGCCTTCGACGTGCTGCTGCACGCGAGCGAGACCGAACTCGCCGACATCTTCTTCCACTACGGCCAGGAACGCGCGGCGCGCCGGATCGCGCGCGTGATCGTCCAGCGCCGCGCCGAGGGCCGTCTGCCCGAGACGACCACCGAGTTCGCCGCCATGGTCTCGGGCCTGGTCCAGCGCAAGGGCCACCGCGAACGCATCCATCCCGCGACCCGCGTCTTCCAGGCGCTGCGGATCGCGGTGAACGACGAACTCGGCGCGCTCAAGGACGGGCTCGACGCCGCCATCGGTCGGCTGGCCACGGCCGGACGCGTGGTCGCGATCTCGTTCCACTCGCTCGAGGACCGCATCGTCAAGACGACGTTCCGCGACGACGTGCGGCTCGAACGCATCACCCGCAAGCCGCTCGTCGCCGACGAGGCGGAGCAGAAGTCCAACCCGCGCTCGCGCAGCGCCAAGCTCCGCGCCGCCCAACGGAAAGCCGGCTGATCGTGATCCAACCGCACTACCTCGACGAACGTCCGCGCATCCGCAACCCGCGCCGCGCCCGCGGCGCGACCGACGCGCGCCGCAAGCACAACTCGCGCGCCCGGTACGCCTCCATCACCCGCTTCTGCGTGGTGCTCGGCATCGCGTCGGTGCTGCTGGTCGGGTGGGTGACGATGACCTCGAACCTGACCGGCATGACGTACGCGGTCGCCAAGGCCGACGTGCAGCGCGCGCGCCTGCAGGGCGAGACGGCGCGCCTCGACGACAAGCTGAGCGGCCTGCGTTCGCAGGAGCGCTTAGCGACGTTCGCCGCGCGGCTGGGCATGAAGGAACCGGAGCAGTTCGCGCTCGTGCGGATCGCTCCGCCGGCCACCGGCGACGCCGTCGCCTTGATCCCCGCGTTCGCGGCGCTCTTCGGCGGCACGCCGGAGCGCTCGAGCGTGAGGTGATCGCGACGGGGCGGCGCGTATGAATCCGCAACAACGCCACTTCGCGCGCGTCGCTCCGATGCGCGCGAAAGTCGTTTTTTTCGGGCTGCTCGCGGTCGCGCTTTTCCTGTCCTGGCGTCTCTACGACGTCCAGGTCCTGCGCGGCCCGGTGCTCGCCAAGGAGGCGCTCGCGCAGCGCACCGACGCGGTGGACCTGTTCGCGCGCCGCGGCACCATCGTCGACCGCGACGACAACGTCCTGGTCCGCTCGCTGCCGTCGGAGAGCGTCTACGTCGTCCCGCACGACCTGATCGACCCCGATGCGGCGGTCGCCGGCCTGACCAAGATCTTCGGCAAGCTCGACCCGTCGACGATCGCGACCATGCACGACAAGCGCATGTGGTTCGTCTGGATCGCGCGCAAGGTGCCCTACGAGGTCGCCCAGCGCGTGCGCGCGCTCGGCATCGCGGCCGTCCAGCTCAAGGGCGAGGTCACCGGCAAACGCGTCGACACGGTCGGGCGGCTGGCGTCCACCGTGCTCGGATTCGTCGGCACCGACGAGAACGGATTGGACGGCGTCGAGTACGCGTTCGACCGGCTGCTCAAGGGCACGCCCGGAAAGGAACTGCTCGAGACCGACAACCTCGGCCGGCCGATCCCGCTCGGCCACGAGACCATCGTCAAGCCGGCGACCCAGGGCTTGACGCTCCAGCTGACGCTCGATTCCTACTTGCAGTTCGTCACCGAACAGGCGCTCGAGCAGCAAGTGCGCGCGTTCCACGCGCAGAGCGGCACCGCGATCGTGATGGACCCGTACTCGGGCGAAGTGCTCGCGCTCGCCAACTCCCCCGACTTCGATCCGAACGCGTTCTGGAAGGCGTCCGACGGCAGCCGCCGCGATCGCGCGGTGATGGACGCCTACGAACCCGGCTCGACGTTCAAGCTCGTCACCGCGGCGGCCGCGCTCGATTCCGGCAAGGTCACGCTGTCCACGACGTTTCCGGCGCGGGATCAGCTCGAGGTGGGCGGCCACGTGATCCACAACGCCGAGGACGGCTTCATGGGCCTGGCGGGCGGCAGCGAGACGCTCGAGCAGATCATCGAGTTCTCGCACAACGTCGGCGCCGCCGAGGTCGGCATGCGCGTCGGCGGCCGCACGTTCTACCGGATGGAGCGGGCCGCCGGGTTCGGCACGCCCACCCAGATCGGCTTGCCCGGCGAGAATCCGGGCATCGTGCCCGACCCGAAGGACTGGAGCGACTCGTCGCTCGCGACCATGTCGTTCGGGCAGGGCGTCTCGGTCACGCCCATCGCGATGGCGCGCTTCTACTGTGCCATCGCCAACGGCGGCACGCTCGTGCGCCCGCGCATCCTGCGCGCGATCGAGAACAGCGACGGCGACATCGTGTACCGCTACCAGCCAGAAGTGGAGCGCCGCATCTTCTCCGAGAAGACGGCCGAGACGCTGCGCTCGTTCCTGCGCGCCGTCGTCCTGACCGGCACCGGCAATCCGGGGGCGCAGGTCCCCGGCTACACGACCGCCGGCAAGACCGGCACCGCCCAGATGGTCGGGACGTCCGGCTACGAGCCGGGCGCGTACGTCGCGTCGTTCATCGGCATGGTCCCCTACGAGCATCCGAAGTACGTCATCTACGTGAAGGTCGAACGGCCCGAGGGCTCGATCTACGGCGGCGTGGTGGCGGCGCCGGCGTTCGCGAAGATCGCGCGCCAGGCGATGCTGCACGCGGGCACGCTGCCCGCGCCCTCGCCCAAGACGAACGAGGCGCGATGACCTTCGACGAACTGCTGCGCGCGGTCTCGGCCGGGACGTTCGCCGGCATCGCCATCGATTCGCGCGCGGTCGCGCCCGGCGAGCTGTACGTGGCGCTGCGCGGCGAGCGGTCCGACGGCCACGACTTCCTCGCCCAAGCGCTCGAGCGCGGCGCCCTGGCCGTCCTGGTCGAACGCGGACGCGATCTCGGACTGCCGCCGGGTTCGGAATCGCGGGCGGTCGCGGTCGACGATACGCGTCGGGCGCTCTCGCCGCTGGCGGCGGCCTTCTACGGCGACCCGTCCCACGGGCTCGATGCGATCGGCGTGACCGGCACCAACGGCAAGACCACCACCACCCAGATGATCGCGGCGATCTTCGAGGCGGCCGGGCGTCCGTGCGGCGTCATCGGCACGATCGGCGCGCGCTTCGGCGAGCGCGAATGGCCGCTCGCCAACACGACGCCGCAGCCGCCCGAACTGCAGGCGCTGCTCGCCGGGATGCGCGACGCCGGCGCGCGCGCGGTCGCGATGGAGGTCAGCTCGCACGCGCTCGCGCTCGAGCGGGTCGAGGACGTGCGGTTCGCGGTCGGCGCGTTCACCAATCTGACGCGCGACCACCTCGACTTTCACGGCACGACCGAGGCGTACGCGGCCGCCAAGCGGCATCTGTTCGAACTGGCGGAACGCTGCGTCTACAACGCCGAGGATCCCTACGGCGCGGCCTGGTCGCGCGAGACCCGGGAGGCCAAGCCCACCATCACGTACGCGCTCTCCGGCGAAGCCGACGTGCGGCCGCGCGACGTCGCGATCCGTCCGGGCGGCAGCACCTTCGCGATCGAGGGCGTGCGCTTCACCGTCCACCTTCCGGGGAGGTTCAACGTCTCGAACGCGCTCTGCGCGATCGCGTGCGCGCGCGCGCTCGGCATCGACGATGCGACCAGCGCGTGCGGGCTCGAGAGCGTGCGGCGGGTCCCGGGAAGGATGGAGCCGGTCCTCGGTGGCGACGTCGCGGTCGTCGTCGACTACGCGCACACGCCCGACTCGCTCGAGAACGCGCTGACCGCGCTGCGCGAGGCGAGCCCGGGCGCGCTCTGCGTGGTCTTCGGCTGCGGCGGCGATCGCGATCGCGGCAAGCGCCCGTTGATGGGCGCGATCGCGGCGCGTTTGGCCGACCGCATCTACGTCACCGACGACAACCCGCGGACCGAGGACGCCGGCGCCATCCGCGCGGAGATCGTGGCGGGTATGGGCGTCGCCGAACACGCCGTCGTCGGCGACCGTCGCGCGGCGATCCTGCGCGCGATCGGCGAGGCGCGCGCGGGGGACACGATCCTGATCGCCGGCAAGGGACACGAGAACTATCAGATCGTCGGCGCGCAGGTGCTGCCGTTCGACGACGCGGCGACGGCCCGCGAAGCGCTCGCCATCCGGAGCGCGCGATGATCCCGTTCGAGCTGGCCGTGCGCGCGACCGGCGCCCAGGTGGAAGGCGCCGATCTCGCTCCGGCGGCGCTGCGCGTCGCCACCGACACGCGTTCGATCGAACCGGGCGACGCGTTCCTGGCGCTGCGCGGCGAGCGCTTCGACGGCCACGCATATACGCGCGAGGCGGTCGCGCGCGGCGCCGCGGCGCTGATCGTGGACGAGCGCAGCGCGGCGGTCGCGGGCGTCACCACGCTGATCGTCCCGAACGCGCTGCGGGCGTATCTCGCGCTCGCCCGGGTCGCGCGGGAGCGGTTCGACGGCCGCGTGGTCGCGATCACCGGAAGCGCCGGCAAGACGACCACCAAGGAATTGCTCGCGCAGCTGCTGCGCGCGCACTACGGCGATCGGGTGGCGGCGTCGCCGGCCAACGAGAACAACGAGATCGGCGTGAGCAAGTTCCTGCTCGCCCACGCGGACGAGCGGAGCGACGTGCTGGTCGTCGAGATGGGCGCGCGTCACTACGACGACATCGCGCCGCTGGTCGAGGCCGCCCGGCCCGATCTCGGGATACTGACCAACGTCGGCGAGGCGCACGTCGAGATCATGGGCTCGCGCGAACGTCTGGCGCATACCAAATGGGGGCTCTTCTCGGGCGGCGCCAGGGCGGTGCTCAACGCGCGCGACGAGGTCTCACTGGCGCGCGCGCCCTCGCTCGCTCAGACGCCCCATTGGTTCGCGGCCATCGCCGAAGGCGAGCCCATCTCGACCGGCGGAACGACGACGCTCTTGGTCGGCGCGGACCGCTGGATCGAGATCGATCCGGACGGGGTGGTCGAACGCGCCATCGACGTCCGGCTGCCGGGCGCCCACAATCGCGCGAACTTGGCCGCTGCGATCGCGGCGGCGCTCGATCTGGGCGTCCCGGTCGAATCGATCCTCGCGGCCGTCCCGCACGCGTCGCTGCCGAAGGGCCGCTACGAGGCGATCGATCTGCCCGGCCGTCCGCGCCTGATCTACGACGCGTACAACGCCAACTTGAGCGGGATGCTCGCCGCGCTCGAGGCGTTCTCGAGCGAAGCGGGCGAGCGGAGGATCGCCGTGCTGGCGAGCATGGCGGAGCTCGGCGAAGAAGCGCCCGCCATGCACGAGCAGGTCGGCGAGCGCGCGGCGGCCGCAGTCGACCTCTTGCTCGTCGGCGGACGGTACGCCGACGAGCTGGCGCGCGGCGCCGCCGCCGGAGGGCTCTCCTCGGAGCGTATCGTGCGCTTCGCATCGAACGACGAGGCCGCGCGCTGGATCGACGCAAGCGGTCGACCCGGCGACGTGATCTTGCTCAAGGGTTCGCGCGTCTACGCGCTCGAGGAAATCGTGGAAAGGTTGCGGACGTAGTGCGTCCACTCGCGGTCGTCCGTCCCGAAGTCCCCGCCGGCATCGTCGCGATCCCGGTGCGGACGCGTCTGGTGCGCGACGGCGACGACCTGGTCGGCATCGTCGCGGATGCGGTTCGCGGGATCGCGCGGCCCGGCGACGTGATCGCGATCTCGGAGACGGCCGTCGCGATCGCCCAAGGCGAGTTCGTGGTCGCCGAGATGATCCGCCCGTCGAAGCTGGCGTACGTGCTCTCGCGTCGCGCCGGCGCGATGGCGACCGTGAGCCAGCCGGAGTCGCTGCAGCTGGTGATCGATGCGGTCGGCGCGCCCAAGGTCGTCTACGCGGCCGTCATGCACGTGCTCGGGCGGCTGGCCGGCAGGCGCGGGATGTTCTACGAGGTGATGGGCGAGGCGATCACCGCGATCGACGGCTATACCGGCACCTTGCCGCCCTTCGAGCGGGCCATCGTGCTCGCGCCGCGCGAGCCCGACGCGTTCGCGCAGTCGGTCTACGAGCGGACCGGCAGCGGCTGCGTGGTGGTCGACGCCAACGATCTGGAAAAGGCCAAGGTGCTGGGCGCCTCGACGAACGTGAACCGCCCGAACGTCGAGAGCACGCTGCTCGACAATCCGCACGGCAACGGCGACGAGCAGACGCCGGTCGTCGTGCTCAAGTGGCGCGGCGACGGTGCGAATCCGTTGTGGGAGTCGCGCGCGTGAGCGGCCTGGCCGTCATGGCGATCGTCCCGCCGCTGCTCGGGCTGGCGCTTTCGCTGGTCGCCGGCGCGCTGCTGCTCAAACTGCTGCCCCGCTGGCAGTTCCGCCAGATCGCCTACGAAGACGCTCCGCAGAGCCATCAGGGCAAGACCGGGACGCCGACGATGGGCGGCATCTGCTTCGCGGCGGCCCTCGTGCCCGCGTGGTACTTCGTCGGGCGAGATCCGGTGGTGGCCGGCCTGATCTTCCTGATCTTCGCGAGCGGCGCGATCGGATTCGTCGACGACTTCCTCTCGATCCGCCGCGGGAAGAACCTCGGCTTGCGCGCGCGTACGAAGTATCTCGCGACGGCGCTGATCGCGATCGCGTTCCTCCGGGTGCTCTCGTCCAGCGGCGCGCCGGTGGACGTGATCGGCTCGTTCTTCGGGACGCCGCTGATGGCGCCGCATTGGCTGTGGCTGCTGCTCGGCATCGTCGCCATCACCGGGACGATCCATGCCGTCAATCTGACCGACGGGCTGGACGGCCTGGCGACCGGCGTCGCGATCCCGCCGCTGGTGGTGCTGAGCCTGATCCTGGCGGCCGAGGCGTTCGCGGGCGCGCACGTCGGCGGCGCCCTGACGGTGGGCCTGCTCGCGATCGGCGGCTGCGTGGGCTTCCTGTTCTACAACCGTCATCCGGCCAAGATGTTCATGGGCGACACCGGCTCGCTGCTGCTCGGCGCGCTGCTGGCCGGCCTCGCGATCGCGGCCGGGCAGATGCTGCTCCTGATCGTCATCTGCGCGGTGCCGGTCGCGGAGACGCTCTCGGTCATCATCCAAGTCACATACTTCAAAGCGACCAAGGGTAAGCGCATCTTCAAGATGACGCCGCTCCACCATCATTTCGAATTGCTCGGTTGGCCGGAGACGCGCGTCACCGCGGCGTTCTGGATCGCCTCGCTGATCGCGTCGGCGATCGGATTGGCGCTGGCCGTATGACGATGCACTTCGACGCCACCGAGACGATCCTGGTGATCGGCCTGGGCAAGAGCGGGCTCGCATGCGTCGACGTGCTGCGCGCGCGCGGCGCGACCGTCTACGCGACCGACGAGAAGCCGGCCGCGCAGCTGACCGAGGCGATCGCCTACGCGGAGTCGCGGGGCGCGCGCTTCGTCGCGGCCTCCGAACTGGCGGCCGTCGTACCGGCGCTCTCGTCGGCCGTGCTCTCGCCCGGCGTTCCGCTGACCAGCGCGCCGGTGCGCGCGGTCCAGGCGCGCGACGTCCCGGTGCTCGGCGAGATCGAGGTCGCCTACCGGCTGTGCAAGGCGCCGATCATCGCGGTGACCGGGACCAAAGGCAAGTCGACCACCACCGCGCTGATCGGGCATCTGCTGCGCGCGGCCGGCAAGAACGTGCGCGTCGGCGGCAACATCGGAAATCCGCTGATCCGCGAAGTGCTCGGCCTCACGGCCGAGGATTGGGTCGTCGCCGAGGTCTCGTCGTTCCAGCTCGAGACGATCCGCGCGTTCCGCCCGCGCGTCGCGGTGGTGCTCAACGTGGCGCCCGACCACCTCGACCGCTATCCGTCGATGGACGAGTACGCCGAGGCGAAGTTCCGCATCTTCGCCAACCAAGGCATGCACGACGCCTTCGTCGGGAACCTCGACGACCGCCGCATCGCGTCGCTCCACTGGGGGCAGGGCGAGGCGCGCGCGACCGCCCGGCAGTTGTGGTTCACGCTCGGCGAGCGGCACGACCGCGCCGCCATGTATCTCAACGGTGACGACCTGACGTACGCCCCGATCGACGGCGATCCGCGCCCGATCGTGCTGCTCTCGCGGTCCGACATCCCGCTGCCGGGCGAGCACAACGTGCAGAACGTGATGGCGGCCCTGCTGGCCGCGCTTGCGATCGGCTGCGATCCGGCGACGCTGCGCGGCGCGGTCGCGAGCTTCGCGCCGATGGCCCACCGTCTTCAGCCGGCGGGCGAGATCGACGGCGTGCTCTACGTCGACGATTCCAAGGCCACCAACCCCGGCGCGGTCGAGGCGGCGCTGCTCGCGTACGACCGCCCGATCGTGCTGATCGCGGGCGGCAAGTCGAAAGGTACCGACTTCACGGAGTTGGGCGCGCTCATCGCCGCACGCGCGAAGGCCGCGATCCTGCTCGGCGAGGCGGCCGGCGAGATCGAGCGCGCGATCGCCGGCCGGGTGCCGATCGAGAGCGCCGGGACGATGCAGGCCGCGGTCGCGCGCGCGCGCGCGCTGACGGTGGCGGGCGACGTCGTGCTGCTCTCGCCGGGTTGCGCCTCGTTCGACATGTTCCGATCCGCCGAGGACCGCGGCGAGCAGTTCGCCGCCGCCGTGGCGGCGCTCGCGGAGCGCGCCGGTGCGTAGCGCGGCGCGGCGGCGCCCGCTCGCCGACGCGCGCGAGGATCGCTCGCCGCTGCGTTCGTTCGTCACCGCGGCGCCCGACACGCTGCTGGTCTCGTCGGTCCTGACCCTGGTCGCGATCGGGATGATCATGGTCTACAGCGCCTCGAGCGCGCAGGCCTACAGCGACTACCACGACCCGGCCTACTATTTCAAGCACCAGCTGATCTGGCTGGTCATCGGCGGTATCGCCGCCTTCTTCGCCTATCGGATGGACTATCACGCCCTGCGCAAGGCGGCGCCGTATCTGCTGATCGCCTCGATCGTCGGCGTCGCCGCGGTGCTGGTCCCGCACGTCGGCATCGTGGTAAACGGCGCGCGGCGGTGGATCGGCGCGGGGTCGTTCACGCTGCAGCCGTCCGAGTTCGCCAAGCTCGGTTCGGTCGTCTACCTGGCGGCGATGCTGACGGCGCGCGGCGATCGCATCACGCAGTTCACCAAGGGGCTCTTCCCGCTCTTGATCCCGCCCCTGCTGCTGGCGCTGTTGGTGCTGCGCGAACCCGACATGGGGACCGCGAGCCTGCTGGTGATGGTGGCCTTCGCGATGTTCTTCGCGGCCGGCGCGCGCATCCCGCATCTGCTCGGCGTGATCCTCGTCATCCTCCCGCCGGTCGCGCTGTCGGTGCTGACCAGTTCGTACCGGCGCGCCCGGGTGCTGGCGTTCATCGATCCGTGGAAAGACCCGCAGAACACCGGCTTCCATATCGTCCAGTCGCTGCTCGCGCTCGGGAGCGGCGGTCTGCTCGGCGCCGGACTGGGCGCGTCGCGCGCCAAGTTCTTCTATCTACCCGAGCAGTACACCGACTTCATCTTCTCGATCATCGGCGAAGAACTGGGGCTGGTCGGCTCGCTCTTCGTCGTCCTGCTGTTCGTCGTCTTCGCCTATCGCGCGATCCGGATCGCGATCGCCGCGCCGGACCGGTTCGGATTCTTCCTGGCGATCGGCTGCACGGCGATGATCGTGATCCAGGCCTTCGTGAACATCGGCGTGGTCACGTCCTCGTGGCCGGTCACCGGCGTCCCCCTGCCGTTCATCTCGTCGGGCGGCTCGTCGCTGATCGTCAATCTGGTCGGCTTCGCGCTGATCGCCAACGTGGGCCGCTTCCGGCGCGTCAACGCGCGCTAGCCTCGGGCGATGCGACGCGACGTCCCGGACCGGCTGACGCGCATGGCGCACGCCTGCGCCGCGATGGGCTCGCCGCTGTACGGAGCGCTGCTCGCGCGCGCGGCCGAGCAGTACCGGTCGGGCGGACCGGTCGCGCGCGTCCTGGACGACCACGCGGATCGTTCCCGTCTGGGCTTGCGGCTGATGGCCGCGCTCCACTATCTCGCGCTCTCCGGCGATGCGGCGCTCGCCGCCCACTATCCTTCGACCGGCGGCGACGGCGACGCGGCGGCCATCTGGGAGATCGCCGGCGATCGGTTCGCGCGGGACGCGGAGACGATCGACGCCCTGATGGAGCGGCCGCTGCAGACCAACGAGCCGGCCCGCGCGATGCCGCTGATGGCCGGATACTGCTGGCTGGCGGCGCGCTATCGCCTGCCGATGCGCGTCTTCGAGATCGGAGCCAGCGCCGGACTCAACCTGCGTTGGGACGCGTTCGCCTACGACGGCGGCGATTGGACGTACGGCGGCCCGTCGCCGCTGGTGCTGCGCAACCGCATCGCGTCGGGCGCGCCCGCGCATCTGAGCGCGGTCCCGACCGTCGCCGAGCGGCGCGGCTGCGACCTGCATCCGCTCGACGCGACGTCGGCGGTCGATCGGATGGAACTGTTCTCGTTCGTGTGGCCCGACCAGACCGCCCGCGTCGCGCGTCTGAGGGCCGCGCTCGAGGTCGCGGCGCTGCTGCCGGTCGAAGTCGACCGGGCCGACCTGCTGGATTGGCTCCCGCGCCGCGCGACGCCGGCCGACGGCACGCTCACGGTCGTCACGGAGTCGGTCCTCACGGAGCATCTGGCGCTCGACACGCGCGATGCCTTGACCGCCGCGGTGCACGCCCAAGCCGCTCGCGCGACCGCGGGCGCGCCGTTCGCGTGGCTGCGGATGGAGCCGTCCGAAGGCGCGTATGCGACCGAGATCTTCACCTGGCCGGACGTCCGGCCGGCCGGCGTACGCATCGCGACCTCGGACGGTCACGCGCAGAACATCGTCTGGAGCGGCGCGTGAACGTCGTCTTCGCGGGCGGCGGCACCGGCGGGCATCTGTATCCGGCGATCGCGGTGGCCGACGCCTTGCGGGCCGAAGCGACCGTCTCGTTCGTCGGCACCGCCGACCGGCTCGAAGCGAGCATCGTGCCGAAAGCCGGCTATCCGCTCTCCACGATCGCGGCCCGTCCGCTGACCGGCATCGCGTCGCCGTTCGTCAACGCCAAGGGCATCGCGCAGAGCGTCGCGGTGCTGCGGCGCCTGCGTCCGGACATCGTGATCGCGACCGGCGGTTACGTCTGCTTTCCGCTGGTGACCGCGGCGCGCATCCCCGGCGTGACGAAGTGGCACGTGCCGATCGCCCTGCTCGAGCCGAACGCGGTGCCGGGGCTCACCAATCGCCTGCTCGCGCCGATGGTCGACGAGATCTGGAACGCGGAGAACACCGGCGTACCGGTCCGGGCCTCGCTGCGCTCGCTTCCCGCGCGTGCGGCGGCGGCCGCTCGGCTCGGCGTCGACCCGGCGCGCAAGACGCTGCTGGTGGTCGGCGGCAGCCAGGGCGCGCGTTCGATCAACGGCGCGGTCGCGAGCCTCGCGCTCTCGGGCGGGGTGCCGGCCGAGTGGCAACTGCTGCTGATCGCCGGCCGCACCGATGCGGCCGATGTCGCCGCCACCCTGGTCCGCGTGCCGAACGTGCGCGTGCTCCCGTATCTGGACGATATGGCCGACGCCTACGCGGTCGCCGACTTGGTGCTGGCGCGCGCCGGCGCGATGACCGTCGCCGAGCTCGCGGCCGTCCGGCTGCCGGCGATCCTGGTGCCGTATCCGCATGCGGCCGCCGACCACCAGACCGCCAACGCCCGGGCGGTCGAACGCTCCGGCGCGGCCGTCCTGCTCCCCGACGACGCACTGGTCGCTCGCCTGCCGGCGGTGCTCGCCGAGACGCTCGCGCCGGCGCGGTTCGCGTCGTTGCGCGCGAACGCGACCGCGCTCGACCCGGGCGACGCCGTTGCCGCAATTGTGGCACGGATACGGGCGCTCGTCTCGCGAACAGGCACGACGTAATGGGCACCTGGCACTTCGTCGGCATCGGCGGCATCGGCATGAGCGCGATCGCGCGCATCCTCCTGGCGCGCGGCGAATCCGTCTCGGGCTCGGACGTCAAGGAGACCGACTTGATCGCGCGTCTGCGCGACGAGGGCGCGCGCGTCGGCGTCCCCCACGACGCCGCCAACGTCGAAGGCGCCGCCACCCTGGTCGTGTCGTCGGCCATCGATCGCCAGAATCCCGAACTCGTGGCGGCACGGCGCTCCGGCATCCCGGTGCTGCATCGCGGAGAGCTGTTGGCGCGGCTGGTCCGCGAGAAGCGCGGCGTCGCGATCTGCGGGACGCACGGCAAGACCACCACGACCGCGATGATCCACGCGGTGCTGCGCGACGGCGGCGTCGACGCGAGCCTGGTGCTCGGCGGCATCGACGGTGCGATCGGCACCAACGCCCACAACGGCACGTCGCCGTGGTTCGTCACCGAGGCCGACGAGTCGGACGGTTCGTTCGCGCTGCTCGATCCGTCGGTCGCGGTGCTGACGAACATCGAGAACGACCACCTGGCGAGCGACGACGACCTGCCGCACCTGGTCAACGCGTTCGCCGAGTTCCTGAAGAAGCTGCCCGAAGACGGCCTGGCCGTGGTCGGCGTCGACAACGCGCTCTCCGCATCGCTCGCGACCGTCAGGCTGCGGGCGCGTACCGTCACCGTCGGACTGGTCCCCAACGCCGAGATCCACGCCGCGAACGTGCGCTATCCCGAACTGGGCGCGACCTTCGACGCGATCGCCGGGAACGTGTGTCTCGGCTCGGTCGAGCTGACCGTCCCGGGCGCGATCAACGTGCAGAACGCGCTCGCCGCGATCGCGATCGCGCGCGAGTTGGGCGTGCCGTTCGCCAGGATCGCTTCGGGTCTGCGCGCGTTCCGCGGCGTCCGTCGGCGTTTCGACATCCTGGCGCGCGACCCGCGCATGACGGTGGTCGACGATTACGCGCACCATCCGACGGCGGTGCGCGCCACCATCGCGGCCGCGCGCGGCTACCATCGCGGACCGATCGTGGTCGCCTTCCAGCCGCATCGCTACTCGCGCACCCAGCATCTGGCCAAGGACTTCGCCGACGCCCTGCGCGGCGCCGACAGCGTCTATCTCGCGCCCGTCTACGCGGCCTCGGAGGCGCCGATCCGCGGCATCAGCGAGCGTTCCGTCGGCGAACCGCTGGCGGCCGCCGGCGGCCGCGTCGGCTACGTCGCCGCGGTCGAAGATCTCGAGACGCGCATCTACGCCGAAGCGCCCCAGGGCGCGCTTGTGCTGATGCTCGGCGCCGGCAACATCACCGACGTGGCCGCGCGTCTGGCCGAGCGCGTGCTCTCGGCGGCCAAGGCGGCCGTATGAGCGCGACCACCGCATCCGCGACCGCATCGCTCCTGCGCGCGGAAGACCGCGACGCGTTGCGTGCGATCTGCGGCGCGCGCGCCGGATTCGACGAGCCGCTCGCGCCGTACACGTCGTGGAAGATCGGCGGACCGGCGGACGCCCTGCTGGCGGTCGAGAGCGAGGACGAACTGGCCGCGCTGATGCGCTTCTGTCTGCGCCGCAAGATGCCGTGGTTCGCGCTCGGCAGCGGCAGCAATCTGCTGGTCGGCGACGGCGGGATGCGCGGGCTGGTGCTGCGTCTGGCCGGATCCTTCGCGGAGATCGACGTGCGCGCGGAAGGCGGCGAGGTGATCGTACGCGCCGGCGCGTCGGCCGACATGGCGCTGATGACCGCCAAGGCGGCCACCCACGGCGCGATCGGCATCGGCTCGCTCGCGGGCATCCCCGGCCGCGTCGGCGGGTCGTTGCGCATGAACGCGGGCACCGACCGCGAGATCGGCGAGTTCGTCCGCGAGGTCTGGGTCCAGTCGCCTTCAAAGCCGGAGCCGCACGCCGTGCCGGTGCAGTACTACTACCGTCACACGACGCTCGCGCGCGACGCGATCGTCTCCCGGGTGACGCTCGCGTTCGAGCGCGGCGATCCCAAGGCCGTGCGCGAGCAGATGCAGGAGCGCCTGAAGCGGCGCAAGGCCACCCAGCCGATCGCCCTGCCGAACGCGGGTTCGTGCTTCCGCAATCCCGAGGGCGACAAGGCCGCCCGGCTGATCGAGGCGGCCGGCGCGAAGGGATGGCGCGAAGGCGGGGCGGAAGTCTCGCCTCTGCACGCCAACTTCATCAACAACGTGGGCGGTGCAACCGC
>Ga0207667_10006481_pt1 | contig 14158 bp, 14 predicted proteins | sample KBSCornC52_FD_184301 | JGI IMG/M metagenome (GOLD analysis project Ga0207667, IMG submission 184301) | Corn rhizosphere microbial communities from Kellogg Biological Station, Michigan, USA - KBS Corn C5-2 (SPAdes) (version 2) | ecosystem: Host-associated > Plants > Roots > Rhizosphere > Soil ... | reverse complement strand
GACGATTCGTGGCCGCAAGAATAATAATTCCTAAATCTGTTCCAAAACCATCCATTTCTACCAACAACTGGTTTAGCGTATTTTCTCTTTCATCATTGCTCATCATCATATTTTTGCCTCTCGCACGGCCTATCGCATCAATTTCATCTATAAAAATAATACATGGTGCTTTTTCTCTTGCCTGTTTGAACAGATCCCTCACACGGCTAGCACCAACGCCGACAAACATTTCTACGAAATCACTTCCACTAAGGCTGAAAAAAGGAACCTGTGCTTCACCAGCCACCGCTTTTGCCAACAACGTTTTACCGGTTCCCGGAGGGCCAACTAATAGCGCTCCTTTTGGAATTTTACCGCCAAGGTTGGTATATTTTTTTGGATTTTTTAGAAAATCTACAATTTCCATTACTTCCACTTTTGCTTCATCGAGGCCGGCAACATCACTAAAATTGATATTGACACGGGTACCTTTTTCGAAAAGTGTTGCTTTCGACTTTCCAATGTTAAAAATACCTCCCGGTCCGCCTGCACCTGCACCGCCACCTACTTTGCGCATCATCATGATAAATACCAGCGCAATTAAAAGGATGGGCAGCAATGTACTGACAATCTGACTAAACAATTCACCTTCATCCTGTGGATTGTCCGGCACTTGTTTTACCTGTGGATTGTCTTTATAAAATTGAGCCAGTTGAGTAGCAAAAATTTCATCTTTGATGATGTTAAAATAAGCTTGCGGCCCATCTTTTATTTTTTTTACATCATCATAGTTTGGTCCAAACACGGTTTTAAAATAGCTGGCATCGCTATCTAATTTTTGAGGATTTATAAAAACGCGCACCAGTTTTTTATTCCCGACGGTTTTTATCTGATCAACGTCGCCTTGGCGAAGCATTGTATAAAAATCGGTGTTATTAATTAATACACCAGAACCTCCCATTGACCCTCTGTAAAGATTATATCCAATAATTAAGGCGAAAATAATTCCGTAAACCCAATAAATACTAAGCCTCGGCTTCTTTTTTGGATCTTCTTCCGGCGGAGTCCCGGGCGATAAATTTGGATTTAATCTTCTTTGTATTGATTTCTTTTTCTGTTCTTCAGTTGCCATAGTATGCTTGCTTCCGCAATATTTTTTATCTTAATCCTTTCCAGGAATCAGACCTTTTTTTAATGTTAATGTATATTTTATTTTGATTAATGTTCAACAACTGCTGCATCACTCCACATTTCTTCCAATCTGTAAAACTTTCTTGGTTCAGGAAGCATGACGTGAACAACTACATTAACGTAATCAATCAAAATCCATTGTTCACCTTGCCTTCCCTCATGCTTATAAGGAATTTCAGCACATTTCTTTTTCACTTCTTCCTCCACAAAATCGGCGATTGCTTTTAATTGTATAGGATTAGACGCTTCGCAAATAATGAAAAAATCTGTAACTGCTTCAGGGATTTTTTTCAGGTCGAGGCTTACAATTTTTTCTCCTTTTTTTTCCTGTATTGCATGAATAATCGTTTTAAATAGCTTGCTATTTCTTGTTATCCGTGCTACACTTGATTTTTTTCTTTTTTCCAGTAATGTTAAATTGTTCAAATGTGTTCTTTTTATCGTGCTAATTTCAGCAATCAGCAAAAATAAATTTATTCTCTTAGATTGCAGCTTTGCCCGTAAATTTTGTATCTATTTTATCAAAAATACTATAAATCTTTATTAATCTTTTTTTATGTCTTTTTCAGCGGGAAATATAGTACTTCTGGACAGTGTCGATAGTACCAACAACTATGCCATGGCAATGATCCAAAAGGGTGATAGAAGCAGAATAAAGCCAGTCTTCGCATTGGAACAAACACGTGGAAAAGGAAGGCGCGGCAAGCATTGGAAAAGCAATAAAGGAGCTAATATCATGCTTTCAATACCGGTACAGATGCAATGGCTTGCGATATCCACGCAATTTCAATTGAGCGTAGCTGTTGCTTTAGCGTGCCACGATCTTTTCGCTAAATATATTTTAGCAAATCTTTTTATAAAATGGCCTAATGACCTTTTTATTAATGACAGTAAGGCAGGAGGAATTTTGATTGAGAATATTATCAAAGGTACTTTATGGCAGTGGACGATCGTTGGAATTGGATTAAATATCAACCAGGAAGAATTTGAAGAATTTAATCTGAAAGCAACGTCATTAAAACTGGAGACCGGAAAAAATTTCGATGTTCTAAATCTGGCGGAGGAACTCGTTTCGCTGGTTTTAAAAAGAATAGAAGATATAAAATCAGGTAATTTCGAAACGGTGCTTGAAGAATATAATCAGTATTTGTTTGCGAGGAATAAAACAGTTAGACTGAAAAAAGAAAGCATCGTTTTTCAAACAAATATTCTCGGCGTTTCTCCTTCCGGTCAATTAATTACAAAAGACGCTTTTGAACGAAGGTTTGACTTTGACGAGGTGGAATTTAAGGGCGTTGTTTGAAAGAAATATTTAATTTGTAAGAATTGTTCTTTCATTTTCCTCTCTACTTTTACTGAAAGCCAAACATCTGTATTGCAAAACAGAAATTAACTTTATTTCTTCTTTTACCGAAACATCACCAATAGAATTAAAAGAGATCATTAAAATGAGGTTCGGTTAAAAAACTTTTAAAGATGCATGAACATAAAAAATTATGCTGCCACTCTTTCATATCATCCTTCAAACACCTTATCTTTGCGCAAAATTTAGAAGAACTATGGTCTCTAAAAGCATGAAATCTTTATTGGTAGCGGTTTTCAGCGTTTTTTTACTTTCATTTTCACACAGCGCTTTTTCGCAGGAAAACCACCAGCAGCATAAAGCAACTGAAGAAAAATTTGATCCCACGACTGCAATTCTGAATCACGTGCAGGATGCTTACGAATTTCACTTTTTTACCATAGGCGATTTTCATGCTTCAATTTATTTACCAGTAATATTATATTCTCCGCAGAAAGGCCTTTCCATTTTCTCTTCAAAAAGATTCGGACACGATCATGACCAGGAATATGATGGTTACCGCATGAAGGATGAAAAAACCATCGTAGCTGTAGATCCAAATGTAAAAGTTTATGATTTTTCACTGACACGTAACGTGGTACAAACGCTGATAGCCTTAACGTTATTTACGATATTAATGATCAAAATCGCGAACAAATATAAAAAAGGACATGGCGTTGTTTCTGCTCCTTCCGGTGCGCAGAGTTTGATGGAGCCCATCATTATTTTCGTAAGAGAAGAGGTGGCAAAAGTAAATTTGGGCAAAAGATGGGAGCGATATATGCCTTATTTACTCACTGTTTTCTTTTTTATTTTGATCAATGCCTTGTTCGGAATGATTCCCGGCGCCGCTAATGTGGCCGGTAATATTGCATTTACCTTGATACTTGGGTTGATCTCTCTTGTAGTAATCTTATGTAGTACCACACCGCATTTCTGGAAACACATGGTATGGCCTCCGGATGTACCTTTTTTGGTAAAAGTAATTTTGGTACCGGTAGAACTTTTTGGGCTTTTTGTAATTAAGCCAGGTGCACTAATCATTCGTCTTTTTGCAAACATGATTGCGGGCCATATTGTAATTCTGGCCTTCATTTCCCTGATCTTTATTTTTGGTGCAATGAGTACAGCGGCCGGCTGGGGCTTTTCCCCTTTCTCAATCATTTTTGTAGTATTCGATTATTTTATTGAAATATTGGTGGCATTTATACAGGCATTTATTTTCACTGCTCTTACCGCTATATTTATTGGACAGGGCTTTGAAGGAAGCGACCACGATGTGCCCCATGAAGATCACGCATATATTTAAACTTTTTATTCATATCAAAACCCAGAATTATGTCACTAATGACCTTGTTATTTGAAGCTGGATTCTCGCACATGGGTGGAGCTATCGGCGCTGGTCTTGCTGCTGTTGGAGCAGGTATCGGTATCGGCCAGATAGGTAAAGGAGCAGTAGAAGGTATTGCCCGCCAACCGGAAGCAGCAAATGAAATCCGCGCTAACATGATCCTTGCCGCCGCTCTTGTAGAAGGGGTTGCCCTTTTTGCGGTTATCGCAGGATTATTGGCTGTTTTAAAAACTGCCACCGGCGCCTAAGGGCAAATTTTTACTGCATCCGAAGCACAGGGCGGAGGGTGCAGTATTTTTTTATTTTTAAAATTATAAATTAACTATATGGAATTATTACTTCCTAAACTTGGTTTGATCCTTTGGACACTAATCGCCTTTGGCATTGTGTTTTTTATTCTTGCAAAATATGCGTGGAAACCCATTTTGAAATCCCTGGATCAAAGGGAAAAAAACATTTCAGATTCTATTCTTTCTGCAGAAAATGTAAAGAAAGAAATGGCTGCATTAAAAAGTGAAAACGAAGCATTATTGGCTAAAGCCCGTGAAGAAAGATCGCAAATGATGCGGGAGGCGAAAGAAACACGCGACAAAATAATCCAGGAGGCGAAAGAACAGGCACGGAAAGAAACCAGCAAAATCGTTGCTGATGCACAATCTGTTATTAATCAGCAAAAGATGGCTGCCATAACTGATTTGAAAAACCAGGTTGGAAATCTGGTGCTGGAAGTAAGTGAAAAAGTATTGCGTCGTGAATTGAACAACAAAGAAGACCAGGAAAAATATATTCAGCAACTGGCTCAAAACGTTGAGCTGAACTAATTAAAAAAACAAATGAATAATCCTCGTTTAGCACAGCGCTATGCAAAAAGCCTGGTAGATATTGGAACAGAGCTGAATCAATTGGATACAGTGCGGAATGATATTGTATTTTTAAAATCAGTAATAGAAAATAGTCGCGATTTCGTGCTGATGCTCAACAGTCCGATTATAAATCCGGATAAAAAATATAAGGTGATCCACGCAATCACCAACGGAAAGATCTCGAAAATTACCGAAACGTTTTTGAAATTACTTTGTAATAAAAACCGTGAAGCGAATCTTCCGGGTGTGGTTTCTTCTTTCATCGGCCAATTCAACAAAATACGCGGTTTGCATAATGCGACTTTAACTACCGCAACGCCAGTGAGCAACGAAATAATGGAGTCATTTATCTCAAAAATAAAAGCATCTACAAATTACGATAATGTGCTTTTGGAAAGTGTAGTGGATGATAAGATTATCGGTGGTTTTATTTTACAAATGGAAGGAAAACTCATCGACAACAGTATTTTGAGAAACCTGCAGGATGTGAAAAAGCAATTTGCCAATAATGATTACATGCATAAATTGAGATAGAAAAAAGTCACAAAATTTATTTTAATAAAAAAACCCGGAAATTCCGGGTTTTTTTATTGTATTTCTTTCTTCCTCGAAAACTATTTTTCAGCGAAAGAACAAATAATCGCGATTTGTGTTTTTCAAAATAAACAAAAGCGGTTAATCTTCATCTGCACCACCTTCTTTGTTATAAGCTTTTATGAATAAAGCCCCCAGATTTTTTTGCGGTGGAATATAATCTTCAAAGGTTTCTCTTACTTCACGCGGAGCTTTGTTAAATTCAGCATTCAAGCCGCTCCACATTTGCCTCCAGTCAATATTTTTTCCTTCCCGCAGTGTTTTGTCTAACGCATCGATAATCGGCTTATTTACATTCATGGCGCCGGTTTGCTTTGTAGAAATAATGTGTGCATCCGGGCAATATTTCAAAATCGTTTTCAAATTCTGATATCCGCCACATGATCCCAACATGATAATTTTAGCGCTTTCCGGAAGTTGCTGAATTGTGTAAGGTAAATGATAACTATGGCCTCGATGTATGACGATTGAAGGTTTCAAACCTTTTGAATCCAAGTAATCTATCAGGTCTTCCTGCGCCTTTGCATCTTTATCCGTTTCATTATCCAAAGGAAGATTTGCATAAATACTAATCGGTTTCCCTTTTTTTGATCTAATCTCTATCCATTCTTTTTTTTGTGTAATGGTCCAATCAGTAGAGGGAAAGGAAGTAAGATAACCGGCAAAAGATGCTTTACCATCTTTATCACCATAAAAAAATACCTGTTCAATAATTCTTCCGGAATCATCTGCCAGGTAATTATAATCAACCGTATAAATTGGTGGAATACCAATGGCTTTGGCCAGGTCAATACCGTTTTTGGGGTCAGCGGAAAGGAAGATCGTTTTTAAAAGACTGTAAATTTTGCGGCCTCTTTCATTATTTTCTTTAATACACCTTTGCTCGTTCCATTCCACATTTTGTAGCATCGATTTCTGCAAGTCCGGACTGGTAATACTTCCATAAGAATCCGCTACATCGACGGCATCTTCCAACGTTTTGGTTGTTTCTAATTTTGCCACAAAAGCCTGCATCAGTTTTTCTGAATTTTCCGGCATTGTTTTTAAAAATTCACTCAGCTTGTTATATTCCGCTGCCATTTTTATAAACTTTTTAAAATGGTCGAAATTCACAGAAATAAGTAACGAATCTCCGTGGGGATTCGCGCCCATTTTTTGAATCATCCGGTCAAAACTGTATTTATAACTGGAGGTGTAGATATCATTTTCGCCCAAAACCATCATGTAATAAAGCCCCTGAGCATCCAATGGCTGTATAGCTTTGAAACGTACTGCAGGATTTGGATTCTCATGCAGTTCATTAATCGGCGTAATAAAATGCTGCAGCGCTTTTGCTTTCAGCATATCCACCAACCCGTTTGCTCCCAACATGGCAACAGGCGTATCGCCCTGAACCAGTCGCGAATAATAGTTTATTTCGGTTTTTACCAACAAATTGTAATAGCCGATGCTGTCATAAGATCTGTCTGATGTACCGGCAACTTTTTCAATTTCAGCAATGGTTTTCTTTCCACTTATCAGATCATCGAGAAAGGGAAAATAAAACAATGCGCGGTTTTGTGTACTGAGTTGTACTACCGTTTTAATCCGTGGATCGTCTATTCTTCTGATCAGTTTTCCTTGCGGGCTGCTGGCAGATTGGGCATAAGTATATAACTGGCTCGGACTGTTATTGAAAGCTTCAATTACCATTGAATCCGCAAACGGTTCATTCACATATGGCGCCAGATTTTCAAGTATTTTATCCGGATTTATCTCACAGAATTTTCTAAATAAAGCAATTTTACTTTCCTGGTATCCCGGATTTTCATTAAAAATCGATGCATTTATAAGTCCCACTTCATAAGGCACTTTTTGAATAAGTGGAGTCATATTTTCGCCTTTGACATTTGCCTGAAAAATTTCGTAGAAATTTTCTACAAGCAAAGGAGCCAATGAAGGATTGATGGTATGTTTTTTCCAGCTAAAGATAAAATCCTTTAAAAGGTCTTCTACATATCTTAAGTATCTTACTTTATCATTATTCGTTAAGCTGCTGTCAATTTCAATATCATTTCTCAGCACATTTATTTTGCGGATCAATGCATCGGTTACCTGCAAATTCACATCGGCATTGTTGCCAACTTTTACCAAGCCATCCAGCCGTCCGTCCGCTTTGTCAGCGAGCTTTTGTTCTTCTTTAATATGGTCATGGAATAGCCTCCTGCCTATCGGAATCTTTGTGGTATCACTCGCACTTGCAGAAGTCTTAAATGGAATAAAAGAAATAAATATAATTAGGGTAAATAAACACCTCATTGCTTTTTAGGATTAATAGAAGCAAAAATACTTCCAATAGATACAAATTTAGTTATTGCTTTAGCTTAACAGATATATTATTGGCGGAAAACGATGCATGGGACAAGGTTATTAACCTTTTGTTATGAACTAAACAACTGTAATCAATCAGCTCTTAAAGCTTGTCTAAACAGTATTATTAAATTGTAAACAATCAATCAGAAAATAATTATTTAATATAGGTTTGCAGATCATGAATCATGAAACAAAAACACGTACGATATTAATAGCCGATGACGAGCCGGATATTTTGGAAATTCTCAATTTTAATTTGCAGTCAGAAGGCTACCAGGTAATCAATGCAACCAACGGCAACGAAGCTGCAAGACTTGCTAAATTGCATAAACCGGATCTGATCATACTTGATGTAATGATGCCTGGGAAATCCGGCTTTGAAGTTTGCAAAATTTTACGGGCGGATAAAGAATTTGAAAACACGATCATCATCTTTTTAACGGCCTTGAACGATGAAAGCACGGAGATAAAAGGGCTGGAAACCGGTGGAGATGATTACATCAGCAAACCGATCAGTCCAAAAGTGTTGATAAGCCGTGTGAATGCGCTTTTCAGAAGAATTGTAAAAGAAACAGGAAGTATTTTGCAAATCGGCGACCTTACCATTGACCGTGAAAGATATATTGTTAGTTTGAAAAATGAAGAAATTAACCTTGCACGAAAAGAATTTGAACTGCTGGAATTGCTTGCTTCCAAGCCTGCAAAAGTCTTTTTAAGAAATGAAATTCTGGATAAGGTTTGGGGAACGGAAGTAATTGTTGGCGACAGAACCATTGATGTGCATGTAAGAAAGATCAGGCAAAAATTAGGCGACGATTGCATTGTTACCGTAAAGGGAGTGGGATATAAATTTAAAATGTAAAGGACCATTAAACTAATTAACAGTTTTTAATTCTATACATTTCTCAATAGCCTTTACATTTGAATAAATAAAAAAATCCTATGAAAAAATTAATTCCCTTTTTCGTTTTGTTGCTTTTTTCTTTTTCTCTTTCAGCCCAGAAAGACTCTTCCAATAAATTAGGTGGATTATTTAAAAAAGCGAGTTCGATGCTTTCAAAGAATTCTTCTGCGGGCAGTAGATTATCAACAGGTGAGATTGTTTCCGGGTTAAAAGAAGCTCTTTCGCTTGGAGCAGAAAAAAGCACTTCAAAACTTTCTGCTCCTGATGGATTCTTTAAAGATGCTGCAGTAAAGATTTTATTACCAAAACAAGTACAGGATATAGAAAAGAAAATGAGAATGCTGGGAATGGGAAAATTGGTTGACAATGCCGAACTGAGCATGAACCGCGCCGCTGAAGATGCTTCCAAATCTGCGGCACCCATTTTTCTCTCTGCCATCAAACAAATGACCGTACCGGATGCATTGAATATTCTACGTGGTACTGATACAGCAGCTACATCGTATTTACGAAAAACAACTACTCCACAACTTACCACTGCTTTCATGCCGATAATACAAGAATCGTTGAAAAAAACTGAGGCTGCCAAATATTGGAATGATGTATTTACCGCCTACAATCGCTTTTCGTCAAAACCGGTAGATACAGATATAAACAGCTATGTGACCGCGAAAGCGTTGGACGGCATTTTCTACTATGTAGCGCAGGAAGAAGTAAACATCAGAAAAAATCCGGCAGGAAGAGTTACGGACGTTTTGAAAAAGGTTTTTGGAAAACAGGAGTGACTTGAAATCCGCGACTTGAAAAAATTGCAGATGAAAACAAGTAACTAAGCAGGCAAGATGCAACTCTTGCCCGCAAAAGATGGTTGAAGATTAAATATCTCTAAAACACAAAACACTCATATTTCTTTCCTTACTGACACAATTATTATAAACAAGAAAAGCGATACAGCAGTAACCACGTATCGCTCTTATTGTTTAAAAAGTTCATTTTACCAGCCTTTTTTAGCAACGCCATCTTTTACAGCCTGCAATGCATTTGCTTCGCTCAGCATGGTGGTCATTTTGTTGCCTTTTCCATCATTACCCTGCGCCATGTAGCCGCCGCGGGAAGTTTTAGTAATTACTGCATCTTGCATTGGAACATTTTTTTCTTTGGTTTTCATGCAATAAGCTGTTAACATTTTCGACATTGTAATTGGTTTTATTGTTTTAAAATTGGTGACGATGCCATGCTCAAACAAGCCATAGCGTTTCAAATTTAGGGATTTATACTTATTTCGCCCATATATTTTCAAACATTTATAAAACTTAAAATTCAGCTGAATTTTTTATTTTTTTCAAATTCACCTTCAGAACGTACTTAATATACATTTCATAAGAATATTCAAGACCTGTTCCACTGGAAATTTTTTCGATAAAATCTTTGTAAGGAATGATCCTGAAATCGAAAAATACATTCTTATAAATTTCCTTATCGTAGATAAAACTGCAAATTAATAATTCACGGTGTTTCTCCACAAGGCCCGGATATTTTTCTGAAACTGAACTGAATAAAGCCATTCCGCGTGGGTTAATAAATCCTTCTCCGTTCCAATACCTTAAATCAATTCCTACATTTTTCCACTGAAATAAAAGATGCGAAAGAAAGCCATTTCCTTCGTTAAACGGCTGCCTCTTTTCCCCGGAAATATCTTTGTAATTCACATAATAATTATCAAAAACAATCTTCTGAAATAACCTTCTATTAAAAAAATGGGTAACAGAAGCCCCTGTGGCAAAATTAACCAGCGATTGAAGCGGCGTGTGCAAACTATCATACTGCCCGCCTTTGTGAGAATATAACATTTGAATCGGAATATGAATATCCCAGTTGTTTTTATTAATTACATTCAGGTTTGCTGAATAGCCAATGTCAAACTGTTCTTTAAAATCATCGCCGGGATGAATGGCGCGCCGCCAATTGATAAAAAAATCATGATTGTAGGGTTTGGTGTCAACGAGAAACTGAAAACCATTTTCCAATCTTTCATTAATATTATTTTTATAATCATAGATCGGTTCAATGTACCCATGGTCAGTACCGCCTTCAATGTTGCCGATTATATAAGAAGAATGTTTGGCGCGGTACTTTACTTCAAAAGTGGGAGCAATCGTCGTATAATTCGGCCGGCCAAATTCTTTTTGCAGATAAATTCCTCCTTTAATAAAAAGTTTTGGAGAAACCTGGTATTCCAATTCGGGAATAATCTGATAGCCAAACAAAGTGCCGCTCAATGGAATATTTCCAAACCATTCTGTATTATTGATATAATTCAGATTGTACAAATTAAAAGAAAGCTGCTGGCTATCTGCGGGATTGATGACGGTTTTATTTTTAAAAACGGGATAATCAACCTGGGCATATGCGTGGAAAGCAGAAGAAAATAATAAGAGAATAAAAATCTGAACGGGTACTTTTTTCATAAAATATTTTAGAATGAATTCATTTTGAGATGCAATATTACATCATGCATTTAAAATGAGTTTTTCTTATTGAAGAAATGGCGGTTGTAGAAAATGAATTTGACATTTTCAGAACAAAAAAGCCTCTTTTTTCAGAAGAGACTTTTTAAAAATTACAATAAAATAAAAAAACCCGAATACTCATGCAACGTTTTGGCAACGTTAATGGTCATCCTTATAAATTGCTCCCTGTTGCTCAGATGATGAAACAAGTCAATTATATACATACTTTTAAAAATACATCATGAAATTATTATTTTCAACATCCATTCTTTTTTATCTTTTTATCTGCCTGATAAGCTGCTCAAAAGATTCAGTTGCACGTAAAACAAGTCCAATAGTAGCTGATACTTTGCATTCACTAATGGATCAATGGGAAGCAGTTGGTTATTTTGATGTTAATCACATGGCTTCTCCACCCACAAAAAAGTGGTACAGTTTTAAAGACAATGAAAAATTTACTTTTGCTTTTGAAGCGAACGGTCAATTGAGAAGCTCAGGCAAAATACAAGGTTGCAATTATCAATTATACACATTTGTAGATTCAAGCCATTTCCGTTTTAGTTCCCGAGTCTGTAATAGCACAACGTTTACATTATTAAAATTGAGTACCGATTCGCTTTTATTGAGTATGCCTTGGTATGAAGATCAATTCATTTATGTTTTTGTAAAAACTTCCAACAACTAATTGCAGCATTAAACAATTTTAAATATCTTATATGAAAAACCGATTTACTATTTACTTATCTTTCTTGCTCTTACTACAGTCAAGTTTAATCATCGCTCAACAAAAGGGAACAACAAGTTGGACATGTGGAACTGTAGGATCTAAAAACACTGCTGTAAATTATTCCAAAACAGTACCATTATCTCCTACAACTTGTCAATATATCAATGTCTTCTTTCATATCATTCGTCATTCAAATGGAACAGGTGGTTTGTTGACTAATAATTTAGGACAAATAATGGATAATTTAAACAATGGTTTCAATGCACAAAGTATTATTGTCGTCGATGCAGGTTTTGATGAAATACTAAGTGATTATTATGCCGACTTTGATGATACAAAATTTAACCAATTAATGAGTGTCAATAGTCAATCAAATGCTCTAAATATTTATATACTTGCCAATAATCCATCTCAATACGGTGGTAAAGGTGATGGAATACCTGGCCATGGATTAGTAATTGCACTTGATTTGGCTCTAACAAATGTTGTTGACCATGAAGTAGGACACCTGTTGAACCTTTTTCATACTCATCATGGATCAATAGATGCAGGTGTGTTAGAGGGAGGTTGCCAAGAAAAAATAGACGGTTCTAATTGTTCTACCTGTGGCGATTTCCTTTGTGACACACCTGCTGATCCTGATTTAGCGGGAGTAGTCGACTTCAGTTGTAATTATGTTGGCACTGAAACCCAGAATGGGGTACCATACCATCCAAATACACATAATTTCATGTCTTATTCATTGCCAGAATGTCTTTCAGAATTCAGCACTGAACAAGGCGAAAGAATGAGATCCGCATTAGCAAATGAAACGATCTTACAATCTGTTAAAACACAACCTGAAATAAATACATCAACTTCAACCCTGTGTGGTTCAATGGTTGTTACTTTAGCAAATATTCCACCTGGCATAACTCCAAACTGGACTGCAACACCATCGGGACTAGCAAATGTGCCATTATCTGGCAATCCTATAAATGTTACAAGGACTGCCAATGCAAATGGCCTTTTGACCATTACAAGTTCGTTCAATGATGCTTGTGGAATATATTCTTTATCAAAAACAATAGTGGTTGGTACTCCATCAATCTCAATCGATGGTCCTTCTGCCATTTGTCCGTGTACTTGTTGTAATATGTATTCAACAATAGATATACCGGGGGCCACGTATAATTGGACTGTTACTCCATCCTCTGGTAATTATGTTTCAGGAATTGACAATCAAGCAGAATTAATCGTAACAAGTCCTTGCACCTTAGCAGTGGACATAACAACTCCTTGTGGAATTATTTCGTCTAGCCGTCGTATTTTTTTACAATTTCCTGACCAATGCAGTGGTGGCTGTTCACTTCCATCTTATGTAATTTCCCCTAATCCGGCACAAAATTCTATAACTATCTCAACTTTTTCTAATCAAAAAAGCGTAAAGCAAGATTTAAAAACTTCCTCGGATAATCTTAAAATCATGGATATTAAGATCGTTAAAATCTATAACATCAATGGAAGGTTAATCAAGCGACAAGATTTTGGGGGAAACCTATCTCAGGTACAGATGGATGTTTCGAAATTGCCGAATGGCATTTATTTACTGGAAATATCAGACGGAGAATACAATGAAGAACAAAGGATAATCATTAACCGATAGAACTTCATTTCAATTCTTATAAACAAAAGAGGCTGTTTCAAAAATTGCAGCCTCTTTTTTATCTCACAGAACTCTTGCATGATCTCCTGCAATTTAAATTATTCGGGACAGATTATACATCCAAACGCGCATATTTCGCATGAGTTTCGATAAACTCTCTGCGTGGTGGAACGTCATCACCCATCAACATACTGAAAACGCCATCAGCTTCTACCGCGTTATCAATGGTGACTTGTTTTAAAGTGCGCGTTGCAGGATTCATAGTAGTTTCCCAAAGTTGCTCACTGTTCATTTCTCCCAAACCTTTATAACGCTGAATATGAACGGCATCTTCTTTTCCTGCTGCCACTTGTTGGATCCACGCTTTACGGTCTTCATCATTAAATGCATAAGCCTGCTCTTTTCCTTTTTTCAAAAGATATAAAGGAGGCTGAGCCAGGTAAACAAATCCCTGCTCTACCAGCTCTTTCATATACCTGAAAATAAACGTAAGAATCAGTGTTGCGATATGGCTTCCATCCACATCCGCATCCGTCATGATGATCAGTTTATGATACCGGAGTTTGGATAAATCAAGCGCTTTCGGGTCTTCAGGAGTTCCGATTTTTACACCAAGCGCGGTAAACATATTCCTGATTTCCTCGTTGTCATAAATCTTATGTTCCATTGCTTTTTCTACATTCAGGATTTTTCCACGTAA
>Ga0207667_10006480_pt1 | contig 14162 bp, 13 predicted proteins | sample KBSCornC52_FD_184301 | JGI IMG/M metagenome (GOLD analysis project Ga0207667, IMG submission 184301) | Corn rhizosphere microbial communities from Kellogg Biological Station, Michigan, USA - KBS Corn C5-2 (SPAdes) (version 2) | ecosystem: Host-associated > Plants > Roots > Rhizosphere > Soil ... | reverse complement strand
TCCGAGGTTCCCGGCAAGCGTGAAGTACCCACCGTACGCCGCGTCGACGTGCAGCCGGAATCCAAACTCCTCTCTCAGTCTCAGTATCTCCGGCAGAGGGTCCACCGACCCGGTAGCCGTGGTCCCCAGGGTCGCGACGACCGTTCCGACGTCTCCGCGCTCCAGCCGCGCGCGCAGCGCGCCCACGTCCATCCGCGCGCGGCGATCCACCTCGACCGAATCGAATGGGATCCCGAGCACTCCGCAGATTCGCGAATGGGTGTAGTGGGCCTGGTTCGACGCCAGCACCGTCCTGCCGCGTCCCGCGAGGCTCGCCGCGACCCAGAGCGCCTCCAGATTCGCCATCGTTCCGGCGCCGGTCAGGTGGCCGAGATGACTCTCCCATCCGAGCATCCGGGCGATCTCGGCGACCGCCTCCTTCTCCATCGCGGAGCTGGCGCGGCCGCCGTCCAGCGCATGGTTGTTCGGGTTCATCGACTGGGCGAGCTGGTAGGCGAGGCGGGCCGCCGGGTGGGGCGGCTTCAGCATCTGGCCGGCGTAGAGCGGATGGGGATAGGGGTAGTTGTCGCGGAGCCGATCGGCGGCATCGAGGAGGACGGCGCGTACGGCGTCATGATCGATTTTGGTCTCAAAGGCGGGAAGCTGGTCGAAGCCCGAGTCGAGCCGATCGACCGCCTCCTGGAGGATTGCGAGCGAATCACGGTCGAGCATCGGTCCCCCGCTCTGCCACAGCCTTCCCGACCGCGTGCAGGCTGTGGAACGAGGCCGTGTCGTCGAACGAACCGACACCGAGCCGGCCCCACGTGAGCGTCCGGTCCACCGCGCGCATCACCGGCTCCTTCCTGCCGTCGGCGTACACCAGGATCTCGCCCGATTCGACTCGCCGCACTACCCGAATCCTGTGGAACCGGCGGTCCGAAAGGATCACCGGATTGGGCCTTGCCAGGTCGAAGGGGTCGATTCGCTCGCGGTGCTTACCATTCACCAGCAGAATGGCGTTGTGGACCGCGTCGCTCCGTCCGGCGAGGTGAACGTAGTAAAAGTGCGTGTCGTCCTGATACCCCAGCAGCAGGATCGCGTCGCGAGCGGTGTTCGCCTCCTCCTGGTCGCAGCGGACCTCCGCCGTAAACTCGACGTCGCCCCACGCGTGGCCGGACCAGATCGCGAACTCACCGGGCCGGCGAATCTCCTTCGGCGGCACGCCCGGCTCCGTCATCCGCAACACGTTCCTGCCCTCCTCGCGCGCGACCGTCCAGCGAGCCGGCGCGTGCGGCCGCCACCGCGCCGCCCATCCCGGCCCGAAGTCCTCGCGCGCACTCACGTCCGCGCCCACCGCACAGGCAGCGAGACCGCAGAAAGCGAGCACCGCAATGCACCAGAACGTCGTCATTTCATCCTCTTCGCACTGCCGGAATCGGGCGGACAAACACCGCCGAACCGGCCGCGAAAAATGGAACCTGTTGCTATTCAGGTCGTCAAAGTGAATAGAAGACAGTTCTCGTTCGTGCGCTGCCGATCCTGTCGGCGCAAGCATACGATCAGGACGATCCATTCGATCCGAGCAGCAGCGCGCGAATCCCCTGTCCGGCATCCTTTGAGCTGTTCCAGCCCGATTATGGAGGTCTCATCATGGCTCTGGAAGATGCAAGACAGACTCGGATGATTCAGCACGAGCTCTGCCGCCGCTACGTCGACACGAGCCGCGTCGACGTGCGCGTTATCCACGGCGTCTGCTACATGAGCGGGCAGATGTCCCGGCTGCGGTCCCACCCGGAGATCGACCTCAATCACGAGGCGGAGATCATCCGCAAGTCCATTCGACAGATGAACGGCATCCGCGACGTTGTCTGGGATGTCTACCAGCGCAACTGAAACCCGGACGGCCCGTGGTTACCATCAGGCTGCCGTACGGGCCTCGTTCAGCGCGTCCACCAGCGCGCGTACATCGTCCGGCCCGGTGCGATAGTTGGTGACGCACGCCCGCAGCGCCGGCGTCGAGCCGCCCAGCACGGTGGTCGACAGCCACGCCCGCCCTGACGAGACCACGGCCGCGCAGATCGCGCGCAGGTAGTCCGCCTCCGCTCCACGCGTCGAACGACCATCCACGAAGCAGACCGTCGGAAGCGGCGTCCGGTTGACTACCCGCCATCCCTCCGATTCGAGTGTCTCCCGCAGCAGATCCCCCATCGCCGTCTGACGCCGGATGGCGCGCGCATAGCCCTCCCACCCCGCCACCGCGAGCGACAGGAAGACCTTCAGGCCGATGAACCGCCGGGACCACTGCATCGACTTGTTGAATGGGTCGACGATGTCCAGTCCCTCCGCGTCCCTCGGCATGTAGCTCTGCGCCGTCGCGAACGTATCGGTAAGCGCATCGGGATGGCGCGTGAGGAAGAGGCCGGCGCCCATGGGGACCGAGAGCCACTTGTGCGCGTCGAACGTGATGGAATCCGCGCGCTCAATACCCGCGAGGAGGCTCCGCAGCTCCGGCACGAAAGCCGCCGCCCCGCCCCACGCCGCATCCACGTGAAACCAGAGACCTTCCGAATCCGAGACCTCCGCCAGCTCCGCGAGCGGATCGATCGCACCCGCGCTCGTCGTGCCCGCCGTCCCGATAACCATGAAGGGTGCGAGGCCCTCTGCACGGTCACGGTCGATCTGCTGCTCTAGCGCCGCCGGGTCCATCCGGAGGTGCGCATCCGCCCGAATCGCGCGAATCGACCCGCTCCCCAGCCCGCAGAGCCGCACGGCCTTCGCAAAGGAGTGGTGCGCCTCCGACGAAGCGTACAGGACCGGCCGGGCGTCAAGGGCGAACAGCCCATCCTCGGAAACGCGGGGAAAATGGTGGCGGAGCGCGCTTAGCAGAGCGGTGTGATTCGCCTCCGCGCCACCGGAGCAGAAGACGCCGTCCGTCGCGGCCCTCTCATAGCCGAACTTCGCTCCGATCTCTCTCGCGAGCCGCATCTCGACCTCGGCCGCGAACGGATTGTGGCTCCAGGCGGCGAGCTGCGAATTGAAGGCGGCCACGAGCGTGTCCGCCGCGATGCCCATCGTGGTCGGCGCGGGGTTGAACAGGCCGAAGTACCGCGGATGCGGCGTGTGCACCTGATGGTTCCGCAGTCCGTCAATGGCGAACGAGACCGCTTCGTCCGGCGCAATCGGCGAATCGAAGCGCACCTGCTCCACCAGCGCGCGAATCGCGGCCGGATCGAGCAGCGGCGCGACAGTGAGCCCGTCCACTTCCTTCACATAGGACTCAACGGCGGCCGCGACCTGCCGCCAGAGCGCTTCCCGCTCGCCCGGACCCAGCAGCAGGTCCCGCTCTTCGTCCATCGCAATCCTCCCGGTCCGCCAGTCTGTAACCATGCGCGCACATCCCTGGTTCAGGAGATATTCCTTTTTGCGGCCCGCGCAATCCTGCATGACCGCTCCATGGGAATAATCCGGCCGGTAGAACCTTCCGTCTGTGTAACGTAACTAACAGTCTGACAGTCAAACTATAATCGAATGTAACTCGACAGTGGGTTGGGACGTATAGCGATCAGGAACATGTGCGTGAATCGCTGCGCGGGTCCGTCCCTGTACATCTACCGGTTCCAGTGGAAAATGCCGGGCGGAAGGCGCTGTACGTGGAACAACCGAACAGGCGGAGCGGCGGTGGGGCAACTCTCTGGCCGCGATGTCATCTCCGCGTTCAGCGGGCATAGAGTCGGGTTTGGATTTGGCTGCCGGCGGCCGTCAGCCGGATGCGCGAGTTAGCGCGGGGTCAGCAAGAATGGCACGACGCACGAAGACAATTCATATCAGCCCCAGGTCCGCCGATTGCGAGGCGGCGACCGCCCCGCGAGGCGGTGAGGCGGTTTCGTTCCTGACCCACCTGACCAGGCAGCGCCTCCTCACGGCGGAGGAGGAGATTCGCCTGGCCCGACGCATCGAGCAGGGCGACTCGCTCGCCCGCGCCCAGCTCGTCGAGGCGAACATGCGGCTGGTCATCAACATCGCGAGGGGCTATCACTGCTCGATGATTCCGTTCGAGGACCTCGTGCAGGAGGGCGCCATCGGGCTGATGACGGCGTGCGAGCGCTACGACCCGAACAAGGGATACCGGTTCAGCACCTACGCCACGCACTGGATTCGGCAGGCCATCAGCCGCGCGATAGACAACAAGTCCCGCGCGATTCGGGTGCCTGCGCACGTCTCGGAGACCCTTCGCAAGATTGAGCGAGCGCGCACGGAGATGGTGCGCGAGACCGGCGTCGAGCCGACGGTGGAACAGCTCGCGGCGCGCGTCGGAGTCTCCCAGCGCAAGGTGTCGTCGTACATGCAGGCCGGTCTCGACCCCGTCTCGCTCGACATGCTGGTAGGCGAGGAAGAGAACACGACGCTCGCTTCGCTGCTCAACGACAAGACCGCGGCGGACCCCGAGGACGAAGTGATTCGTCGCGAGGTGGAGGCCGAGATTCACGAGGTCCTGAATCAGCTCACCGAGCGCGAGCGGATGGTGATGCGGAGGCGGCTGGGCTTCGACGGCGACGATATGCACGTCCTTCAGGACATCGGCGCGGAGATGAACCTGTCGCGCGAACGCGTTCGCCAGATCGAGGCGCAGGCGCTCAAGAAGATCCGGCGAAGCAGCCCGAAGCTCCGCGAGTTCCTTCTCGAATAGACCACCCTATGCATCGCATTAGAACACCGCCCACGTGCCGGGCGGTGTTTTTCGTCGCTGCCGGCGCGAAACTCATTTCGCTATTGCGGCGCCAAATTAAGTCCTGGTATTCGATATACCTGCAAGTCCGTTTGCCGTCACTCCGCACGGGTTCGCACATCAGCCGTCATCCCGCAGGGATATGCTTTTGACGTTAAACGCTGCCGAGATCACGTCAAAAGCATATCCCTGCGGGATGACGGCCGCGGTGTGCGTCGATCGCAGACTTCAATTGTAGAGACCGCTACTGGCCGACCGCTTTCTGCCACGAATTACCACACGTGCATTGCGTAAACAGATATTGACTTATATGTGTGCGGGCTGTATAATCCTCATTAAGTAGACAGGCGTATAGAATGAGGAGCAACAGATGCCGATGTACCTCGTACTCACCCCCGATGAGCTCCGGCTCGAGCAGGAAGCGGATGAGCTGCTGGCGCGGAGCGAACCCAGTCCGGACCTGCCTGTCTACACGGAGCAACAACTCCGCGAAAAAGAGCCGCCGCGGCGCGTCACGGTCAATCAGATCGCGGACCTGCCCTCGATTCGCAGCCAGTCGCTGCGGGACGAGATGCGCTTCCTCGCCTCCGTGTCGGAGCTGACGCCGAAAGAGGCCGTCTGCCTCCGTCTCTGGATGGATGGGTGGTCTCAGAGCGATATCGCGGTCCGTCTCGGAGCGTCGCAACAGTTGATTTGCCGCCTGCTCCGGCAGGCCCTGATCCAGTGCTACGATTCGACTCCGCTGGCCTTCAGCGTGTTCAGCCACCACACCATCTATCGACGGCCGTCGAAGGCGGGGGAGCGGCCGCAGCCCCGCCTCTGCGCCGGGTGCGGCGAGGTGTTCGAGGGGACGCTGCGGCGCGGCAGGTATTGCAGCGTGGAGTGCGCCAAAGCGGGCGGACGAGCGTGAAGATTTATCAATAATAGTGAAACCAGGGGGTTGACACAGCCTGCCAAACGTGGCAATATACACTCAACAACCTGACCGGGATCGACGCGGAGCTTACCAAAATCCAACGTCCGCATGATTGCCGGGGGAACTGCCACAAAGGAGGGCCTACGGTTGATACCGCCGGACCACCTGACTGAGGGCAGCCGGGGACAGACCCACTGAGACTGGTCGCCGAGCGGCCGCCACTGTCCACAGGGCGCAAGCCCGCGGGATGGCGACGACTCCGACGGAACTCAATGCGCTGAGATAGCGCGATATCGGGTCCCTCCACCGGCTGCTCTCATTCTCGTTTTGAGCCGCCGCGTGCTTACTTCGCCTCTGCTTCCTTCAGCAGCGCCTCCACCGTCTTCTCCATCTCCTCATCCCGAACGTCTCTGAATCGAATCACGCCCTTCGCGTCCAGCACGTAGACCGTCGGCCATCCGGAGACATTCCACTTCGTAGCCAGCGGGCCGCTCGTCGAGCCATCCACCGCATTGCGCCACGTGATTCCCTGCGCCTTCATGATCTTCGCGAGGACCGACCGGTCCCCGTCGCTGTTAATTCCCACGAGTGCGAATGGCCTGTCCGCGAACCGCTTCACCATCGCCTTCTCGCCCGGAATCATCTCGCGGCAGGGGCCTCACCAGAAGCCCCAGAAGTCCAGCACCACGACCTTTCCGCGATATTCGGAGAGCCTGAATCGGCGGCCCACCTCGTCCGTCGCCTCGAAGTCCGGGGCGGTCATGCCGACCTGGAGGTTGTCGAGCTCGAACAGCGCGTGGTCCGCCGCCCTGCCGGCGCGCGTGTCCGCAAACTGTTTCCGCAGCCTCTCCAGCGACTTTTTCGCCTCGAACCTGCCCGCTTCCGTCGTCTCCGAATCGTCGAGCGTAATCCGAGCGATATTGAGCAGCGCAGCAGCGCGGGCGGCACGAATCGACGAACGCGCGATGATCCGGCGGAGCCCGGTCAGGACGGTCTCCCTTCCCAGACAGCGCGGAACATAGCGGAGCGTCTCCACCATCTCCTCCATGATGGACGTGCCGCAATAGCCGGCGATGAGGTCGTCCAGAGCACGCCTGGCCGAGCTTGTGGGCGCATCGGACCGATCGATCTCGATGATCGCGAGCAGGGCACGCGCGCCCGTGCCGGTGCCGGCCGCCCGCCGCGAAAGCGCCTGGAACCGCGGAATGAGGGATCGGCTGGGATCCTTCTTCGGGTCCAGCCGAATCTTCTGCCGCTCCTCGTCGCTCTTCGCCCGGTCGAACGGCGCGTAGTAGGCATCGAGCGCCTTCCGGTACTCGTTCTGAAGATTGACCAGCTCCGGCGCATATCCATCCTGCCTCAGTGCGGGCTGCTGCGCGCGGCCGATGGAGAGCGCTAACGAAAGGGTGATAATGGTGAGGAGAGTTCGCACGACTTTCTCCTTGTCTGGACGGCGAGCCTACCGTATGCCGGTCAGTCGGTCGATTCGGCGAAGGACTGGGCTGCGTTCGATTGCCCGTGAGATGGAGATGCGCTCCGCGACCACGTGGAGCGCGACCAGCAGCCCCAGCAGGATGATCCTCGCGACAGAGCTGGGAAACGCAAGCACGTAAGAGATTCCCAGCGCGCCGCCCAGCAGGTTTGAGCCGGCGTCACCCATCATCACCCTGCCGCGTGAATCCCGTTCGTATACGACAAGCGCCGGAATGAAAACGAAGAGGAGCGGCATCCCCTCCGGCGTGTTCCAGCGCGCGAGAATCAGCAATGCGCCGAGGAGGAGGAAGGCCGCCCCCGCCCTGCCCGGCCGCAGGTCCAGAAGGTTCAGCGCATTGGCCGAGAGCGCGATCACGGCGCCATCGAGGATCGCGTCGGGCCACGAGAGCGCAAGAATCACGCGCGGCGCCGCAATCGCCACGGCCATGCCACCAGCCGCCTTGACGAAGCCGGTCGTCACCACTCCCTCGACGAAGAACGCGCGGAAGTGGCCTTTGAGGCCGGTTCGCGTGCGGTCCCCCCACACGTCATCCACGAACCCCAGCAGCCCCATCCCAACGACCACTGCCAGATATGCAGCGATCTCGCGCCGAATCGCGGGAAGCCCCAACGCCAGCGCGGCCAGCACGGGCCCGCTCCAGAGCAGCACGAGCACGCCGTATCCGGCAGGGATTCGGTCGCCCCGGAAGTTGGGGCGGACAAGGCCGATTCGCGCGAGGAGGGGACCGACCGCAAGCGAAAGGGCGACCAGCCAGGCCGCCGCGATGGACCAGAACACGGGAATCCGCTCCGGGCTCATCGGCACCGGACGGACCGCCGGTTCCATAGCGCCCGCGCAACCGCCCTGAACTGCCGGCCGCGGTGGAGAATGGCGGACCAGTCCCGCCCTGTCACTCGGTGGGTCATGGTCGTGGGGACCTCCAGAACGCGGAAGCCCGCGCAGATCGCGTCGATGGTGAGGCCGACTTCCGCACCGAATCCCGGCTCCATCCCCCCGACCTTATTCAGCACCTCGCGCCTCATCACGCGCTGGCCGGAGAGCGGGTCCGCCATCACGCGACCCGTCGCCGACGCGATTCCACGGCGGGCGAGCTTCACCACGAACCCAAAGCCGCCTCCCCTGCCGGGAATCACGGGAAAGGTCGCGATGGTCATGTCCGCCTCGCCCCCGACGACCGGTTCCATCAGGCAGATCGCCTGGCCGGCCGTCCCGCCGAGATCCGCGTCGAGCAGCGCGACGATATCGCCTCGTGCCGCCTCGATGCCGGTCTCCAGCGCCGCGCCTTTTCCGCGATTCTGAAGAGTTCGAATGACCGTCGCGCCAGCCGCATCGGCGGCCTTCGCCGTTTCATCCGTCGATCCGTCGTCTATCACGATGATCTCGCTCACCAGCGAAATCGCCGCGAGCGCGCGCACCGTCGCGCCGATGCGCTCGGCCTCTTCAAAGGCTGGAATGACGACGGAGATCATCGGCGTTAAAGGGAGGGAGAATGCCGCTCTGCGCGGTCGGCTTGACGCCGTAGTTGCCATGCTCCGCCTTCATGGCGAGCACGACGGCCAGGCGGCCGATGTCGGTGTCGGCATTGTCGACCGTGGAGATGTCGTCGGCGTGGAACGCGGGAATGCAGGAGACGGCGGCCTGTCTGGGCTCCGTCACGAGGACCTTTGCATTGTACGCCTTGAGCTGCTCGACAAGCGGCACGTCCACCGTATCGACCCGGCTCTCGGTGTCGTCCGCCTCGCCGCCCACAATCACCACCCAGTCGTTCGGCACGGAGTAGTCGCCGTCCTGCCGGATGAGTCGCGCGTCCGATAGCGCCGCCGCGAGGTCCGCCCCTCCATTCGACAGCGCGTAGGCGAGCACCTTGAGGAGAGCCGTGTCACCCGGAAGGAGCGGCTCCGGGAATGTGGTGAGTTTTGGAAGTACCTGATTCTGGACGAGCTTTGCACGAGTCGGAAATGTGCGCTCGACCACCGTTTCGCTGTTGACCTTCGCGCCCGCCTGCTCCAGCGCGTCGCGCGTCTTGCGCACCGTGTCCGGGTAGTCCCCGCTCTGCACGATGGCCACGCGCAGCCCCGTCAGCCGGCCCTGCGTCAGCCGCGGCGAGAGGGCCGCCACGAAGTCGTTATAGGTCCGCAGGCTCTCCTGCGCGACGAGCACCTGATTGTTGTACTGGTTCCGGAGGTCGTCGAGCCGGTGCGTCTGCTGCTCCACCAGCGGCCCCTGCACGAACGAGCTGCCGATGGCGATCCCGACCCCCAGCGCCAGGAAGACGCCAATCATGGTCACCAGATGATAGCGGAAGGCAGGAACCATAGGAAAGGTCGTTGGGTGTTCAAGTATTCGGGTATTCAGGTCTTCGGGTGTTCAGGAACAGCACCCCGGCCTGAAGGCGCGGGGGTTATTCGGGAAAACGCCGCTCCGCGGCCTGAATACCTGAATACCTGAATACCCGAATATGGGTCTCCCTGTCTCCTTGTCTCCCCCACTCCTTGTCTCCCCCACTCCTTGTCTCCCCGTCTTCCCCGCTACCGCATGCCGAACGTGGAGCGGAGGTAAAGGCGGAGCGTGCTGAGCAGGGTGCGGGCCATCGGCGAGTAGACCGCGATGACGCCGAGCGGGAAGAGGGCGGCAAGGATGAGCAGGATGATCTCGGTGGTGGCGGTGCGATTCCGCGATTTCAGGCGGGCCTCCCAGAGCCGGCCGATCCCCTTCGCGTCCACCAGCTTCGACCCGGTGCGCAGGCGCGTCAGGAAAGTGGAGGCCATGCCGCCGCGGCCCTTGTCGAGGAACTCTACGAGCGAGAAGTGCGTGCCGACCGCGACGATGAGCGATGCGCCCCGCTCGTCGGCCAGCAGGATGGCGATGTCCTCGCTGGTGCCGGGCGCGTGGAACACCTTGCCATCAACTCCGAGCGACCGCAGGCGCTCCAGCCCCGGAGCGTCCCTCGGGCCGCGGGCGTAGCCATGAACCACCAGCTCCGCGCCGCACTTGAGCGCGTCGTCGCTCACGCTGTCCATGTCACCGATGATGATGTCGGGCCGGAACCCCTCCTCGATCAGGGCGTCCGCCCCGCCGTCCACTCCCACGAGAACCGGCCGCACGTCGTGCAGGTAGTCGGCGATGGCGCGGAGATCGTCCTTATAGCCCTCTCCGCGAACGACGATAAGGACGTGGCGGCCGCGAATCGGGGTGGCGAGCTCCGGCAGGTCCACGGGATCGAGGAGGATCGACTTCTCCTCGGAGAGGTATCGGAGGGTGTTGCGGGCGAAGTGCTCCAGCTCCGCGCTGAGGTTGCCCCGTGCCGCTTCGAGCTGTTCCGCGACGACCTCTTCCGTCAGCCGTACACCGGTCCCGCACGAGCCATCGTCGAGACGTAACGTCTCTTCGCGGATGACCGCGCCGCCGCCTTCCCCTCTCAGCGCGCGCTCGAAGAACACGTCACCCACGCGATCGACGACGGGTATCCCGGCTTCCAGCAGCACCATGGGGCCGCCATTCGGATAGCGGCCGGTGATCGAGGGAGCTGCATTCACGACCGCCGCGACACGGGCGTCGACGAGCGCGCGGGCGGCGGTGGCATCGAGATCGGCGTGATGGATAACGGCGATGTCGCCGGGCTTGAGACGCTTGAGGAGGTTCTTGGTGCGCCGGTCGGCACGCACAGTCCCCTGAATGGCGGCCATGGAGCGGTGGTCCGTCACGGACGGCTGGAGGATGTTCAGAAGGCCCATAAGGTTCTGCTCTCACATTATGCGGCACGTCCGGTGAATTGTCAACTCGCCGGCTCGCCGTCCGTTCGCAGTCCGTTCTCCGTGGCTGGCGAGTGGTCCGCCGCTCCGCGGTCCGCTCTGCTTCCCATAGAGACGCCGTGGGACCCGGCTGAGTTTCGCGATTTGCCATTATGACCATTACCACGAGCGTGAGGTGATGGAGCCCGGCGAGAAGGGGCGATGCAGCCTGAGCACGCCTGGATGGACACGGATAGAGTGGGTCCGTTGATCGAGGCAGTGACGTAGGCGGAGAAGGAGGAGGCCATCATTGTCCGGCTCTACGACGCGCTGAATCGGCGCGGCCCGGCCCATCTGCGCACGTCGCTGCCCGTCAAATCGGCGCAATTCTGCGACCTGATGGAGCGCGACATCGAGCCGCTGGAGCTAAACGAGCGAGCGATCTCGCTCAATGTCAAACCCTTCGAGATTGTGACGGTAAAGCTGAGGTTGTAGCTGGCGAATCGATGGCCATGATGCGGTCAGCGTTTCGCGCGCTGCTGGAGGAAGAGGAAGACGCCCTTCTTGTTCGACGTGATGATGTCCGGGAGGCCGTCTTTGTTCACGTCGGCGACGAGGAACTGCGTGCCCACGCCCGAATCGTTGTCGACCTCGTGTTTGGTCCACTCGACCTGGCCGTTCTTCCGCTTCAACTCGAACCAGTAGAGGACTGCCGGGTCGCCTGGCCGGACGTCGCCTGTTGGGCCGTGCGCCCAAAAGCGCTTGCCGGTCACGAAGTCCATCACGCCGTCTCCATTGATGTCCGCCATGACCAGCGAGTGCGACTGGGAGAAGCTGTCGTCGATGATGTGCTGCACGAATTCGGGGCCGTTCGGACCTTTCTTCTGTTCGTACCACCAGACGCCGATGTTGTGCGCCGAGCTGGACACGATGTCCGGCAGGCCGTCGCCATTTACGTCGTAGGCGTACATCTGCGCGCAGTCGGGGCCGAGATTCGCGGGCACGAACGTCCACGGGCTGGTGCGCGGGTCCTTCGGCTGCTCGTAGTAGCCAGCCTTCGTGATGACGTCCGGTCGGCCGTCGCCATTCACATCGCCGATGCCCATGCCGTGCCAGAATCGCGCCGCGCCGGGCTGGCCCGCGGTGGAGATGTCGTGATTCGTGAAGTCTTTGGTCAACTCCGAACTGGGCTCGAACCACGCCATGGTCTTCTCGTCATAACCGAAGCAGCAGACGGGCCTCTTATTGCCGAGGAGGTCGCCGAATCCGGCGCTCTCGTTGCATGCGGAGCGGAAGAGCGGATGCTCCTTCCAGTAGCCCGGCTTGTTCCTCGGATTCTCGCGCCAGGTGGCCGGCGCGCCGGGAAAGCCGACGACGATCTGGTCCGGCCAGCCGTCGCCGTTCACGTCCGCGGTGTAGTTGAGGAAGCTGTTGCTGTAGCCGTGCTCGCCGTCGAACTTCTGGACGGGCTCGATCTCGTGGGGAACCCAGAGCGGCGCTTCATACCAGACATTTCCGGCGACGATGTCCGGCCGCCCGTCCCGGTTGACGTCCATCACCGTAACGCCCTCGGACCGGAACTCGCGGTCGAGGACGATCTTCTTCCAGGTAATCCGGTCGCCGGAAACCGCTTTCTGGCCCGTCCGCGCCATTGCCACGCCCGCAACAAGCGCCGCCGCCACCAACATCCACCTTGTCAACGACAGTCCTCCCAAATGAAAAAGCTCACCGCGAAGCCACGAAGAGCGCAAAGAACGTCAACGAGGGGATTCTTACCGCGAAACACGCGAAAAGACGCGAAAAAGGGAATCGGTCCTTCTCGCCGTTCTCCGTGTCCTCCGTGGTTCAGATCGCCTTTGACTCTCTTCGCGCTCTTCGCGTCTTCTAAGTAAGTCGCGCCTGCAAGAGTTATTTTGCATTCAGACCCACCCGGTGGGTCAGTGGCTTCTAAGTAAGTCGCGCCTGCGAGAGTTATTTTGCATTCAGACCCACCCGGTGGGTCAGTGGCTTCGCGGTGGGAATCCTCTTTAGAACCGGAGAGTGGAGGTGACCTGGAGGTCGGCGCGGTTGCCGAAGGCGAGCTGGAGCCAGCCCCAGCCAATGCCGGCGGTGAAGCCCGTGCCGGAGTTGTAGCCGGCGCGGAGCGACACGCCTTTGGTTGTGTACTCGCCGCCCATCCGCGCCTGCACGTTGCTGTACGCGCGAGTGAGGTCGACCACGTCGAACACGCCGAGGAACTGCCCGCCTTCCCACGCGGAGCCGACGGAGACGGAGCGAGGCTGGAGGTCATACTTCACGGGATTGCCGTTCTGGTCGGTGCCCGTGAACCGGAAATTCGGCTCGACGGCGTTGAACACGACCAGCGCGCCGCTGACCCCCTTGTGGTTCGCCGGGTGGACGAGGAAGCCCACGTCGCCGCCGATGCCGTCCTTCGTAATGGTCGTGCCGCCGTTGAGCTCGGGCGCCGGAGTCGCCGCGGTGTTGTTGAGGATGTTCGAGGAGCTGACGATGTAGTGACTGTAGATCGCGCGCTCCAGCCTTACGCGGAGGCCGCCCTCGACCCGAATCGGGCTGCCTTCGGGAGAGATGCGCTCCGCGACTCCGGCCTCCGGGAGCGCATAGATGGCCGCGCCGATCATGTCCGCGCGCTCGGCGCCGGTGAGCTTTGTTACGTCGCCGTTCGCGGTGTTGGCCCATGTCTGGAGGGCGGCGTTCGGGAGGACGCGCACCTGAGCCTGCCCGTCAACGTGCGCGTCCATGTGGGCGATGCGGAGCCCCCATCCAAGCGACGCCCCATAATTGGAATTGCGCTTGCCGAAGTCGCGGGCGAGATCGACCGCGTCGTTGGCGCTCGGGTTCTTAAGGAGGTGGTCGTAAGCCTTGTCGAAAGGAATGCCGCTCGCGTGGAGGCCAACGTGGGGATACTCCAGCTTGATGCGCCGGTTGAAGAGGGCGAGCGCCGCCGGGTTCAGGAGCGAGGAGCGCTCCGACCGATCCACGACCGCGATTCCCGCGCCGCCCATCCCGAACGCGCGGGCGTTGCCGCCGAAGATAACGTCCGCCCGCGCCGCCGATCCGACTGCCAACAGGCCAGATAAAACACCGAGCGCCACGCCGCGCCAGTTCACCATCGCATCCTCCTCAAGCGCCGGAATTCAGATTCAGCCATTATAAACAGTATGAACGTAATGGTTGGTGTTTAGACTAACGTTTTTGGCTTCTCGGTCGCCTTGTATACGACCGGGAAGCGTGGCGCGGGCTTTGGAATCGCCCCTTTGGGTCTGCCCGGGGAATATCCGCGGGGTTGGCATTGCC
>Ga0207667_10006479_pt1 | contig 14165 bp, 9 predicted proteins | sample KBSCornC52_FD_184301 | JGI IMG/M metagenome (GOLD analysis project Ga0207667, IMG submission 184301) | Corn rhizosphere microbial communities from Kellogg Biological Station, Michigan, USA - KBS Corn C5-2 (SPAdes) (version 2) | ecosystem: Host-associated > Plants > Roots > Rhizosphere > Soil ... | reverse complement strand
AACTATAAGAAAAGATAAAAGAAATACTAATACTTAATTCATAAGAAAAGATAAAAGAAATACTAATACTTAATTCATACCTTACCCACCACCAACCCATATCACTTAGAAAATTTTCAATACAAAAACGTTAAATGCATATTAAAAAAAGATACAATTTTATAAAAACAACACTATAGACGTTACTAGGTAGCACGACTGTCACAGACACTACACGCACAAACCGTCAATCACAGCAATACATTCGCGTTGAAGCCCTTAAATCTTAAACAATGGAAAATGTTTATTTCCAATATACATATATAAAAACGTTGTAAAAAAATTTAATCCTTTTATAACCTAAAAATATAAATTCTATAAAAAACCCTCATAAATAAATATTAAAGTAACATAGGTAAAACAGATACCGGCAAAATAAGAGAACTTCGTCAAAGCCTCAAACAAATGCTATGTAAATTTTTATACATAGGACTATTATTAGTTCTGCCTAAAAAAAGAATAGGCTTTCCACATTGAATGCGAGCACACCAACCATCAATTCCAACTAACCCTTTCCCTTTCCCCATACGGCTTCTATGTGTTTTTTGGGAAAAATTTCAATTTAAGCTAAAATTAAAACGTAATTTAAAAGCTTTACGCTTTTTAAAAAGATAACCAATACGCTTTTGAAAATCAACAACTGGCTTTCAAAAATAAAAACCTGAACCATAGGCAACAAGACCAACTACATTTTTTTTGTATAAAACAAAACTTCGGTTATAAAAAAAACGCATAACTTTAAAACTACCACGTTGCTTTTTTTTGTACTTAACTATACGTGGCTGCTTATACAACTCTGTTTTAAACATAAAAAATTAATAACCAAATCATGTTTGAACGCCAAAAACACCAGTACGTGCATCTGCAATACTAAAATTAAAACTTAATGCATTATTTAGCGAAATAAAAGCAGGCTTATAATCAATTTTTAATTTAAAATGCTTTGTACGCGTTCCAGAATTAACTTTTCCATTAATTTGCATATAAACAGTCTTAACATTAAGATTCGATGACATGTTTTTAAAAACAATCCGTCATAAAACTGCAGTTATCAATTTAAAAGTATCAAAAATATGTACACGATGTTTTCACAATGTTTTCAAATTACCACAAAATACTTCATTTAATAATAAAGGTGATCTATAATACATACTAATAACCGAAAACAACAATGAATTTAAAAAGTATGGTTTATTTTTGTAATATCTGAGATAAAAGCTATTGCGAACTGCATACAATAGGCGTCTAAGTCTATGCCTATTCAAAATAAAAACCTGTCTGACACAAAAAAAAACGACTAAACTACGCAAATTTAACCAAAACCCTGTAAGGCGAAACGACAATAAAAATTTAAGCAGAACTTGATATAACTTCGAATACAATTTTTGTTTTTGAACTTGAATTTTTAATTTAGCAATGGACATTAAACGTTTAAGCTTGCTATACGAAAAAGGTTTACGTTTTATTTTTAATAAAGATACTTCAGCCACTATAATCTTATTTCAAAAATAAAATTTAAAAGAAGCTAAATTTAATCGTCTTTTTACACGGCGTTTTTTTCCTAAAGAGGACATTAAAACTTTTAATCCATTTGAAAAAAAAAGACTAAAACTTTGCCGCTTAATTCCTTTTTTAAATAAAGAATAAAAAGTTAAACGACGGCGTGCAGTTGCCGACAAAAATGTCAAATCTTCTAATTTACGCCTATATCCGTGAATCCTTCTACGCAACCCATGCCGCAACAAAAATCTTATTCTTCTAAAACGCATTAAGTTCGAATCAAGTCAAAAACGACGCCTTTTTAAAACAAAGTTCAAACGTGTTCTTTTCATAAAATTCGCATAAAATTTATAATGAAACATGTAAGAACTATGCATGTTAACGTTAGACGAAACATTTAAAAACAACTGAGTAAACCGACGTAAAGCCAGTGCAAAAAAAACAAACCGTACCTTTAAAAACAATCTAGCAGCAATTAAACGTTTATTAATAGTTTTGAATACCCCATGTCGCCTATACAGACGTATAAATGTACGACGACTACGAAAAACAAAACGACAAAATCTGCGACCCCATAACGATGAAAGCGAAAGCCTCTGTGCTTTATTTTTGCGCGCTTTTTTATTTTTCTTACCTTTTTTTTTTAAACTAAATTTACGTAAAAGAAACAACCACGTGTTGTTAAACCTAGTTGTATCTTTATATTTATTAAAAACATCTACATAAATACCCCACGAAAAATTAATTTGATCACGCCGAAGAGATCGCTTCGACGCCACTCATGATAAAAAATACCTTTGGTTTCCATATAAGTTAATAAGTTTTTTTAGACGGCACTTAAATAAATATTTTAATTTAGCAGAACGACTATAAGCGTTAAATCTATTATTAACCACCAGCTTTTTGCCCTTTTTTTTATGTCTGCCTCTTTTGCCTGATAAAGCAGAACGAAAATATATATATATAGAACGTCTCCTAACAATATTTTTATTAAAATGCCGTAATTTAAACAAAGATAAACGAAACTTTTTTAAACGATATGTCAATGTTTTAAATAAACGTTGCTTCCAGCCATAAAACCATCGTTTTCACCATAAGACTATCAAAACACTGCTTTTACAAGTAACTATGGCATTATACAAAAAGTTGACACAAATTAACGCGCTCGGTGAATCGAACATACTAAAAAAGCACTTACGCATTAAAAAAAAGGTAACAAAACCCACATTAAAAACTAAAGACAATAAATTATAATACCAAAAACCACTATTAAAAAGAAAATAAAGAATAAATTTCACGATTTGATAAAAATCGTGAAAATTTTTATTTAATAATAAAAAAGAAATATAATCTGTTATTTGTAAAATATATGTTTTTCCCGAAAAAAAAAATAAACGGCGGCGCTTATAACTAAATACGGTGACATCCGTTATAAAAATCCAAGTAAATTCAATCTGTCTTTTTTGGAGGAAAGGACGCAATGTTTTTTTTTCAGTAAAAACATTGCTAAACACATTATCTCTAAAAATGATTTTATGTCCATAAAACAATAAAAAACGTTTATTAAACAATGTAATGTCCTGGAAATTTCTGGTTAACAAAAAAATAATTTTATTTAAATCGTCAAAAACTAAAAAGCGAGCACGCTTATTATCAGCTGTTAAAAATTTCAAACGACGATATTTACGAAAAAAAGCAGACTGCAAACCTATTTCTATTCCAGACAGTTTCCTTATCCCACTAAAAACAGAATGAAAGGTCGAAAAAGATTTATGCGTTTTTAATAAACGCGAAAAACGAGTGTAACGAGACGAAAGCCCTAATATGGGGGTAATAAACAAACGATGATATTTTAATAGTGTGTAAAATAACTGGTTTCCATAAAAATCCCAAAACGTACGATGCTGCGTAAATAACGAAGTGTTAAAAAAAGCATTAGTGTTTAAAGGACGCGCACTTTTATAACTAAATAAAAGCTGTTTATTTTGGCCACTAAAAAAAAAAGCCTGTCGGTTAACAGCACTAAAATAGATATTAGTTTGTATAAAGCGGTTAAAACAATTAAACCTTTGCGTAGATTGATTAAAAAAAAAACGTTTTTTAGAAAAAGAAAAATAAAAGGATAACATACTCTTTACTTGCAAACGAAGAAGCACTAAAAAAGATTTATCTCGTAGCATATAACTTTTTTCAGTAACATTATAATTTTTACGTAATAAAAGCTGATCAGTACGTACAGTCACTACAAATACCTTTAAAATCTAAATATCACTGCGACAAAAAAACATGGATAACCAGCGATAACTAAAACATTATGACTAAACAAAAAAAAAAAGTCTCATATAAAGCACGAAAACTTATTCGCTCTCAAAAAAAAGTTAAGATATATTTTAAACGCATGGATCAAAAGGCAATTGTGATATTTAAAACAAATAATATTTTTTTCAATGTTTGTGGTAGACTACGAGACAAACCATATCTATACTCAAATTTTTATTGAGCGTCGTGCGGCAATATAAAATTCTCACCTATGCAATACAAAGGTGCAACAAAAATTACATATTTAGCACACTTCGCATTCGGCCATTTCTTAAAAAATAAACTAAACAAAATGCAGTTGCCATCTAAAACAACAATGTGCTTCAAGGGTGGCACTCGTTATTTTTCAGCATTTTCAAAAGGATATATGGCCGACAAAAAAAAACTGCCAATTTCAATAATCGACATAACAGTAATACCTTTAAACGGCTGTAAGCTTCCAAAAAAGCGCCGAGTTTAACATTAAAGCATTTTTAAATTTTTCAAAACAAAAGGTTTAATTAATTCAAACTTATTATATATATATTGTGTCCTATATTTTTTTCGGAAAGCAAAAACTAAAAAAGGTTGCCTCGCCGTAACAAAATGACTTGTACTAACAACCTGTTGAAAAAACTGGCGTATAAAAAAATTCCTATATCAAACAAAACAAGAAAAAACGAACATACTTGGATACAGAGTAATGATAGAACCAAAAGCAATTAAATTAGTATAATTTGAAACTGGCTGAAAGTCCAAACAAAATCAATTACACCTAACTGCAGCAATACTTGCTGAAAGAGTACCCATAAAACCGAGCCTATATATTAAAAACGAAATATTATTATAAAAAGACAAAGCAACATTTTCAAAAGAATTATTTCGTCTACTACGTTGAATAAACATTTTTTTTACTTTCTTAAAAGTCGATTCTAAAAACTGAAAAGCTTGTTTTCGCAACCTAAATAAATGACGACGTCGCCTAGTACCAGCCCTGTTTGATTGCAAGACCTTAATGACAGCAGCTTTTTTAAAACGAGTTATTTTTACCATATTACGTTTTAATTTAGACTCTGTTGTAAAAATACGTGACGTTTTGTTGTCCAAACAAATACTCCATTTTTTAATTTTAAATAATGTAAATAAAAAAAACCGATTTTTTTTTTTTTTATAAGGCGACATAAAAACCGGATCATATAAATAACGTCACATAGACCACGGACGATGTTGCCTGCGCATACGTCTATTTAATTTTCTAAAAAACTTACGAAATATAAACAAAAACTTAACATTAACATTATAAAAATAGTTCTGCAAAGCCGCGCTATTATAAAGTGGACGAACACCTATTTTACGTGATAAAGTTTTTAAATGTACAAAACTACTAAGAGCTGTGAAAATAAATCAAAATGAACTAGAAACATTTATTAAAGCGTGTGAAATATTTGGTAAAAGCATAAAGTATAACAACCTAATAGACGAAAACGATTGTTTAAATGCAATTTTCTGTCGATTAAAAAAATACTTCCTCAGCATCACTTCAGAAGAAGATAAAATTGTAGAAATATTATTAAACTTACTTTTAAGAAAGAAACGCAATTTTTTTCGGTGAAACCTAACTTGCGAATAAAATTTAAAAAAAAATAAAAAATAATTTGTAATATCAACCGTAAAACCACGCTTCCGTGTAGAAACAATGTATGCACGAGCTGCCGGTAAAAGTTTTCTCGAGTTAAAATGAACACGACGGCTAATTTTTTTGCCTGTTTTTACTTTTGATCAGGCACCTTCCTTCAATACACGACTATCCTTATTACGTTCCACTGAAAGTCAGCGTTTTTGTGTTTTTTGGCTTTTTTGACTTTTTAAAATATAAGGCTCTTTTTTATCTAAACGATGACTAAACAAAAAAACTCAAACAGTCGAAAACATGTGTACAAAAAAAAAAGAAAATCAACTAAGTAAACGAATATTAGAGTAAAAAGACTGCGTACAAATATAAACAAAAAGGTACTGCAAAAACACCCGGTCAAACCGCATTTTTCTCTGTAAAAATCAATAACAATTTTGTTGAATGTAAAAACGCTGACGTTTTGAAGGTTTAATGTGTGCCTGCCTTCGACGGTACAATAACAAAAACTCTTTCAAGTCAAAAAAACCCAACGCACAATAAAGCAGTGTTTGTCTTTTACACTTAAAAAAAAATCGTAAAACACGAACACAGGACTTATAAAACTTTTGACTGAAACGTCGGCCTTTAAAAAAACAATTATTAATAAAATTAAGCCACAAAAATCAATACAATGTTTTACGTATCGAAAAGCGATTATATCATGTATGAAGTGAAACGTAATCCCTTAGCCCCAACCTGTTAACTTCATGTCCAGGTAATCTAATTAAATACCTATTAGTATAAAAAAAATTTTTATAAAAATATGACGATATAGCTTGATGCTCATAAAAATTTTTTTTATAAACCTTCGACAATTTTCAATTTTTTACCGTATGTGAAAGTTTTAATTTTCTTATAACATTTTTCGCATAACTAACAAAAAAACGTCGACGAATATCAGAAAACCCCAACTGTATTATATACGCTAAAAATGAAATAAAAGTAACAGAGTTAATTATAGAGGAAGAAGCACCACCAAAAAAAGAAAAAATAGCTGCTGTAGAAATCACAAAAGAAAATAAAAAACCAAAAGTATAAAAAAGCTTACTAAGACTGCGCATAATAAACACATTTTTTTTTTTTTTATACTTATAAAAAACAAAAAAAAAAAACGATTAAAAAAAAAAGTTATAGAAGTACTCATATATAATGAAGGCGCAAACAACTTTTTTTTAACATCCCTAACGTAAAATAAGTTATTGATTGGAACTAAATTTTTAAAGGAACGAAAGTTATTGCGTTGACGTAACTTAAAAAAATAGGTAAAGTTTTGACGCCTCTTCGAAAAGCGATAATAGCGAACTACCTTTTTAAAACTTCTAAAACACAATACAGCCGGACGATGTATGCTTTCCTGTAATAAAAAAAAAGTTTCTAAATTATATGAAAAAAAACTAAAAAACTGATTTAAAACAAACAGTCTGCAACCCCAGGCTTTTAAAAGAGTTGTAATAAATAGAGTGCCATTTAATAAACCATAAAAACGTTTAACAAACCCATGATAAACTTTCCGGCTTAAAAAAAAAAAATAATTTTTTTTATGAAATTGAAAAAAGGAAATAAACCTGTCATAAAAAACACGAATTCGCGCTAAAAAACGAATTCTACGTAAATTTTTCTTAAATAAAAAATGGCTTCTACATAAATCTTTCTTAAATATACGCGTTCACAGAACTTTAAATAAAAAACGACGTTTTTTTACCCCTTTTTTACCATAACGACGTACTGTAGTTAAAGCTAAAAGAAACTTTTCTCTCTTTACAAAACGCCTTATTTTAAGTAAAATGTATAAACATTTTCTAACGGCACGAAACATAGCGTTAATACGCCATCTCATACGTACGATAGATAAAGTTAAAAATTTCCTAAAAAAATAAACTAATAACAATAAATGACGTTGATTTTTACCCAACTTTAATAAAAAGGAAGAACGTTCTTTAAAACGGCTACCGTACGACGAGACTATGAAAGTTAAAGTCCTCATCAACACATAAAAACTAGATGTAATATTGTGTTTTCGCTTAAACGTTTTAAAGCGACGCTCTAAAAAAAACGGTTTTATAGTTTTATTAAAAGAAGTTACTGATAAAGCTAAAACATTAAAAAAAGGTGCTACACGAAATAATAATGTTAATTGCCTCGAAAATAATGATTTACGTATACGATATAAAAATTTCAAAATTTTTCAAAAAGCCATTAAAAATAAAATAGAAGCACGTAAAATAAAAAAAAAAAACGAATGTAATGTCTGTACAGGCGGTATTAAGTCGCGTCTACGAGAATTATGAAAAAAAATACGGCGGATTTTACGTGAAAAACCAAAACCAGTAAAACGAAAAACTGGCAAGCCCTTACCACTCCAGTCATTTATATGATTAAAATATAAATCTTTTTTATAACGGACTCCAACAACATTAGTTCAACGACCTTTTCAAAAATTATTCAAACTAAAGACATCTTTAAAGAAAATGCGTGCCATCGATTGAAAAGCCGTTGCCATCAGCAACCAACTCTTATCCCGAGTTGAATATATAGGTTTAAAATAAAATTTACGTACACTAAAAGAAAGACTCGCTAAAAACTTAATGTTTTGTTTAAACCTAGTAACTTTTACACTATTTAAAAATTTATTATGATTTAAAGCTAAAACTTTAAACAATCTTGTATAAAATTTCGGATTAACAAAAACAACTTGCCCAAACGCAGAAACAACAGCTCTTCACTTACGCATTTTATACGCCGATCACCGTTTTTTAATAAATTTCTTTCTTAACTTACGATTGTGTTTTAGACGAATGGAGGAAAATCTAGCCAAGCTATCTTTTTTTAGCATAAAATACCGCTTTTTCGAAACACTAATTGTTATTCTGCTATAAAAGACCAAAGAAGTTTGCTCGCGACTGCTCCGCAAATGCCACTTATTTAATAAGTGTAAACTTTTAAAAAAAAAATTAGCTAACGATTGCTTCCAACGACTTCGAGAAAACTGTAACATTGCCCGTCAGTTTTTTCGTAAAAACGGCCTTCTAAAAATAGTACTATTTTGTAAAGATATGACACAACGGTATCTACGAAACCGTATTTTATAACGACCAAAAATCTTTGGCAGAACAAAAAGTAGAGAACGTTTCACTCTTTTGCGCATAAAATACAAAAAACGCGACTTCCTAATATAATGAAGTCGCAAAAGATGTTTACGAACCTTAACTCAGAATAAAAAATCAAACAACCAATAAGGCTTATGAAATATACTCAAACTTAATATAGAAAAATCTTTTGAAAAGCCTGAAAACTTATGCGGAGCAGAAGTAATATTTAAAGCAAATCAACGATATCGCCGTAATTTCGGCCTAGAGTAACGTATATTGTTCTGTAAAAAACGTTTTAATCCTAATTTATATTTTAAAAAAAAACGCTTTTTATTGGCGTAAAAACGATAACCAAAAGAGCCACGAAGCCGCCTAAGATTACGTCTTGTACTACGAGTTAAAACAGACTTTAAATCAATCTTAAATCTACAAAAAGCGAGCAATATAAACTTAGAGTCAAATAAAAAACGCCCATTGGACCGTGAAGTACCGTAAATAAAAAATTTAGCCCGGTTCAAAAAAAACCGATAACGCTGTCTCTTCATGCTAAACTGTTTAACATAGTTTCTTCGCGCCCATTTATAATAACGGTATTTTTTAACAAGACGTCTATAAAAACCACGCGGCACTACAAAAAAAAAACGCCATCACGGTTTATTTCTCTTTAACCAAAATAATTTAAAGCGTCTCCTTGCCTTTTTATTCAAATTTAACTCAAAACTATAATGCAAACTATAGCGTAAATTATCTAACTGCGTGAAATGCCATGGCTTATAGAATACATTAAATTTTAAAGGGTTCAATATAAATTGCGCAACACTAAAAAGCTGGACATGCGGACTAAAATTTTGACGCAATTTTAATCGAATGTGGTTAAAAAAAAGTTTTTTAATAAAAAAAAACCAACGTCACCTATTTACCAGTAACCGAGATAACAAAATCTCATGGCTGAACAAACCTCACCCCAAAATTTTAAAAAACAGCATACGTCTACGAAAATAAAAATTTCGTTTCAACCACTTTTTCATAAGTAATTTATAACAACGCCTATAAGTATAACTAAAACCCACACCATATTGAATATTCCTATTAGCCAAATGTTTAATAAAGAAACGACGACGCTTCAACCTAACATTACGTGAAATAAATCTCGAAAAAATAACATATGAACATTTATAAAATAACGCTGAATTTAACAAACTAGACAATTGTGTAACAAACAAACCACGAATCAGCAAAAAACTTATATAAAGTTAAAACAGAAAAAATATTAGTAATAAACTAATCGGTAAAACGAAATTCTTGCACTAATACGACGGGGCGTGATATAATAACATTTTCGGATAAAACAAACTGCTTTTCTACAAACCCCACTAACGGAAAATCTTTTTGTAGTGGAAAACCATTAAATCCATAATCTGTTAAAATTCTACGCAAATCCGGATGGCCTAAAAAAAATAACCCAAACATATCATAAGCTTCTCGTTCAAGCCAAAGCGCCGATCAAAAAAGAATACCAACACTATTAACAAACGAATATATATCAGCTAATACCCTAATATAAAAACGTGCTGAAAAAAACGGACTGCCTATAACATAGGTTATACTAAACCGATTAATTGACTGCATATGGTCACAAACAACCATGTCTAATAAAACATTATACCGAAACAAACTACTATTTTTACAAAACTTAACAAAAAACTGAAAAACGCAAGGTGACATAAAAACTGTGAATTGCTGCCCATAATAATGTGTTGACAATAAAGCTTTTAGTTTAGAAATCGAATACACAAAGATAAACGACTTAAATAATAAAAATCAACGTAAGTAAATTAGAAACAAATTAAGTTTACACCAACCACAAACATAATAAAAACACAAACGGCTCTAACAAATAAACTAAAAAATGAATAATAATTGGAAAAAAAAATAATAATAATAATAATAACAAACAAATATACATTAAAAACTTTAAAACAAACATAAAATAATACAAATTCCCTACAAAACGACAGTCCCTTGTTAATAACACGAATAAAAAATAGGATTTTCGTCGTAAGAACCAAACAGAATTTAAATCGAAACAAATAATTTTCGCGACTCGTAAATAATAAAAACAACTAACTACGCTCAACAAAACCACCCCAAACGTAAACCATGTAAACCCAGACTGTCAAAGATGAGATAACATATAAAACTTAATAAAAAAACCAGCTAATGGCGGCAGTCCAGCAAAAGAAAAAAACAATAACATAATACTGACCAAAAAAAAAAAATTCACATGAGCAACATCAGTAATAAATTTTAAACGTTGAAAAAATAAACTACAAAAACTAAATAAAATCAACAAAATAAACATGCTTGTTAAATATACAACCAAAAATAAAAAAGAAACAAGCAGACCATTAAATATATGCGCACAAAACACATTCTGCGGAGAAAGGACTACTACGTTACCCAGCAATAAACCAGCAAAAACAAAACCAAGTTGATTAGTAGAACTAAATGCAACGATTTTTTTTATTTTAGCTTCAAATAATGCCGTAATACTACCTACAAAAATTGAACCAAAAACAATAAAAAATAATAGTTTATTAAACAAGAAAGACATCCCCCCCCCTATCAACACATTTAACGCATATACAAAAATATGAATAAATTTAATAAAAAAAACACCTTTTAAAAAAACAATAAAAATAAACAACATTCTAATACTAAAAGTACTATAAACCTCTGCAGCTCAAGAATGTAAGGGAAATAACGCTAACTTAAATATAAAACTTACAAACAATAAAAATACAACATAAAAAAAATATGTACCTAATAACTTATTTTGTCAAGACATAAAACTTATAAAAAACACCGAAGAAATACTATTTTTAATAAAAAGATCACCACATGTATATTTTAATCATTCAATCATAGAATGAGCCACAGTATGCTGAGTCACTACCGCTAAAGTAAACATATTAACTGTTTTTCACATGGCAAATAATACCAGTAAGCCGCCAATGAAAAATAACGAAGAAATTGTACTTAGAAAAAAATATTTTAACGAAGCTTCAATAATGCTTTTATTATAATTTTCAGAAATAATCAACGAATAAACAATTATGTTTAAACCTATAAGATTTAAAAAAACTAATACCAAATCATTAGAAAGAAGAAAAAAAATACTAAAGACTACTAAACAAAACAAGAGAGCAAACAAATTTCAATTTATTAAACGAATACCCGCCCATGTCCAAAAGGATTCTATAAAAAGTAATAATCAAACACCAAACAGTAAAATGATTAAAATAATTTTAAAATAACTTGTAATAACATTTAAAATTAGTAAATTATTTAAAACACTATACGCAGTTGATAGAGAAAAATATAAAATACCTAGTAACCCTTGATGCAAACTAAAACAGTCAAAAGGCAACGCTGTTTGATGTATATAAAAATTACTTATGTATTGAAAAGGTTGCCAACATAGTAGTAAAATACAGAACACTAATGATAAATTAATACTAAAATTACCTTGAGTAGAAAACGCAATCGTAATTAACCGACGCACAAAAAAACATAAAATTCATATTATAAGCAAAACTAAAAAAAATTCAACAACAAAATAACTGATAAAAACAAATAAAACAAAATACAAATATAAAAAAAAATGCTGCCAAATAACGAAAAAATTACAAAAGAAAATCCCCATACTAACGAAACCCGCACAAACACTACCAATAACTAAACTTATCAAAGCACAAACAGAATAAAAATCACGTTTATTTATAAACATGCGAAATTCTCTTCAATCTAAATTTAAATACATTTCCACAAAAAAGGTTATGTTCCTAGCCTAATAAAAACGCCAAATAACATATATATAACTAACGAACTAAAGGTCTCTTTTTAGAAAATTTAACAACTTTTAAAGGTTCTAAAAAAAGTCTACGTTCACGCAAACGTACATTTTCTAATGGAATTTTCAAAAAATCACGCAAGAAAAAAACTAAATGCAACACAGATAACGTACCCGTTAATAAACTAATGATAACATTAAAATCAAACCACATAATGGGTGCAAAACCCATAAGCCTACCAAAACGCTCATCAAACGCAACGTCTCGAAACATAAAATTATGTATATTTCCATTACTGGATGTAAAACAAAACCAATACGTACTTAATGCGCGACCACGAGTACAAAAATACAAAAAAAAATATTTAAACAAAAAAATATTTTTAAAAGAACCATTGCTAACTAATTTAATAGACGAATACGTTTTTGAAAAAACAGCTTGACCTGAAGTATAAGCTTTTTTATTAAACAAAGATACTAAACCAAATCTATGAGATAACACAAAACTAAATCAAAAAAGAACTTCGGGTAAGATTCGTCGACCACGCTTACCAGCTAAGGAAAAAGAAAAGCTAACCTGTCTTAAAATAGACTTACCAGGCAATCAATATTGAGAAACAGTAAAATGTGAAAAAAAAAGCATTGGAAACAAAAAACAAAAAATAGTTTTACAGCGCAAAACCAATGAATTATTAAATTCGACGCCCCGCATTAGAATAAATACTTTTAGCAAACGCGATAAAACGTCGTTTAAAACGCAATTCTCGATTAATAGGGCCAACAATTCGCGAACTACGTAATTTATACATGTTATCCAAAAAAACCACACGGTTGCGGTGTGTACGTAAATACATGCCATCCCGGCGGCATCATTTTTTCGCCGAAGATACAAGAACAGCAAAATATAATAAAGTCTCTCTCTCAATAATGTTTTTTTTCTTTTTTTTATCATATTTCGACATTTCCTTCGAAACAATGCGAGCCATAACTGCAGATTTACCCTTCTTTGCAATAACATGTTGCGTAAAAAATTTACGCCTATCAAATTTCTTTATACAAACACGAATAACTTCATTTAAACCAACACTTCTAGCAAAAATTGACTTTAAAAAACCAATACACCTAACTTCCTTAACACCACTTTGATCGCACACGATTAGACTTGAATTACGTGTTACCATTTTTAAGCAACTATATAAAAAGCATTAAACATGTAATGATGCTAAAGAATCATACATTATTATACGTTGAAAACGAAAAACCAAAATAGCTAAACCTAAACCTATAACCGATTCGGCAGCCGCAACTAAAATAACGAGCAATGCAAATGTAAACCCAAATACAAAATCAAAAAACACAGCTAAGGATAACAGAGAACAAATAACGCCAAAATATGTTAGCTCCACTAATAATAAGCTAATTAAGATATTTTTCAAATTGAGCAACAAACAAAATAAACTAAAAAAATAGATGCAAAAAAAAACTAACAATAAAGAAGACACGGGGCTGAAAAAACAACTTAAATAATAAGAATTACTAATAAGTTCTGAATTAATGAATGCCGTAAAATTAAACAAAACAAAACAAAAATTTATAAATAGAGTACAAGAAGAAGAATAAATACAATTGTAAATATACAAAACACTAAGCGTAAACATAGTTTTTTAAACCAGAAAAAAAAAGATGCCAATTAATTAAAGTTGAAAAAAACTTA
>Ga0207667_10006473_pt1 | contig 14172 bp, 13 predicted proteins | sample KBSCornC52_FD_184301 | JGI IMG/M metagenome (GOLD analysis project Ga0207667, IMG submission 184301) | Corn rhizosphere microbial communities from Kellogg Biological Station, Michigan, USA - KBS Corn C5-2 (SPAdes) (version 2) | ecosystem: Host-associated > Plants > Roots > Rhizosphere > Soil ... | reverse complement strand
CGCCGGAACGCGCTTGTTCGTGGCGCGAGCTGCGAGCGAGCACGCGGGCTCGTTGACCTTCGTCGGCAGCATTGGAGACACGGTGGCTCGCGGTGGCTCGAGCACGCGTCATCTGCGCTCGGGCGATCAACTGAACCTCGATCCTGGCGAAATCGAATCGGCGGAGCATGGCTCCGCGGAGCTCGTCAACTCGGCAGGTCTAGGGCTGCACTTGGGAGGCGGCACCCGCTTGTCGGTGAGTGGCCTCGTCGGCAAAGGCGGTCACAATCAGGTCGAGCTCCGGCAAGGCTCGCTCGTTTGCACCGTGCCGCATTTGAGCGAGGGCCAGCACTTTTCTGTCGAAACTCCAGACGCGCGCGTGGTGGTGCATGGCACGGTATTCACCGTGCAGGTCGATCCGCAGCAGAATGCCGGCCAGAGAACGTGCGTGCGCGTCACGGACGGAGTGGTGATCGTTCAGCACGGCAACTTGGAGACGGCGTTGAACGCCGGTGATAGCTGGGGCTGCACCGAAACGACCGGCGACGACCCAAGCGGCGTGGGCCAGCCGACACCGTCCGCCAACGACGGAGAGCCCGAAGCAAACCGCGCGGAGCTTCACAAGGCCGCACAGCGTGCCAACGAGCGCGGCACACTGAGCGACGAGAACCGGCTCTTCCAGGCGGCGTTGGCCGCCGAACGCCTTGGCCAAAAAGCCAAAGCCGAGCAAACGCTGAATCGCTTGCTCACCAAATACCCAAGCTCTCCTTTGGCGTCCGAGGCCCGCCGGGCGCTCTCGCGAGTCGCCGGCAGTGCGGGCGAGAAGTGATGTGCCTGCGCTGACTGCCACGCGCGCTGTTTGGGCGCTGAGCGCAGTGCTCCAAGCCCCTTTGCTCGCCTGCACCAGTGAGACGCAAGTTTCGTTGCTCCAGCCCTACGCCAGCGCCGGCAGCGCGCCCACCGCCATGCCCGGCGCTCATCCGGACGGCAGCGCGAACGGCACTCCGGATGGCGCAGGCGTTCCCGACACCGAGCCCAGCAGCGCGCACCTCATTCACCGCTACAGCTTCGGCGGAGACGGCACGCACGTGGTCGATTCGGTCGGCCAGGCCGACGGCGTGCTGCTGGGAGGCGCCACGCTCGACGGCACGGGCCACGCAGCGCTCGACGGACAGAACGACTACGTCGATCTGCCAAACGGCCTGATTTCTCATCTAACGGATGCAACACTGATCGCTTGGCTGTCGTGGGGCGGAGGGCCCGCCTGTTGGCAGCGTGTCTTCGATTTCGGCAGCACCGACGCCGGCGAAGACATCGTCGGCAACGCGACGACCACCATCTTTGCGACTCCGTTGCGCTGTACCGGCACCGGGCCCGCGGCCGCGTTCCAGACGGCCACGACCAACTTTGGCTCTGTTGACAGTGACCGGCGCTTCCCCGTCCTGCAAAACCTGCCCGTCGCACTGGTGCTCGACGCGAGCGGTGGAGAGATGCGGTTCTATGCCGCTGGCGTGTTGCTAGGGACGAGCACGATGGCGCCGCTCGCGGAGCTCTCTGACGTGAACGACTGGCTCGGCCAGTCGCAATGGATTCAGGACGAGCACCTGCGCGGCACCTACGACGAGTTTCGGATCTACGACAGCGCGCTCAGTCCCGAGCAGCTCGCCGCGGTCCAGAACGCCGGCCCGGACCTCGTCGCACCTTGAGCGAGCCCCGCCGCAGGCTCCAAAAGCGTGCGGAGATCGCCCACAGACCGCACAATCGCCCGTGTTTCCGCGAAATCCGCGCCGGCACGCCAGGAAGCGCTATGGCACGACTATTGGGGTTGCAATCAGCGCCGAAACGACTACGTTCCGCGAGCCCTTCGGTCGGAGACCCCGATGCGAAGAGCGGTCCGGGGCGTAGCGCAGCCTGGTTAGCGCACTTGACTGGGGGTCAAGGGGTCGGCGGTTCGAATCCGCCCGCCCCGACCACTTTTTGTTTCGACGATACGAAGCGGCGACCTTGCCCGGCAGGGCTCATCGCCTGAGGGGGCGCTCATCCCTTGAGATGAGATGTCGCGACCTTGAGAAAGCGATCCCGCGCCAGGCCGTGCTCGACCACTGGCAACGGGTAGCTCGTCCCCAAGCGCACCCCCGCCTCCTGCAACACTCGAGCTGGGGCTTCGCTGGGGCGGTGGATGAACTTCGCGGGCAAGCGCGCGAGCTCCGGCAGATACCGGCGCACATAGTCGCCGCTCGGATCGAATTTTTCACCCTGCAGCGTGGGATTGAAGACGCGAAAGTACGGTTGCGCGTCCGAGCCGCAACCAGCTGACCACTGCCAGCCCGCGTTGTTCTGAGCCCAGTCGCCGTCGGTGAGGTACTTCATGTAGTGCGCCTCGCCGTGGCGGTAGTCGATGAGCTGATGCTTGGTCAAAAAGCTTGCCGCGATCATGCGTGCGCGGTTGTGCACGAAGCCCTCAGAAAGCAGCTGGCGTGCGGCCGCATCGACGATCGGGTAGCCGGTCTTGCCCTCGCGCCAAGCTTGCCAACCGGCTTCGTCGGTGCGCCACGGAAAGCCCGCGAAGTCCGCGCGAAAAGGGCGCTCTAACAGCTCCGGGCGATCCCAGAGCGTCGCGTGCGTGAACTCACGCCACAAGAGCTCGTTCGTGTACGAAAGCGCGGCGCGGGGCGCGCTCTTCCAAAGCGGCTCGAGCGCCGCCCAAACGCCGCGCACCGATAGCGTGCCAAACTTCAGATCCGCCGAGAGCCGACTGGTCCCAGCCAAATCCAGACGATCTCGCTGGCCGTCGTAGCGACTCGCGGGTCCCTGCAAAAAGTCCGACAAGCGCATCCGAGCGGCACGCTCACCGCCCGGCTGGAGCCGCGGATTGTGCGCAATGCCCAAGTTGGCCAAAGTGGGCAGCGCGACCGACACGCGCGGCAGCGCGCTCGGCAGCGGCGGTAATTTCGCCGGCGCCTTCAGCGGCACCTGCCGTCGAAGTTGTTTTCGCAGCGCGCGCGCAAAGGGCGAGAACACCGAGAACGGCTGCCCGCTGCCGTTGCGGACGCTTTCGGGCGGCAGCAACGTCTCACCGTCGAACAGCTCGAAGGGCACGTGCAACGACGCGGCGATGCGCCGATCGCGCTCGCGTCCAAACGGCTCCGTCCAGCGCTGAGCGACGACGCGCGTCACCCCGAAGCGACGCGCGAGCTCCGGCACGACCTCGCAGCTCTTGCCCGCGGCCAGCACGAGCTCCGAGCCCAAGCGCGCGATGTTCTTTTGCAAGGCAGCCAGCGACTCGAGCAAAAACTGCATCCGGTGCGGAAGCTCCTTCGCGCGCTCCGCGGCAAAAAAGTACCGATCGAGCACGAACAGCGGCACCAGCTCGCCCGTAGCGAGCGCGCTCGCGAGCGGCAGGTGATCGGTCACGCGCAAATCCTTGCCCCGAAACCAGACCAAGGTACGCGGCGTGCTCACCATACGAGACTCGCGACTTTATGCGTTGGACCGAGGCACGTCGAGCACTCGCCGCGCAAAGCTCGCAGCACGCGCGCGCGACTTGGCCGCGATCGACCTGCCGAACGCGACCGCCGGCGAATCGGCCCTTGCGTGCCGGCTGCTGCGCCGAGCTGTCTAACTTGGCGGCGCGGAGCCTTCCCGCGTGTAGCCCGCGAGACCTTGTGCCCCACTTGCCCGATCTCGCGCCGCGCCTGTATCGCTCTTTTTTTGATGGTCACCGAGCGCAACGGAGGCCGACACAGCCTTCGGCGGCGCGGACGAGGCCGCTCGCGCGTTCGCGGCAAACGCGAACCAGCGCGCTCGGGCGAATTCACTTCGCCCGAGCGGCGTGGTCTCTGGTATTGGGAGCGCTTCTGCATTCGAGCCAAGAGCATGCGTTTCGTCATCGATGCCCGTTACATGCGCCGACGTCCCAGCGGGATCGGGACGTGCGTCGAGGCGCTCGTCGAGCGGCTGCCACACCTTGCTCCGGGACGACAGTTCCACGCCTGGACCCATCCCGAGCGCCCGGAGCCGCCCCCCGCGCCGAACCTGACGCACACGGTGGTCCACGCGACCGCCGACGGGGTCGGCACGTTGCTTTGGCCAGCGCAGCTCGACCGCCTGAACGACGACGATGTCGTGCATTTCCCATGCGGCTTGCTCGGTCGCGGCATCGAATGCGCGAGTGTCGTTACGATCAATGATCTGATGTGGCTCGAGCAGCCCGAATGGGTCGACGGTCGCCCGCTGAGGCGCCGCTTGAGGCAGCGCTACTATCAACTCGGCATGCGCTGGGCGATGGCCCGAGCCACGCGTATCATCACCATTTCGCAAGCGACGGCAGACCGAGTCCTGGCACACGTTCCGGACGCGCGCTCGCGCATCCGTGTGACCCCGCTCGCGGTCAACCGCGCCTTCCGTGCAACGGCGGACGCGAACGCGGTCGCGACGCGCGCAGCCAACCTGGTCGGCTCGAACGCACCATTTTATCTAGTCGTCGGCAAGAACGAGCCGTACAAGGCGCACGATCTCGCGTTGGCTGCGTTTGCCGCAGGCGCTTCGCCCGAAGAGCGTTTGGTCTTGGTGCAACGAACGAGCAGTGGCCGCGGCCTGAGCAAGCGCGCCGACGAGCTCGGGATCCGCGACCGAGTGCTGTGGTTGCCCGATCTCAAACTCGAGGATTTGATCGTGCTCTTACAGTCGGCGCGCGCCTTGCTGCAGCCGTCTTTGGTCGAAGGCTTCGGCCTGCCCGCGCTCGAGGCCATCGCTTGCGGCTGCCCCGTCATCGCCAGCGACACGCCGTCGCTGGTCGAGGTACTCGGCGGCGCTGGGCTGCACGCAGCCGTCGGAGACGCAACCGAGCTGGCGAACCAAATTCGGCGCATGCAGGATCCCGTCTTGCGCCGCGAGCTCAGCGCGCGCGGGCTCGAGCGCGCACGCGACTTCGATTGGGATCGCACCGCCAAGGCCACACTCGAGATTTACGAAGAGGCCGCACTCGCCGGCCCGCGCTCAGCGCGCTAACGTCCGCCGTGATGCTCCGCTGCATCACCGCCGACTGCGGCCCGCCTCTGCCGAGCGAGCTCCGCCGCGCCTCCGCCGTCGGGCCCGATTTTCAGAGATCGAGGCCGATGACGCTGCGAAACCAGACCGGGCCGTAGGCGTCACCCGGATTCGGCGTGGACAGGCTGTTCAGGTGAAAATAGAGCCCGGCGGTCCACCACAGCCGGCCGAAATTCAGGTGCGTCGTCGGGCCCAGAAAATGGTGAACCCTGGAATTTTGTCGGTCCTGCTCGGTCTCGCCGCTCGCGGCCAATTGGCCACGCGCCCAATATTCGAGGCCGGGGTGGAATGTCGGAGTCACCTCGACTGACGCGCCAGCGGTCGGATTGATGATGAAAGCGGCTTCTCGTCCGTGCGCCTTCGTGTCGAGCGGATGCGCCCACTGCTCTTCGACCCAGAGGTTCGAGAGCAGGCGTACGGGTCCGAGGCGCTTCTGCAAGTTGAGCTTGCCCTCGAGCGCGAGCTCGTCGTGCATGGTTTCGAGCTCGAGATAGAGGCCGATGTCGACCGGCAACTCGCCGGGCTCGGCCAGGCGAGTTCGGACGCGCCACTTCAAACCGTCGAACGCGAGCGCGTTGTCTCCGCCCGGCAAGGCGGCGGCCTCGAACACCTGATAGAGGCCGAGCTCCACGCGGTCGGTGATGCCGTATTCGAACTCGGTCTGGAGCGTGTACTCCAGACTCCACATATTGCCCGGGACCACACCGCTCGGGTCAGCCTCCACGCGCAGCGGATTCACGTCGGTGTAGAGCTCCGCTTCGAGTGCGCCCTTTTGCAAGGTTTCATTGGGGTAGCTGAAGGGCAACGTGCGGGGAGTTGCAGTCGCAGTCCGCGCAAAAGATGCCAGGGCCAAGCCCGCGAAAGTGATGTTGAATATGAATTTCATTTTCAATAGCGCCCTTTTGCCCGATTTGGCCTGGCAAAGTCAAGCTTTTCCGCTCGCTTACCGGCGGGGGGCAAGCCGACTCGTGCTTCGCGAAAGCCGCCTGCTTTCGAGCCATTGCCGGTACTCCACAGGCAAACGCATGCCTTACTCCGTTTGGCGCTCGCTGTGTGTGCTCGTCCTCACCGCGGGCTGTTCGAGCGGCGCCATCACTGACCCAAACGGCGCCGCTACCAACGCGGTCGATCCAAGCAGCAATGGCCTCCCCTGCGACGTGACGGCCATGCTCCAGCACTACTGCGTTGGGTGTCACTCGTCTCCGCCGAGCGGCGGCGCGCCGCAACCGCTCCTCAGCTATGCGAACCTGGTGGCAAAGGCCACGACTGACTCGACGCAAACGGTCGGCGCACTGTCCGTCACATTTCTGAAGAGCGGCGTGATGCCGCCGAAGCCCGCGGCTGCTCCCAGCGCAAGCGAGCTCGCGACGTTCGAGAGCTGGGTCGCCTCGGGCATGCCGAAGTCGACCTGTGCGCAGGCGGTCGATGCCGGAGCTGCGACGAGCCCTTATGACACGCCGCTGCAATGCAGCAGCGGCACGACTTGGCTGGGTGGCGACAGCGGGTCTGATTTGATGCACCCGGGTGGCGCCTGCATCGCCTGCCACACGCAGCGCGGCGACGGGCCGCGCTATGCCATCGCCGGCACCGTGTTCCCGAGCGCCCACGAGCCCGACGACTGCAATGGCACGGCCAAATCGAGCGCGGGTGCGCTGAGCGTGCTGATCACGGAAGCCAACGGCAATGTGCACACGCTACCGGTGAACAGCGCGGGCAATTTCTTCCTGCGCGGCACGATTACGACGCCTTACAAAGCCCAGGTCAATGCAGGCAGCGCGGTGCGGGTCATGACGCATACGCAGACCTCTGGGGACTGCAATGGGTGCCACACCGTCAACGGCGCGAGCAACAGCGCGGGCTCGGCGAGCGCGCCTGGCCGCATCATGGCGCCATGAGCACGGGCCGCGAAGCGCCGGCACGGCACTCGGCTCGGTGTTAGCCTCTCGACTCCCATGATCTCGGCGCTAGTGCTGATTGTGCTCGTGAGCACGACCGAGGCGCGATCGACGACGAGCTCTGCCGTTCAACACGCCGCTCAGGAGGTGCTCGGCAACAGGGCGCAGGTGACCATCGAAAGCTACACGACGCCTCCCGATGACGTCGAGTTGACGGACAAGGCTCGCGGCGCAGACCTGGTCGCCGAGCTGAGCTGGCAAGATGCGCAACATCGGCACGCGCTCGTGCATTGCTATGTGAGTCGGCTACAGCGGTTCGTGAATCGAGAGCTCGATTTCGAAGATCAGGATGATCTCCGTGAACGCGGACGATTGATTGGCTTCGCTCTGGCGTCGATGGCTCCCGAACAGGAGCCGGCGCCCGAGCCAACCGCCCCGCCGCAGAAACCCGAGCCGCCAGCGAGGCCAAAGCAACACCCGAATCGGGCATCCCCGCGCGCCGTCGAGCAGTCCTCCAGCGCGCCGCTCGGCGCCGTCGATGCCACTTTTCTGGGCGCAGTCGGCCTGGGAGGCCCCGCCGACGGGCTGGGTGCCGGAATCGCGGGGCGATGGTTCTTTCATCGCGGTCTCGCGCTACGCTTGGCAACGGGCGTCCGGCACGGCGACGTGAGCGCGGCTAGAGCCGTCTCTGAGCTATTCTTCGGCGGCCTGGGCGTAGCTTTTCAGTTCTCCAATCCGGAATCGCAGTCATCCCTCGCCCTTGGTGGCCGGACCGATTTGCTCGTCATGTCCTATTCTCTGCGCCACCGCGCCACCGAGGATGATGCCCCGGAGCACCAGAGCCGGATAATGGGTGGAGCGGATCTGCTGCTCGAGGGCACATGGTATGTCTGGAAGCACGCGGGTTTGTTCGTAAATGGCGGGAGCGAGCTGGCATTTGGCCACACGGATGTACTGGTCAAAGGTAAGGAAGTAGCGGACATCCCGCCGCTGCGCTTGGTCGGAGAGGCCGGGATCCGAGCCACATTCTGAGGCAAGCTGGCTCAGCCTTGCCTGATATCGTTTCTCCAAAGGTACTCAGAACCAGCCAGATGCCATCCCCTTCCCCAGTGCTCAGGCTGGTTCCGCCGCCGGCGGAACCACCAGCCGCGTCGCACGAGCCAGCGCTCGACGACAGTGAGCTCCTGACGGCGCTACGAGCGGGCGATAGCGCGGCTGCCACGGCATTCTACGACCGCACGCGGCACGTGGTGACTCGCACCGTGAGCCGCCTCTTGCATCGCTATGATTCGGACGCGGAGGATGTGGCACAGCTCGCCTTCATCGAGCTCGTCAACACGATCGATCGCTTCCGCGGTGACTGTCCGCTCGATGCCTGGGTGAGCGTCATTACCGCGCGCATCGTGTACAAGCAGATTCGCCGGCGGCGCTTGGAGCGAAAGCTATTTAGTGCGCTGCCATCCCATGCGCTCGTGCTGCCGAGCGCCGCAACCCAACGCGATCTGGTTTTTCGCGACGCTTTGCGGCGCATCGAAGAGCATCTGCGATTCGTGGACGCGAACCGCGCTTGGACGTTCATGCTCCATGACGTGCACGGCTACGATTTGAAAGAGGTCGCGAGCATCACGGGGGTGAGCGTGGCGGCGGCACAAAGTCGCCTCGTGCGCGGCCGACGTGAAGTTCACGAGCGAATCGCAGCAGATCCGGCGCTCGCAGGCATCGTGAGCGAAATCTGCCAAACGGAGGGCTCATGAGGGCTCCGCATTTCGCCGGCTTGGCAGCGAAGGTGTTGACGCGGGCGACGGCCCCGGTAGTCCCGCCCCGTGAGAGCGAGCGCGCACAAGCCATTATCCTCATCGAGCAGGCGATCCTGCAAAAAGCACGGCGCAAGCGGCGCGTGCGCTGGGCATCTGCTGGCGGAGTGGCGCTGGCCGTCGCCGCAAGCGCGGCCTTGCTGCTTCGCGCGCCAAGTCGAGCGGCAACCCTAGCCACGCCGGTAGTGGTCGCGGTTGGCCAGCCTACCGGCAGCGGCGTGCGGCTCTTGACGAGCACGGGCTCCGAGCCGCTGCGCAGCGGCAGCCCGTTGCCGCCCGGCGGGCGACTGGTAGCGGACGCCAACGGCGGCGCCGCGCTCCACCTCTCGACCGGCACGGAGATCGCCATCGAGCACAACGCGAACCTGACGTTCAACGACGCGGGCCCCACCGAGCAATTCGTGCTTTCAGAGGGCAGCATTCGCGCGCACGTCGCTAAGTTGGCTGCTGGCCAACGGTTCATCGTCAGCACGCCGGATGCCGAAGTCGAAGTGCGCGGCACCATGTTCACGGTCGGAATCGTCGACCCCGATGCGGCCTGTGGCGCCGGAACTCGCACTCGCGTGGCGGTGAGTGAGGGTGTAGTCGAGGTGCGCAGCGGCGGACTGTCATCGTTCGTCCACCCGGGGGAGAGCTGGCCTGCGCACTGCAACGCCAGCAGTGCGAACGCCGCGAAAAGCGAGGAGCCGGGACGAGCGAGCGCCGCGCCACGCTTGGCCGCGCCGGGCAGCGCGCTCCGCGGTCCTGCTCCCACCGCGAGCGTCGAGCCGGTCACCGTTGCTTCGCGGCTGGCCGAGCAGAACGATCTATTTGCGCAAGGCGTTGCCGCTCGCCGCTCGGGCGACAGCGCGCGGGCCGTCTCCGCGTTCGATACCTTGCTCAGCCGCTATCCAGCCAGTGCGCTCGCCGAAAGCGCCGCTGCCGAACGAATGCGCGTGCTCGCCAAAGCAAATCCGGCGGCTGCGCAACGAGCGGCCAAGGAATACTTGGCGCGCTACTCGCAGGGCTTCGCGCGGCGCGATGCGGAAGCCATCCTGGCCGGGCCGTGATCCATCCGGAGTGTGCGCGGGCGTCGTTGATTGCGCTGGCACTCACGGTGTTCGGCTGCGATGCACGATTCCAATTCGACGTGCCGACCGCGGGCAGTGCGGGCGTGAGCGCGGGCGGAGCCAATACGGGAGGCTCTGACGCGGGCGGCACGAGCGCGGGCGGCTCCAGCACGGCGGGCGGCAGCGCCGGGGCCGGCGGCGGCGCGGGCACAAGCGCGGGCGGCAGTGCCGGGGCCAGCGGTAGCGCGGGCACGAACGCGACCGGGGGTGGCGCCGGAGCCACCAGTTCGGGTTGCACGAGTGACGCAGAGTGCGGCCTGTCTTCACTGCACTGCGAAACGAACTCCGGCCGCTGCGTCGAGTGCCTGAGCAGCGCTCACTGCACCACCCCAAACCCGGCTTGCGACACGAGCGCGCATCGCTGCGTGGCGTGCTTGGTTTTGAATGATTGCCCAGCGGGCCAGATCTGCGAGCTTACGACCCACAAGTGTGAGCGCACATGCCAGCAAACATCGGATTGCGGAGGCGCGCCGCTGCAGTGCGAAAACGGACGCGGCATCTGCGAGCAGTGCGACGGAGCCGAGCCCGGTGAATGTCCCATGGCTCAGGTCTGCCAGACCGCGGTGCAGCTCTGCGTACAATGTCTCTCGAACGCGCAGTGCGGCGGCACCACCCCATTTTGTGATCTCCCGGCCGCCCGATGTGTCGCATGTGTGGATTCGCGCGACTGCTACGGCGCAACGCCATTCTGCGAACCGAAGGCCCACCTTTGCTCGGCTGGCGATCGCTAACTCTGCCTGTTCAATCCGAAGTTGGGGCACTCCGACAAAATGAAGCACTCGTCGCGACGTTGTTTTCTGCATGTCATCGGCGGCACTGCGCTCGCGGGGGCCGGCGTGAGCGCCTGTTCTGTCGTTGGTGTCGGACCAGATGCGGTCGGGGATGTGCCGGCCGGGAACATCAAGGACCTACCGCTCGGTACCCTGCGCGCGGTGGGCTCGAAGCCCGTGGCAATTGGCCGTGACGAAAACGGCGTCTACGCCATGACGCTCACTTGCTCGCACGCCGGCTGCAATATGGCGTACGACGGCAGCGTCAGCTACGACGGCGTGTATTGCAGCTGTCATGGTAGCCAGTTCACCAACAACGGCAGCGTGGTCAGTGGCCCGGCACCGGATCCGCTGCAACACTTCGCCGTCGAGCTCGACGCTGCGGGGGAGCTCACGATCCATGGCGGCCAGAGCGTTTCTTCGAGCACCCGCACGGCCGTCGGGTGATCTGACATATTATCGCGCAGGGCCGGCCTTCTTCGCCCTGGCGCTTGCGCTCGCGTGCGGGAGCGCACCCCCGAACAGCCATCCCACGCCGAGCGACGCGGGCATTCAGTTCAACCTGCCCGATGCCGGCGCGGCCTGTGACGCAGCAGCTCCGCCGAGCTCCGCTCCCCCACCGGTGAGCACTTGCGTCCCGATCCGTCAGCGCGATTTCACGACCGACGTACTGCCCATTTTCGGCGGCTGCTCGGGTGAAATCTGCCACGAGTTTACGCCTTCCGGTTTGAAAGCTTCCATCGGCGCGCCGGCGGCCGAGTGCTGCACTGAGACAGCTTTGATCGCCCCTGGGTTTCCGGAGCAAAGTTACCTGCTCGCCAAAGTACGCGGCTCGATGCTGTGCGGCGGGGTTCGAATGCCCCTCGACAAAGAGCCCCTTGGCGACAGCGATATCCAGGCTATATCCGATTGGATCTGCGAGGGTGCTCCAACGGAGTAGAAGCCCAGCCCTCGCGCTCCCAAGCAGCGCGGAGAAACCGATGACCCCAGAAGAGAGCCGGCGCCTATTTCTCACGTTTGCGGGCGCGAGCCTGACGCTCAGTGCCTGTGGCAAGCAGAACAAGCTGGACCGCGAGCCTCCGCCCACCCCCACGCCGGCTGCCAGCTCCAGCAAGCCAAACGCGGACGGAAAAGAGGAAAAGGACGACGACGAGGACGTGGGCGCGGTCGAAGATCTGATGCGCGAGCACGGCGTCATTCGCCGCATCCTCGTGGTTTACCGGGAGTCGGCCGCGCGGTTACGCGTGAAGCCCGGACCGGTGCCCGGAGCTGCGCTCCACGACGCAGCGCAGCTGATGCAAACCTTCGCCGAAAATTACCACGAGAAACAGTTGGAGGAAGTGCACCTCTTCCCCGCGGTGAAAAAGGCAGGCGGCGCTGCCGCCGCGCTGATCGATCCGTTGCTCGCGCAGCACCAGCGCGGTCGCGAGCTCACGGAATACTTGCTCAACGTTACGCGCGGCACGCTAGGCGCCAGCAACGTCGAGCCGCTCGCGCGCGCTCTCGAAGGCTTCGCGCGCATGTACGAGGCGCACGCGGCCCAAGAAGACACCATCGTCTTCCCAGCTTGGAAGAAATCATTGTCGAAGAAGCAACTGAGCGACATGGGCGAGCTCTTCGAAGACATCGAGCACAAGACGTTCGGCAAAGACGGCTTCGACGACGCGAACGAAAAAATTGCGGCCATTGAGGCCACGCTCGGACTCACCCTCTCGGCCATGACCGCGCCGCCGCCGCCGGCCCTGCCGCCCGCGCCGGCCTCCAAAAAGTAGTCTCGAGCACGCCGCGTCGACCGACCGCTTGGCCGACAGACGGACTGCCGCTTCGAAATTCCTTTCTTTCCAGGTGGGGTGGGTCGTGTCCCGGGGGAGCGCCGTCGACGTTTCCGTTGAACTTCGACGCGAGTCGTGAGCAAAAGGCAGTCCACGAATCGCGCGCCTCGCCGCCCGACGCGGTGGCGCCGCTCCCCTACCCTCGCCGAACCCAGCCATGACAAAAGCGATCCACGACTTCGTAAGCTTCCAGGATTCCGCCCTCTCCCGTAAGTGGGCCGGGAAGAAGGTGCCGATTTCGCGCGTGTACGAAGCCTACATGGAAGGGCAGATCGACATCCCGCAAGATCGCTGGGACGCGCTTTTCGAGTCGCGCCACGAAACGATGTCGTTCGGTCTGACCGACACGCACTTCAAATGGGCGCTCACCAACTTCCTGCCCGAAGTGACGATCCACTCGAAGGGGCAAGACAGCCGCATCGTCGGCGAACACTACAACCGCGGCAACGACTTCTTCCAGTGGTTCTTGGGCGAAGCCATGGTGTACACGGCCGCCTGGTTCGAGACGCCCGCGACTCCGCTCGAACAAGCGCAGTACAAGAAGATTGACCGAGCTTGCCAAAAGCTGCGCCTCAAGGAAGGCGAGACGCTGCTCGACATCGGTTGCGGCTGGGGCACGTTCGTGGCGCGCGCGGCCAAAGAATTCGGCGCCAAAACCTATGGCGTGACCCTCGCCCAAGAACAGGTCAACTTCGGTACGGATCGCATCAAGGCCTACGGCGTGAGCGATCGCGCCAAGGTCGAAGTCTGCGACTATCGCAACGTCAGCGGGCGATTCGACAAGATCGTGAGTCTCGAGATGTGCGAGCACGTCGGGATCAAGAACATCGTCAGCTACTACAAGAAAGTGCACGAGCTCTTGGCCGATGACGGGCTGTTCGTCCTGCAGTGGACCGGCATTCGCCACCTGTACAATCCCCAGAACCCGCTCTCGGCCTTGACGCTACGACCGGAGGATCTGATCTGGGCGCTGTTCATGGCGCGCTACATCTTCCCGGGTGCGGACGCGAGCCTCACGCTCTCCGGCATGATCCGCGCGGCAGAGGACGGCGGTTTCGAAGTGACCGACGTCGAAAACATGAGCCCGCACTACGTGATCACGCTGCGCGCCTGGCGTGACAACTGGACGTCCAACCGGGAAGCCATCCTGGCCGCCTATGGCCAGCGCTGGTACCGCCTGTGGCACTTCTTCTTGCACTGGTCCGCGCTGATCGGCGAGCAGGGCTCGGCCTTCACGTACCAGCTCATCATGCACAAGAACAACGAGAGCTTCGACCGCCAAGGCCTGCGCTTCAACGGCGGCCACATTCGCTGAGCTCGGCTCGCGCGGCGAGCCGAGCCATTTGCCAGTAGCCCGAGGCGCATGTCGGTCGATGGCGTGACAGAACCCGCAAAAGATCCCCGGCTCGTTCTGTCCGCCCTCGCCCAGAGCCGACCGGCGCTGGACCTCGGCACGCTCGATGTGTGCTTTTTGGCGGCGCTCCATCTCCGCGCCGACGGCGGCAGCCTCGCCTCCTTTGGCGAGGCGCAACTCGCCGAGGTGTTCGAGCTGGTGTGCGGTTTGGTCGAGCCGCGCGCGGAAAACCTCCGCCGGCGCACGACACACACGATCCAACGCCTGCGTGACCAAAAAATGCTCGCGCGCGTCGATGGCGCCGGGCTGCTGCGCGCCGGCGAGTTCGCGCTGACGCGCCTCGCCGCCAGCATCGTCGACTCGTTCCTGC
>Ga0207667_10006472_pt1 | contig 14173 bp, 13 predicted proteins | sample KBSCornC52_FD_184301 | JGI IMG/M metagenome (GOLD analysis project Ga0207667, IMG submission 184301) | Corn rhizosphere microbial communities from Kellogg Biological Station, Michigan, USA - KBS Corn C5-2 (SPAdes) (version 2) | ecosystem: Host-associated > Plants > Roots > Rhizosphere > Soil ... | reverse complement strand
CAAGGGCGCGCCGCTGAGCATCATCGCGTCGGTGGCCAACGCGTCCAACGAGCTGGCGGTGCTGGGCCGCATCGATCGCGGGATTCGCTCGGCGGCCGATCTGTCCGGGCGACGAGTGGGTGTCACCCTGGGGACCAGCGGCGAGTATTTTCTCTGGGCCTTCCTGGTGCGTCATCGCATCGCGCCGCAGTCGGTCGAGCTCGTCGACCTGCCGCCCTCGGGCCTCATCCACGCCCTGGACCATGGCCTGGTGGACGCCATCACCGCCTGGCAGCCGGTCCGCAACGAGGCCGAGCGGGCGTTCGGCGCTCGCGTCGTCTCCCTGCGCGCCCCCGACGCGTATGCGCAGACCTACGTCCTCGTCGGCCGACAGGACTACGTGCAGGCCCATCGCCAGCCGCTGGGCCAGGTGTTGCGGGCATTGCTGGACGCCGATGCATTCGTCGATTCCGACCCGGCATCGGCCAGGCGGCTGCTGGCCGGTCTGCTCAGGCTGCGCCCCGAAAACTTCGATCCGGCCTGGCGGGACGTGACGCTCGAGGTGGACCAGCAGCAGGCGCAACTGGTCACGCTGGAGGACGTGGCGACCTGGGCGATGACACGCCGCTACGCGCCGACCCAGCCGGTGCCCAACTTCTTCTCGCACCTGGAGCTCGACACGATGCTCGCGGTCAGCCCCGAACGCGTGACGGTGGTCCGATGAAGATCCGCACCAAGGCCACGTTCGCGGCGGCGATGATGCTGGGCACGATGGTGCTGATCGGCGCCTGCATCGGCTGGGCCGATGCCCAGGTGCGTGCCGCGGTCGCCCAGCGGCGCCACAGTGTCGAGATCGCCGGCGCGCTCAACAACATGCGCATGGTGACCTTCGAATTCCTGCTCAATCGGCGTGATCGCGCACGCTTCCAGGAGCAGGTCGTGTGGGAGCGGCTCGAGCGCCTGTTCGCCAACCCGGTGGCGCTCGGCGGCTCGGCGACCGGGATGCTGGCGAGCCTTCGCAGCCAGGGGGAACAGGGCCATCGCTTGTTCAACGAGGTCGAGGCCGCCGCCGGCACGGGTGCCGCGGACGAAGTGCAGCGGCGCTTCGAGGCGCAGCTGTCGAGCCGCATCATGATCCTGCAACAGAACAGCCTCGTGCAGGCAGAGCACCTGATCCAGGACGCGGAAAAGCGGATCGACGACGCCCAGCGGCGCGTGGTCCTGGTCACGGGCCTGGGCCTGGTGGCGATGGCCCTGCTGACGGCCGCGACGGCGTGGCTTTTCCGGCGCGACGTCCTCCGGCCGATCGCGCGCCTGGAACTGGCGACGCGCGAGGTCGCCGCCGGCAACTGGTCGTTCGAGCTCGACGTGGGCAGCGAGGACGAGCTCGGAGACGTGGCGCGCCACTTCGATGCGATGACGCGCGCGCTGCGGGATTCGTTCAACCAGCTGCAGGTCAGCAATCGGGACCTCGTCGTTCTGAACAAGGAACTGGAGTCGTTCAGCTATTCCGTCTCCCATGACTTGCGCGGTCCGTTGCGCAGCATGGACGGCTTCTCCCTCGCATTGCTGGAAGACTACGGCGACCAGCTCGACGAGGAGGCCCGCGACAGCCTCCAGCGCATCCGTGCGGCCAGCCAGCGCATGGGGCGGCTGATCGACGAGTTGCTCGGCCTCGCGCGGGTCACCCGGGCCGAGCTGCGGCTCCAGGAGGTCGACCTCAGCGCGATGGCCGAGGAGATTCTCTCGACCTCGGCCAAGGCCGAACCCGAGCGACATGTCCGCTGGGAGATCGACAGCGCAATGCGGGTTCGAGGCGACCGCGAGCTGATCGCGATCGCCCTGCAGAACCTGCTTGCCAACGCGTGGAAGTTCACGAGCAAGGTCGCGCAAGCCGTCATCCGTGTCGGGATGCGCGTCGAGGACGGCGAGCACGTGTACTTCGTCTCGGACAACGGCGCAGGATTCGACATGGCCTATGCCTCCCGACTCTTCGGCGCGTTCCAGCGCCTGCATCACGAGCGCGACTTCCCCGGCACCGGGGTCGGCCTGGCCACCGTGCAGCGCGTGATGCATCGCCACGGCTGGTCCCTGGGGGCGACCTCGGCGCTCGGCCAGGGCGCGACCTTCTATTTCCGACCCACGGAGCAAGTCGATGAACCAAGAGAGCAAGACCATCCTGCTGGTTGAGGACAACGACGACGACATCGCGTTGACGCTGCGTGCATTCAAGCGCAGCCACCTGATGAATCCGGTCGCCGTGGTCCGCGACGGCGTCGAGGCGCTCGATTTCCTGTTCGCGCGCGGCGCCTACGCGGACAGGAGCGAAGGACCGCCAACGCTGGTGATCCTGGACCTGAAGCTGCCCAAGCTCGATGGCCTGGGCGTGCTCAAGGCGATGCGCGCCGATTCGCGGACGGCGCTCCTGCCGACCGTCATCTTGACGTCGTCCAAGGAGGAGCAGGACGTCATCGCAGGCTATTCGCTCGGCGCCAACAGCTACGTGCGCAAGCCCGTCGACTTCGCCGAGTTCCTGGAAGCCGTCAAGATCCTGGGCATCTACTGGCTCGCGCTCAACCAGGTGCCGCCTGCGCAGTGACGATCATGAGCGAGCGCACGATCAGGATCCTCTCGGTCGAAGACTCCGAGAACGACTTCCGCCTTGCGATGCGGCAGCTCCGGAAGGCAGGCTTCGCACCCCAGGGGCAGCGCGTGCAGGACCTGCCGTCGCTGCGGCAGGCGCTGCAGGAGGGGCCGTGGGACGCCATGATCTCCGACTTCAGCATGCCCGGCTTCAGCGGACTCGAGGCGCTGGCCGAGTTCCGCCGCACGGGGCTGGACATCCCGTTCATCTTCGTCTCCGGGACGATCGGCGAAGAGATGGCCGTCGCCGCGATGCGCGCCGGCGCCAGCGACTACGTCATGAAGGAGAACCTGGGACGCCTGGGGCCCGCGCTCGAGCGCGAGCTGGCGCAAGTGGCGCAGCGTGCGGCGCACCGCGTGGCGGCGGCCGAGCTGGTCCGCTCCGAGGCGCAGCTGCACCAGGCCCAGAAGATGGAATCCCTGGGGACGCTGGCCGGCGGGATCGCGCACGACTTCAACAACATCCTCGGGGCGATCCTGGGAAACATCGAGATCGCGCTGACCGATATCGAGCCCGGCCATCCGGCCCAACTGGCGCTGGGCGAGATCCAGCAGGCGAGCCTGCGCGCACGCGACCTGGTGCGACAGATCCTGACCTTCAGTCGCCGTCGTCCGCAGCAACTGGAGGTCGTCGCGCTCGGGCCCATCGTGGAGGAGACCTTCCGGCTTCTCCGCGCGACGCTGCCGGCGGGCGTCGACCTTCGACGAGCCCTGGCCCAGGCGCCCGTGTACGTGCACGCCGACGCGACGCAACTGCAGCAGGTGGTGATGAACCTGTGCACGAATGCCTGGCACGCGCTTCAAGGCAAGCCGGGCCAGATCCTCATCGGCCTCGACGTCGCCGACATCGATGCCCAGGAGGGCCCGGCGCGCGCCCTCGAGGCAGGCGCCTATGCGCACCTGTGGGTCAGGGACACGGGCTCCGGCATGGACGCCCGCACGCTCGAACGCGTCTTCGAGCCGTTCTTCACGACCAAGTCGACGGGCCAGGGCACGGGCCTGGGCCTGTCGGTGGTCCATGGGATCGTCGCGGCGCACCACGGCAGCATCACGGTCGATACCCTGCCGGGCGAAGGCAGCACCTTCCACGTCCTGCTGCCGGCGACGTCCGAGCCGCTGGCCTTGCCGGCACGCCATGAACGGGACGCCCTGGTGGCCGCGCACGGCGAGCATGTCGTCTACCTCGATGACGACGAGACGGTGATGCTGGTGATGGTCCGGATCCTCGAGCGGGCAGGCTATCGCTGCAGCGGCTACCTGGACGCGGCCGAGGCGCTGGCATGCATCCAGGCGGCGCCTGCGACGGTGGATGTCTTCATCACCGACTACAACATGCCTGGCCGCTCGGGGCTGGACGTCGCCCGCGAGGCCGCCGCCCTGAAGCCGGGCATGCCCATCGCCATCAGCACGGGGCTGATCACCGACGAGCTCGTCGCGCGGGCGCGCGCGCTGGGCGTGGTGGCCGTGATCGAGAAGGAGAATGCATTCCGCGAGATCGTGCCGCTCGTCCGGCGCCTGGTGGACAAGGACAGGACGTAGCCCGCGCGCATCGCCGCGGGGCGGCGAGGCCTCAGGCGCCGAGCAGCGTGTCCAGGAGGTCCAGGCAGGCGCGGGCGGTCCGGTTGTCGCCGTCCTGCTCCGCGTGCCAGGCCGAGACGGACACGGCCACGATGTCCTGGCCCTGCAGGGCACGGAAGAAGGTCGCCATGTCTGCGGCGCTCGGGCCGCGCCGGACGTGGTATTTGAGCGCGGGCATGCGCGCCGGGTCGTCGATCACGTCGGTGTCCCAGTGCACGTAGAGGCGCTCGCGCGGCCGCAACTGCGCCAGCACGGCGTCGAGCGGACAGCGGAGGATGGGCGAGCCCAGGAGCGCTTCGCGTTCGCCCGGGTCCAGGTCGCGCGCGTCGGCGAGGACGACCTGCTGCGGCGGATAGGGCCGGACGCCGATGGCCGACAGGCACGCGAGGGTCGCCTGGCTGCGCGCGTCAAGCCCGGGGTCGACCCGTCCGACGAACATGGCCAGGGGCATGCCGCCGATGTATTGGGTCTGGGTACTCGACCAGGTATGGAAGTCCCCGTGGGCGTCCAGCCACAGCACGCGATCGGGCGGCTGGCCGGCCTGCTGCAGACCCGCCAGCATGCCCAGGGTCGACACGCAATCGCCTGCGAGGCTGACCGGCCTGCGGCCGCCCTGGGCCAGCACCGCCACGCGCGCGGCCAGCATCGCGTAGAGGTTGCCCAGGTTGAGAAGCTTCTCGACCGGGTCGTCGATCCGCGCTGCCGGCTGCGGGTCTAGCGTCAGCAGGTCCCAGGCATGGCGGTCGACATCGAGCACGCGGCGCAGGCCGTCGCGGCGCTGGCCCATCAGGTAGGGCGACAGGAGTCGTGCGTTCACAACCATGTCAGCGAGTCCAGGGAATAGCCGAGCATGCCCATCATGTCGCGCACCTCGCGCCGACGGCTCAGTCCCATGAGCATCGTCCCTCGCTTGTGCCAGCGGCTGGGTTGCGGTGGATCGGTGGCCATCTTGACGGGCAACGCACCGGGCAGCGCCATGGCAGGCAGCCCCAGGTGGTCCGTCACCCGCTTGAGCACCGAGGCAGGGCTGACGACGAAATCCTCGAAGGACACGCGCAGCGAACAGACGCCGCGCTGCAGGATCGCGGCGTGGATGGAGTGCCACTGGTTCAGGCAGACCTCCTCCAACGTCGAACGGGTGAATTTCCGCCAGTTGCACGGCAGGTCGAATTTCCACCACTTGCGGCCGAACGACACCCGGTCGGAATAGCCGCGGATGGCGAGTTCGCAACCGACCTGGCTGAGGTCGTGCGAGAAGAATCCCAGCGGATAGAGCCACCCGTCCATCAGGCCGTTGACGGACTGGGCGAAGCCCCGGGTGAGGTGGATGTAGGTCACTTGGGCATTCGGGAACAGGCGCTCGTACAAGCCGATGCGGTAGGCGTCGGACGGCGACTTGAAGAGCAATACGGCGTCACGCGCATCCGACGCGGTGAAGGGACGACGCCGGATCGAGGGCATCACGAACGGCGGCTCCTCGATCTTCAGGGGTTCGTCGAAATGATGCGTGCCGCCGAGCGTCGCATTGCCGTCGTAGTAGCTGATCCGCCAGGGCTCCTCGCTGAAGATGGACGCGAGGACCAGGCGCTGCAGGTCGGCCTCGTTGCGGCGGTCTCCGCGGTCGATCAGTTCCAGGGCGGCTTGCAGCGACTGATCGAGGCGGCGGTAGCTCCGCGCGTCCAGGAAATGCGAAGGAAACTGCAGGGCGAGCCGGTTCCGCCATTTCCGCTGCAGCGCGGCGGTGTCGAGGATCTGCGCCGAGGGAAACGAGATCTCGTCCAGGATGCTGCTGGTCAGTTCGGACGCGTTCGCCACGACCTCCAGGCAGTCGCTGTCGGAATTCTGGTTGAAGCCGTTGCCCGACAGCGCCAGGAGCGGATCCAGTTCCCCGTCCAGCGAGGCGATGCAAGGATGCTGCGCCAGGGCTTCCTTGAACAGGCTCGACCCGCCCCGCGAGCCGCACAGGACGACCACCACCCGCTGGACGGACAGACCCAGCGTGGTGACGGGGACATCGCGTCGCGCCTTGATGGTCGACAGCCTGCTGTCCATGGCGCCGGCGCCTTTAGGCCATGGTCATCTCGTAGACGAAGAATTCCTGGCGATGCGAGTCGTCGGTCGACTCGCGGGCCAGTTCGCTGACCTGCAGGCCGGCCGCCCGCGCCAGCTTCATCGCCTTCTCGATTTCCCCGAAGTTGGACTGCACGAAATAGATCCGGCCGCGCGGACGCAGGTGCCTGCCGACCCCTTCGAAGAAGCGCGTGTTGACCTTGAAGTCGGTGTCCCACTGGGACATGGCCACGACGTCGTGCGCGGGCTTGTTCCGGAAGGGGAGGTTGGCCGTGATGACGTCGAAGCGCTCGTCTCCCAGCGACTCGAACAGGTCCGATTGCAGCACCTGCATGGTGCCGGCAAAGCCATGCATGCGGACGTTGTGAGTCGCGCTCCGGACGGCCGCCGGGTTGATGTCCACGCCCACCACCCGCGACGCTCCCCGGTAGCAGGCGAAGATGCCGATCACGCCCGACCCGGTACCCACGTCCAGCACGCTGTCGCCCGGGTCGATCCGGAAATGCCGGACCAGCGGCAGGCTGTCGGCGAACGGCCAGAAGGTGTCCGGGTAGACCAGGAATTCCTTGTCCAGGTAGCGCACCGTCTGCCCTTCGGGCGGCACGGACTTGAAGAGCTGCTGACGCCGCGTCTGCCATTGATCAGTAAAGCCGGTCAAGTCCATGCGCCACCTCTGCAGAGTACGTCGTTCGAGGATAGGTCCCCCGACCGGGACGCGCGATTCTGGAATGCCCCCGGGTGTATCGGCGACCGCCGTCGGCCCGATGCGAATGCAGCCGCACGATGTCGGCCGCGACCCCATGACCGCGGGCATATGAGCGGCCTGCCGGCAGGCCATCGAGCGGAATGTCGAAGACGGGGCTCTGGCAGCTCCCGTGCGCCGTCTCACGGCGGCAGGGCAGATCCGGGCTGTCCAGTCCCTCAAATTGGATATATAGTGGTACTAGAGTGGTTCGAATGGATCGGGCTGCACCTGTCCGCAAGCCATTCGCCACCATGTCCCGTCTCGCCGCTCCGAAGTTCTTCCGCGCCCTGCCCGCCATCGCGGCCGCCTGCGGCGCGCTCGCCGGCCCGCCGGCCGCCGCCCGGGATGCCGCGCCGGCCGCCTCCGCGCCGTACGCGCTGTTCGGCGGCAAGCCGCTGCAGTGGGAGCGCAGCGGCGGCAAGGTGGTGGGCGTCTACACGCCCAACTGGCAGCCGACGGCCCTGGTGGACGCGCTGCACGGCGACAGCGTCACGCATGTCGTCTACGCGTTCCTGCACGTGTGCGGGCCGGGCCAGCTGCCGGAGGACGCGCCCAAGTGCGCCGGCAAGTCGGACTACCAGATCGCCACGTCGGCGGTCGACGACAGCTTCAACGACGCCTTCGCCCGCCTGAAGGCGCGTGCGCCCCACGTGAAGGTGGTCGCGTCGGTGGGCGGCTGGGGCGGCTCCGACCCGTTCTTCCACATCGCCAACGACGCCGCGCCGCGTGCCGCGTTCGCGAAATCCGCGGCCGACTTCCTGCGCGCGCACCCGGCCTTCGACGGCATCGACATCGACTGGGAGCACCCGACCAACAACGGCGCGGCCAACGGCGTGCAGCTGGGCGCGCCCGCCGACGGCCAGGGTGTCGCCGACCTGATGATGGCGCTGCGCGGCGCGCTGAACGCGCTCACCGCGGAGAACGGCCACAAGTACCTCCTCACCGGCGCGATCAACTGCGAGCACGTGATCGTCGACAAGGTGAACTACCGCGACGCCGCCAAGTCGATGGACTACATCTTCATGATGACCTACGACTTCTACGGCGCCTGGAAGAAGGTGATCGGCAACCACGCCGCGCCGCGCGCCAGCGCCGACGGCGCCGAGGACGGCCTGGACGCCGCGATCCGCACCATGACCGCCGCGGGCGTGCCGCCCGGCAAGCTCGTGGCCGGCGTGGCGATGTACGGCCGCGGCTTCACCGGGGTCGCGCAGCCGGCGCCCGGCAAGGGCTTTACCGGCGAACCGCACACCGGCACCTACCCCGCCCCGGAAGGCTCGAGCGACTGGCGCGAGCTCGCGGCGCGCTACGTCGACCACCACGGGCGTGGCCTGCACGGCTACCAGGTGGTGTTCGACCCGCGCACGCACGCCTGGAACCTCTACAACCCGCGCAGCAAGCTGTTCATGGGCTACGACGACCCGCGCGCCGTCATCGAGAAGGGCCACATGGTGCGCGACGCCGGCCTCGCCGGTGTGTTCGCGTGGGAGCTGTCGCAGGACAACGGCGACATCCTCAACGCGATGAACTACGGCGTGGGCAACCAGCTGCTGCAGCCCTGAGCGGCGGCGCGCGACAGGGCCGGCCTACGCGAACAGCGGCGCGAGCTCCTGCCGCGCCGCCTCGATGAACGCCCGCGTGCGCGCCGGCAGCAGGCGGGCGTGCGGATAGACGATGCTCACGGGCTGGCGCGGCGGCTCGAAGTCGACCAGCACCGCGCGCAGGCGTCGCTCGTGCAGCGCGTCCTGCACCTGGTACGAGAAGAACTGGCCGAAGCCCGCGCCTTGCTCGCAAGCGAGCAGCCCGGCGCCGGCGTGGTTGAAATCCAGCGGGCCGTCGACCACCACGTGCAGCCGGCGCCCGCCGTCCTGGAACGCCCAGCCCGGGCGCAGGGGGCCGGCGAGCCGCACGCAGGGCCGTGCGCGCAGCTCCGTGGGATGCCTGGGCGTGCCCGTGCGGCGCAGGAAGGTCGGGCTCGCGACGACCATCTGCCGCACCTGCCCAAGACGGATCGCGACCAGCGACGAATCCTCCAGCGCGCCGATGCGGATGCCCACGTCGACGCCTTCGTCCACCAGGTCGACGAAGCGGTCGAGCAGCTGCACGCTGCAACGGATGCGCGGGTTGGCGGCGACGAAGCGCGTGATGAACCCGGCGACGACGCGCTGGCCCAGCAGCACCGGCGCGGTGATGGCGAGCTGGCCGCGCGGCGCCTGCGTCTCGTCGGCGAGGCTCGCGTCGGCCTCGGCGACGGCGGCGAGGATGTCGCGGCTTCGGGCCAGGTACTGCAGGCCTTCCTGCGTCAGCGCGAGGCGGCGCGTGGTGCGCTGGAACAGGCGCGCGCCGAGCTCGGCCTCCAGCGCCGCGAGGCTGCGCACCACGGCCGGCAGCGACATGCCCAGCGTCGCCGCCGCCGCGGTGAGGCTGCCGTCGTCGGCGATCTGCACGAAGGTCTTCATGGCGCGGAGCTTGTCCATCGCCCGATATTAATCCGCTGGATGCAACAAACATGTGCGACCGGCGGCGTTTACTGCGTGGCACGACGCGGCGATGATGGCGTCCAACGTCGACACGGAGGGCCGCATGGCCGGAACCCAGCATCTTTGGCTGTTCATCGTCTCGGGGCTGCTGCTCAACATCACGCCCGGGCCGGATTCGCTGTTCATCATGGCGCGCAGCGCGTCGCAAGGCTGGCGCGCCGGGTTCGTGGCCTGCTGGGGCGTGGGGTCCGGGGTGTTCGTGCACGTGTTCGCGGCGGCGCTCGGGCTGTCGGCACTGCTGGCCACGTCGGCGACGGCATTCACCGCGGTCAAGGTCATCGGCGCCGGCTACCTCGTGTGGATCGGCCTGGGCATGCTGCGCCAGCGCAGGGCGGCCGATGCCGCGGCGTCCGCGGAGGTCACCGCGACGCCGCGTGCGATCCCGTACGCCCAGATCTTTCGCCAGGGCTTCCTCACCAACGTGCTCAACCCGAAGGTGGCACTGTTCTTCCTCGCGTTCGTGCCGCAGTTCATCGCGCCGGACGCCGCATCCAAGCCGCTCGCATTCGTGCTGCTGGGGGCGATCTTCGACTTCAACGGCATGCTGTGGTGCCACGCGCTGGCGCTGTTCACGGCGTTCGCCAGCCACCGGCTGCAGGTCGGCGCGGCCGTCGCCCGCTGGCTGAACCGGACGATCGGCGCGATGTTCGTGGCCCTGGGCGTGCGCCTGGCGCTGGCCACGCGCTGAAAGGGAGCCGACATGACGACCCTCGTGAACATCGCGATCGTGGGCGACCGCGACGACGGCATCGCGGCCCACCGCGCGATCCCGCTGGCGCTGGCCCACGCCGCTTCGGCACTCGACGTCGACCTGGTCTTCGACTGGGTGCCCAGCGACGCCATCGTCGACACCCACCGCCTCGCCGGCTTCGACGCCTTCTGGGTGGCGCCGGGCAGCCCGTATCGCAGCCTCGACGGCGCCTTGCGCGCCATCGGCCACGCGCGCACGACGGGCCGGCCGTTCCTGGGCACCTGCGGCGGCTTCCAGCATGCGGTGCTCGAGTTCGCGCGCCATGTGCTCGACTGGCCCGACGCGATGCACGCGGAAAGCGACCCGGGTGTCGGCCGGCCGGTCATCGCCGCGCTCGAATGCACGCTGGTCGAGGCGCGCGGCAGCGTCGCGCTCGCGCCCGGCAGCCGCATCGCGAAGGCCTACGGCGCCCTCGCGGCACCGACGATCTACCGCTGCCGCTACGGCCTCAATCCGGCGTTTCGCGCGGCGCTGACCGCCGGTCCGCTGCGCGGCACCGCGCAGGACGAGCTCGGCGAACTGCGTGCCGTCGAGCTCGACGGCCACCCGTTCTTCGTCGCGACGCTGTGGCAGCCCGAGCGCGCCGCGCTAGAGGGCCAGCGCGTCCCACTCGCCGAAGCGCTCATCAACGCGGCGCGCTGCGCCTGAAGGTGTCCCCATGGCCCACGTCCACACCGCCCTGATCCGCTGGCAGGCCGGCGCCGCCGACTTCCTCGACAAGCGCTACAGCCGCGCGCACACCTGGACCTTCGACGGCGGCGCCGTCGTCCCGGGATCGTCGTCGCCGCTGGTGGTGCCGCTGCCGATGTCCGACGCAAGCGCCGTCGACCCGGAGGAGGCCTTCGTCGCCGCGCTCTCGAGCTGCCACATGCTGTGGTTCCTCGACCTGGCCTCGCGCGCCGGCATCGCCATCGAGTCGTACGAGGACGCGGCCGAGGGCCGCATGGGCCGCAACGCCGCGGGCAAGCTGGTGGTGGATGTCGTGACCCTGCGCCCGCGCACGCGCGTGATCGGCGCACGCGCGCCCGACGCGGCGGCGCTGGCCGCGCTGCATCACCGGGCGCACGAGGAGTGCTTCCTGGCGAACTCGGTGCGCTGCGAGATCCGCTGCGAGCCGCAGATGGACTGAGGGCAGCGACAAGGGGTCTGGCTCCGCCGCGAGGCCGTTGCCGGGGACGTCGATGCGCTGCCGGGCGGTGCCTGACCCCGTGTTGACCGGCTGCAACTTGGCGCCCCAAGGACGGCGCGTCCTCCGGAAGCGGGGTCAGGCACCGCGACGGGCTGCCTTGTGCTCCGGAGGCGAATCACCGCGGAGCCGGACCCCTCGTCGCAGGTCAATGAAAAAGGGCGCGATTCGCATCGCGCCCTTGTCGTTCGAGCGTCGCTGCCGTCAGCCGATGCGCTGGCCGCTGTCGCCGTCGAACAGGTGCGACGCCTCGGGCGACCACTTCACGTGCACGGCGTCGCCCACCTTGGACGTCATGTAGCCCGGGACGCGCAGCGTCAGCATGCCCACGGCGGTGTCGACCGTGGCGTAGGTCTCGGGGCCGGTGGGTTCGGTGAAGTGCATCGTGCCGGGAATGCCGTCGGACGACAGCTGCAGCGCTTCGGGGCGCAGGCCGTACGTCAGCTTGGCGGTGGCGTTGGCCTGCAGCGCTTCGCGCTGCGCAGCCGACATGGGCAGGTCGATGCCGTTGGCGGCGATGCCCGCGCCCGCGCGCACCGCGGGGATCATGTTCATGGCCGGCGATCCGATGAACTCGGCGACGAACTTCGTGGCCGGACGGGCGTAGATGTCCTCCGGCGTGCCGAACTGTTCCACCCTGCCGCCGCTCATGACGGCGATGCGGTCGCCCAGCGTCATGGCCTCGACCTGGTCGTGGGTGACGTAGACGGTGGTGGTGCGCGTGCGCTGGTGCAGCAGCTTGATCTCGGCGCGCATCTCCACGCGCAGCTTGGCGTCGAGGTTGGACAGCGGCTCGTCGAACAGGAACAGCTTCGGGTCGCGTGCCAGCGCACGGCCCATGGCCACGCGCTGCCGCTGGCCGCCCGAGAGCTGGCCGGGCTTGCGATCGAGCAGCTGCGTGATCTGCAGCATCTTGGCCACGCGCTGCACGGCGGCCTCGCGCTTGTCCTTGGGCACCTTGCGCATCTCGAGGCCGAACGCGATGTTCTGTGCCACGTTCATGTTCGGGTAGAGCGCGTAGCTCTGGAACACCATCGCGATGTCGCGATCCTTGGGCGCCTCGTAGGTGACCTCGCGTTCGCCGATGCTCACGGAGCCGTCGGTGGGCAGCTCCAGGCCCGCGATGATGTTCAGCAGCGTGGACTTGCCGCAGCCCGACGGGCCCACCAGGATCAGGAACTCACCCGCGTCGATATCGATGTCGATGCCCTTGAGGATCTCGACGTGTCCGAAAGTCTTGCGTACGTTGGCAATCGTCAGCGCACCCATCTCATCATCCCTTCACCGCGCCGGCCGTCAGGCCGCGCACGAAATACTTGCCAGCAACCACGTAGACGAACAGCGTCGGCAGCGCGGCGATCAGTGCCGCGGCCATGTCCACGTTGTATTCCTTGACCGAACTGGTCGTGTTCGCGAGGTTGTTCAAGCCGACGGTGATCGGCTTGGAATCCGCGCCCGAGAAGACCACCCCGTAAAGGAAGTCGTTCCAGATGTTGGTGAACTGCCAGATCAGCGTCACGACCAGGATGGGCGTCGACAGCGGCAGCACCACGCGCCACAGGATGCGCCAGAAGCCGGCGCCGTCCAGCATGGCGGCCTTGATCAGTTCGTCCGGCAGGCCCACGTAGTAGTTGCGGAAGAACAGCGTGGTGGACGGGATGCCCGCCAGCACGTGCATCACGATCAGGCCCACGATGGAGCTCGCGATGCCGAAGTAGCCCAGGATCTGCGACATCGGCAGCAGCACCACCTGCATCGGCATGAACACGCCGAACAGCAGCATCGCGAACATCACTTCGCTGCCCTTGAAGCGCCATTTCGACAGCACGTAGCCGTTGACGATGCCCAGCGTCGTGGAGATCGCCACCGCGGGCACCACCATCGCGACGCTGTTCATGAAGAAGGGCTTCAGGCCGCCGCAGTCGGTGCCGGTGCAGGCCTGGCTCCAGGCCTTGCCCCAGGAGGCGAGGGTCGGGTGGGACGGCAGTTCCATCAGGTTGCCGCCGCGGATCTGGTCCATGTCCTTCAGCGACGTGACGATCATCACGTACAGCGGGGTCAGGAACCAGAGCGCGAACAGCACGAGCACCGTCCACAGGACGACGCGGTGCCAGGTCAGAGAGCTCGGCGGCCGGTTCACTTCTTGGTCCTCAGTTCGGAATACAGGTAGGGCACGACGATGGCGGCCACGGTGGCCAGCATGATCTCGGCGCTGGCGGCGCCCATGGCGACCTGGCCGCGCGAGAACGACATCGCGTACATGAAGGTGGCCGGCAGGTCGGTGGAGTAGCCGGGGCCGCCCGCGGTCAGCGCGATCACGAGGTCGAAGCTCTTGATCGCCAGGTGGCTCACCACCATCAGCGTGCTGAAGAAGACCGGACGCAGCGACGGCACGACGATGCGCCAGTAGATGCGCGGCAGGCTCGCGCCGTCGATCTGGGCCGCCTTGATGATGGAGTCGTCGATGCCGCGCAGGCCGGCCAGGAACAGAGCCATCACGAAGCCCGAGGCCTGCCAGATGCCCGCGATCACGATGCAGTAGATCGCATGCTGGTCGTCGACCAGCCAGTCGAACGTGAAGGTCTTGAAGCCCCAGCTCTGCACCAGGTGCTCGATGCCCAGGCCCGGGTTCAGGATCCACTTCCACGCCGTGCCAGTGACGATGAACGAGATCGCCATCG
>Ga0207667_10006465_pt1 | contig 14183 bp, 12 predicted proteins | sample KBSCornC52_FD_184301 | JGI IMG/M metagenome (GOLD analysis project Ga0207667, IMG submission 184301) | Corn rhizosphere microbial communities from Kellogg Biological Station, Michigan, USA - KBS Corn C5-2 (SPAdes) (version 2) | ecosystem: Host-associated > Plants > Roots > Rhizosphere > Soil ... | reverse complement strand
CGAGCGCTACGGGCTGGAGTGGATCCACTCCCCCGCCGCGCTCGCCCACCCGCTCGAAAACGCTTCCGCCGCTCTCCTCTCCCAGGACCTCGAAGCCACCGCGCACAACCTCGGCTCCGATGGCCCCGCCTGGCGCGCTCTCATGGAACCCTTCGCCACCCGCTGGGCCGACTTCGCCTCCGACATCCTCGGACCGCTCATCCACATCCCGCACCATCCTCTGCTGCTCGCCCGGTTCGGCCGCAACGCCGTCCTGCCCGCCACCGCCGTCGCCCGCACCCATTTCACTAGCGAGCGTACGCGAGCCCTCTTCGCCGGCCTCTCCGCCCACTCATTCCTCTCCCTCGACGCCCCGCTCTCCGCCTCCTTCGGCATGGTGCTCGCCATCTCCGCCCACGCCGTCGGCTGGCCTATCCCGCGCGGCGGAGCCCAGTCGCTCACCGACGCCCTCTCCGCCTGCCTTGCCGCACACGGTGGACGTATCCACACCGGCTCGCCCATCCACCGGCTCGCCGATCTCTCCGGCGCCAACCTCATCCTCGCCGACGTCACCCCGCGCCAGCTCCTCCAACTCGCCGCAGACGAAGCCGCCCTCACCCCGGCCTACCGCCGCCAGCTTGCCGACTTTCGCTACGGGCCCGGCGTCTTCAAGGTCGACTACGCCCTCTCCGCTTCCATCCCCTGGGCCGCGCCCGACTGCGCCCTTGCCGCCACCGTTCACCTCGGCGGCACCCTCCAAGAGATCGCCGCCTCCGAGTCCGCCATGACCTCCGGCCGCACCGCCTCTCGTCCCTTCGTCCTGCTCTCCCAACCCACCCTCTTCGATCCCACCCGCGCGCCCGCCGGCCAGCACATCGCCTGGGCCTACTGCCACGTGCCTAACGGCTGCACCGAAGACATGCTCCCGCGCCTCGAAGCCCAGATCGAGCGCTTCGCTCCCGGCTTCGGCCGCACCGTCCTCGCTCGCCACGTCTCCACGCCCGCCAGCCTCGAGGCTGCCAACCCCAACCTCATCGGCGGCGACATCGGCGGCGGCGCCATCACGCCCCGACAGTTTGTCTTCCGCCCCACGCCCGGTGAGTACCGCACCTCCGCTCCCAACCTCTACCTTTGCTCGTCCTCCACGCCGCCCGGCGGTGGTGTCCACGGCATGTGCGGCTACCACGCCGCCACCACCGCACTCGCCGATCTCACGCGCAAAAAAATTTCGGGGTCCCGCCCATAAGGCGATGACCCCGAAGTGCTCACTGTCTGTCGGACGGCCTATTGTTACATACCGCTGTCGTTGCCAGTCGAGGCAGAGGGGTGGAGAACGCGATAGCTGTCATTCCCCTTCGACCACACCAGCAGCAGGATGTCCTTGCCCGCCGGGTTGGCATGCACCATGTTCGCAAACTGTTCCGCCGAGCTCACCGGCTTCCGGTTCACTTCAAGTACTACGTCACCAGGTTGCAATCCTGCATCCTCCGCCGGGCTGCCCGGACGAACCTCGGCAATCGCTGCGCCCTTCACGTCCGCGGGAATCTGCAACTGCTGCCGTGCGTTCTGGTCCAGGTCATCCACCGCAAGTCCCAGCCGGCCCGTGCTGCCCGGCTTTGACCCGCCCTCGTTGTCTGCAGCCAGCGTTCCGCCCTTGTGGTACTCGCCCACCTTTACGCCCATCTGCATCGGTCTGCCGTCACGAATGATGCCCAGCTGGATCGTCGATCCCGGCTGATCCTGGCTGACCGCCACCTGCAACGCGCTGCCGTCGACAATCTTCTTGCCGTTCAGCTCCTGAATCACGTCGCCGCTCTTCAGGCCCGCACGCGCCGCCGGAGAGTCGGGCGTAACCTGCGCGATGATCGCTCCGGTCGCCTCCTTCAGATTGAAGAAGCTGGCATTCGCCGGCGTCACATCGTTCATGCTGATGCCCAGATACCCGTGCTGCACCTTTCCATGCGCAATCAGCTGGTCCGCCGTGGCCTTCGCAATCTGCGATGGAATCGCAAATCCCGCGCCCGCAAACGATCCGCTGTTCGAGATGATGAACGTGTTGATGCCCACCAGCTCGCCGTGCGCATTCACCAGCGCGCCGCCCGAGTTGCCCGGATTGATGGCCGCATCCGTCTGGATGTAGCCGCCCGGCTTGCGTGCGTCGTCGCTATACGGATTCTGCCGGTTCACCGCGCTCACAATGCCGCGCGTCACCGAATCCTGGAAGTACCCGAACGGGCTGCCGAACGCCAGCACCGTCTGTCCCGGCCGCAGCGTCGTCGAGTCACCCCACTGCAGGTACGGCAGATTGTGCCCGTCGATCTTCACCACCGCCAGGTCCGTCAGCTTGTCCGTTCCCACCACCTTTGCATCCATCACTCGGCGGTCGTCTAGCGTCACCTTAAGATTGACCGCGCCGTCCACCACGTGGTTGTTGGTCACAATGTAGCCATCCGGCGAGATGATGATGCCGCTGCCGATTCCATGCTCCAGCGGCCGTTGAACCTGCGGACGCCGCATTCCGCGACCATTGCCTGGCCCTTGGCCCTGGCCATCGTCGCCTCCGAAGCCGAAGCCGCCAAACGGCCCGTTCGGCCCGAAGAACTGCTGCAGCCCGTCCGGAATCTGCTGCTGCTGGTCCTCAGCCGATCCTCGCGACGTCACCTGAATGTTTACCACCGCTGGCTGGACATGTGCCGCCACCGCTTCCACCGCCTGATCCAGTGCCGTCAGCGCTGCAATCCGGCTGTCGTTCATCGGAGTCACAGGGTCCGCCGCGCGGCTCTGGCTCTCATGAAACAAAATGCTCGCTCCGAGCGCGGTAGTCAGCACCACGCCCGCCGATAAACTCAAACGCTTCTTCCCCATCTTTCTCACCCCTTCTACTAATTGATTAGTAAATCGCAACATCGTTAACCCTCCACACTGCTTCCTTACCCGAAATCCCTTAGAGCTGGAACACCAGCCAGCCACCCTGGACCGGAACCGCCGCATACCGCGGAACCTGCTGCTGGGCAGCATTCGACTCAGCCGGAGCCTGCGGACCATCCGAAACCGTCCGGCTCGCATTAGCACCGGTTCTGCCGTACGCCCGCACCATCATCAGCCGCGTCACCACCACGCCTCCATCCGCATCGACCTGCTGCATCGTGGCTACGGTCTGAATCATCTGCGACTCCGCCGGCCTAGCCCCAGCATCCGCCCGAGCCGACACCGCGACCGCACCAAACCCATCCGCACCCGGAGCCACCACATCCGCAGCCGCCGTGCGATCCACAACCCTCCGCTCCGCCATCAGACGACGAGGCACCGTCGGGACCGCCTTCACCGCCTGCCGTTGCGCCACATGCGGCGCTGCATCTCCACGAGACATCCACTGCCCCGCGGCCGATACAGGCGAGACACTCGCCCGCACCGGAACCATCCTCGCCGCCGCAACCCGCGCCATCGGCAGAGCTGCCGCACGCACACTCGCCGCCTGGACTCCTGTCGAATGCGAGAAGGCCACGATCTGCGGCGACCGCTCCAGCGCCCCCGCAGCAAACACCAGCGTCAGCATCGATCCGCCAAACACCAGCCGCGCCTGCCGCCGCTTCATTCGTCCGCCGCCGCGCAGAATCCGCAGCACCCGCTGCCCGAGCTCGCTCTCGCGTCCCAGCGCGCCCAAGGCCAGCGCCAGCTCCCGCACCAGCCCGCGCCGCGCCAGCCGGTGCTCCGCCAGTGTGGTCAGGCACTCGGCGTACGCCCTCGGAGACCCCGTAACCCGCAGCACGCGTTCATCGCACGCCAGTTCGCGTTCGAAGCAAAGCCGGCGCTCCACCCATGCCAGCGCCGGATTCAGCGGGAACATCACCAAAGCAATCTTCTGCAGCAGATTCAGCCAGTCGTCGCGCCGCGACAGATGCCCCGCCTCATGCAGCACCACCTGCTCCAGTTCCGCGAGCGAAAGCTTCTCAAGCAGCCACTCTGGCATCACGATCTTCGGCGCCAGGAATCCGATCACCGTCGGCCGGTCCACCTCGTTCGACACACACACCCTGGCTCCTCGAGCCAGCTCCGGCAGCGCAGCCTCCACCGGCCACGCCCGCTTCCACAGCGCCCGCACCCGCAGCGCGGCAACCAGCAGCGTAATACCCCGCGTCACCGAGATCGCCGCCCACACCCCCGCAATCCAAACACACCAGCTCGCATCCAGCGTCAGCCACGGACGGCTGACTATCCCACTCTGAGCCGCGCTCGCATGGCCCACCGCCATCGGCAGAAACGGCAGCCCCGCCACCAGCAGGAACACCGCAAACCAGATCATGAACCGAACCGGCGCAGGCGTCTCCGGCAGCAGCCGCAATCCCAGCGCCGCGGCCCCGGCCAGCAGCGCACCCTGCCACAGCGCAGCGGCAAGCGCACTCGTCGCAGCCTGAGAAGCGCCCGCAATTACCTCATGCAGCGGCAGGATCATAGCGCCTCCTCCGCCGACTCGGCAGACTCGGCCGTCTTGCGGACCTCGCGTTCGTCCGTCGCCTTTGCAATCAGCGCCTTCAACCGGTCCAGCTCCTCGGAATCGATCTCCCCGTCGCCCAGCAGCGACAGCAGCAGCCGCTCCCGGGAGTTCCCAAAGAACCGCTGCATCATGTGTCGGATCTCGGACCGGCTCGCCTCATGCTCCGCCACGCACGGGCTATAGAGGAACGCCCGCCCCTCCTGCCGATGTCTCACGTAGCCCTTCTGCTCCAGAATCCGCACCGTCGTCAGCACCGACGTATAGGCCAGCGGCTCACCCTCCGGCATCGCCGCAACCAGGTCGCTCACGGCAGACTCGCCCCGCGCCCACAGCATCTTCATCAGCCTCAGCTCGGCCTCGGTCAGCGTGTTGGATTTACGCGGCGGCATTCAATGGCTCCACTGAGTGAGACGCTTCAACTAAAGATTTAGTTAGCAAGCCGCCTCAAGTCAACTCGGAATGACCAAACGCTCCATCCTGCCAGCTCACCCAGCCGTCCCGGACAGGTCCGCTTCGCCGTACGTCAGTTTTGAGTCGACCGAGCTAAATCCTCGGCTTGCTCCAAAAGCCTCTTGAGTTCTTCGAAACCGCTGTCACTGACGGGTAGGTCGACAAGAGAAGCCTCGTACCGTATCGCGTCGAGCCTCGGATCTTTGATTGGGACATTGGTGAAATCGTCCCAATCCCATTCGCCGCCTGAGCCTTCAATGAATTCGCGAATGTATCCAGCAACCTCTTCAGCAGACCGTTCTTTATCTTGACCAATACCGAATAACTTGAGGAACAGAATGAGGGGCACGGCAATAGGAAGTACCGCGAATGCCTTCCAGCCCGTGATGCATTGGCTTCCATTTCGTCTTGTCATTCGCTATCGGATTCTAGCGGTAGACGCTGCGCCCCTACCCCACCATCGCGCAATGGGTTCCTTCACCTGGGTGAATGCTTTGCCGCTGCTTTCTGCCCCGACTTCGCATCGGTTGAGAACGCGAAAATCGTGGCAGAGTGGAACTTCTCTCCCGGCCGCAGGATCACCGTCGGGTACTCCGGATGGTTGGGGCTGTCCGGCAAGTGCTGCGTCTCGAATGCAATAGATGGCACCCGCACAAACGGCTTGCCAACGTCGCTGGTAAGCGTGGGCTCCATCGCAAACGGTGTGTAGACATGCACCGACAATTCCGTCGTCCGAAGCTCCATGATCCGGCCACTCGCCGGGTCATGCAGCCGCGCTGCCACGCGGTCCAGCCGCCGATCCTCATCGTGCAGAATGAATGGCTCATTGAACGAGACCGTCATGCCGGCCGGCACCGGTGGCCGAGCCGGCCGAGCAGCGCCCGGTTGCGGACGTCCCATGCTGAACTGGCTCGAGCAAATCGCGAGCCGGTCTTTCAGCACCGTTGGCTTCGTGAAATCAAACGGCGTGCCAATCACCGACCCGATCTCTCCATTCGCGCCCGGCCTCTCCTGCACCTGGTTGGCTGCCTGGTCCGTCATCACCTGCATATCTTCATCGCAAACCGGCGTGGTGCTGTTGCCGTTCAGGTTCAGGTAAAGGTGATTCGTCAGGTTAATCGGGCTGGGCTTATCGACCGTCGCGTTCCACTCGAGTTTCAGCTCGTTCTGATTGTTGAACGTGTAGGTCACTTTCACGACCGCGTGCCCGGGAAAGCCCTGATCGCCATCCGGGCTGTCCATCATCAGCGTCAGCGACGCGCCATCTTTCGGCTGAATCGGTTCGGCGATCCAGATCCGTCGCGCCCACGTTTCCGGGCCGCTGTGCATGGTCGTGCCGCGAGCGTCCATGGGCAGAGCGTATTTCACGCCATCCAGCGTGAAGCCGTGCAGAATGACGTTGGCGTAGCGGCCAATGTCGGCGTTAGTCCAGTGGTTCGGCGACTCGAAGCCGCTGAGGTCGGAAAAGCTCATCGCGACGTTGCCGATCTTGCCGTTCCGGTCCGGTACGCGGATCGCGGCGATAGTCCCGCCGTAGTCGAGCACAGTCACGCTCGCGCCCTTGTCATTGAAAAGCGTAAAGGCGTTCACCGGGCGGCCATCCTTGGTCGTGCCGTAGGGCGCGACCTTGACGCCGGATGCAATAGCTTGGTTGGCAACGATGCCAAGAACGAGGGCGCAGACAAACGACACGGACCGAAGACGCAAAGATATTCTCCTCAATAAAACGGGATGATGCGTAACGACTCACGATCATAGCCCGGCGCTCGAATCTTTGGCTGCCGCGTGCTTGGGACGGCTCAGTGGCAGGCCCTCCCGGTGCCTGTCGCGGGGATAAAGCCGAATGGAGTCTCACCCGTCTAGGATCAGCTCGACTGAAGCATCTCGCTCTGCCGGAAGGACGCGCTACCAAAGCAACGGAATTAACCGCTTGGTAGAAGACGCATAGACCGAATACACATCGCCATGTGTTTCCAGCAGCATCTTCTCTTCTTCGAGGAGCCGGTACACGTAGCCGGAAAGCGAGATCAAGCCGACTGCCAGGCCCGCGATAAGGCTCCTGCTGCTGAAACCGAGGGCCGTCCAGAAGATTGTTTGTGCAAGATAGGCCGGGTGCCGGACCCACCGATAGGGCCCCGTTCTTAAAATCGGCTGCTCTTTGCTGGACTGCAGGCTGGTTGTAAACGAAGGGCCAAGAGACCTCTGCGCCCACCGCTGGAAGAGCAAGGCTGCGGCCATCACACCGACCGCCAACCATCCACCAGCAGCTCCCAGTTGCGGGCGCCAATGTTTCAGTGCCGCCCCCAGCGGGATCAGGAGCGCCAGCAAATGCGTCACTCCGAGAACTGCTGATGTCCTGCGGGTTCGCGCTATGTCGATCTGCCTGACGCCAGGCTCGTCTTTACGTGCACGAGGTACGCCAATTGCAAGCAACACTGTCAGGATGTAGCCACAGATCAGAGTTGCCATGCAGCTAAACTACCATCCATCGAATCGCCACTACGCAACCTCTCTTTTCCTTCAGTGTCCCGCCTGTGCCCTTCTTGTTTGTCATTTCCGAAGGGAATCTGCTTATGCCTTGCCTGTGCCGGCCCCTCCACGGATGAGTGCCCGTCCTAGCTCAGCTAAAGGCAGAATCGTACAACCCGAACCAGGGTCCGCCATCTGTTGCCCTCTGTGATCCGTTCTTTACACTCGTCCAGTCCAAGCCACCAGAATGTGGATTCAAGTCCGCGGCGAAGGAGGACTACTGCGAAATCCGGATTGCTGGAAGTCCTCCTGCGATGCAGGCGTTTGTGAGGACTTATCGGTTTCGTGAATCAAAGAAAAACTGCCTACGCGGCTCTGAAATTGGGTACTAAGGTTGAGCCGTGTCCAATACGGTCAACTCCGTAAGCCAATAGACGCCACCCGCCGCAGCAAGGGCCTTTTGAGTTTCCAGAAGGCTAGAGGATTCAGCAGTCACTCTGTCAACGTTTGCTCGCGCTGCTGCCGCTTCGGCCATCACTCGTTTCATCACGTGTGCCGCATAAGTTGTTCCATCGTGGCGGACGGCGAAACGCTTCATCACCTCTGGGTTGTTCATGGATACAGGTGTTCCGGGATCAAACCCCAGTTCCCGGAAGAACGGTTCTCCCGTTGTTCCGGGAACTCCGAAGATCCACGGTTCGCCCCAGGAAGCGGGCAAACCGACCGGGCCCGCCGTGCTCTGCTTAGTCAGGTTGATGCCAAGGCTATTCGCATAATCCAAAACAACTGAGCTTCCAGCGGCAGAAAGAGAAGAGATAGTCTGCAATGTCCGTCGGACACTTGCTGCTGAAAGGTACATGCTTACTCCTTCCCATATGAAGAAGGAACGTTGCCTCTCGCGGAAACCCGCCATGACTAATGCCGCTGCGAGATCGTCAGTATCGAAATCGACAGTGACGTAGGTGAGATTTGGTGGTGCTTGCCCCAATACCTTGCTTGCTCGATCCTTCTTATATTTCTGCGTAGACCTGCCGTCCACTTCCATCACCCTGCATCCTTTCAGCGCATCGCGAAAGCGATAAGGACGACTATCGAAACCAGCACCGAGGATCACAATCTGGTTGGCCCCGTTCTCAAGTGCCCGTTCCAGTGCTTCATCAATGAAGCGGGTCCGCAGGATCATCAAACTTACGAAAAACGCGACGGCTGGAATTTCACTAGCTTCGGCATAGTCCTGCATCAGCGCTTTGCTGAGCGGATGATCATTGATAAGAGCCAATTCCTCTGACCCGATCAACTTGTCGGCAAGTAAGTCCGGATTCCTCACGCCCAAATCAGGATCGCGAGAACCAAAGGCACGAGCCGCAGCAACGAGGATGGATGTACGCGATGGCAGCTCTCTTTCTGAGTTAATCGTGCTCATGCTTGGAAGTCTACGGCGCTATCGTTGCGGGAGCTGGTATGGGCAAAAGAGGGCAAACAGATCAAAGCCGTGAAGTCGGCTTCCCGGAAGCCCCGGTTCAAGAACCAACCGGGTGTTCCACAAGTCACTTCCACCAACGGACTTAGTCCTCAATCACACCATGTAGCCGGCACGGGGCAATCAGAAGGTCGGGAAACCAGCCGCCCAGAAGGTCGGCAAACCAGCCGCGAACTCGGGAACAGGTCGTCAGCACACTGAAACCAGAGCTAGTAGCTAAAAGCTAAGAGCTAGCGGCTAAAAAAACCTGTCAACCCCCTCACCCCAAAAAACTTCACAACCCGCCCACAATCAGCAACTTCCATTTCGCCCCAAATGTGACACGAGTTATGCTCCATCCTGTAAAATTAAATTAGTAAGAGAAAAAGGCCTGGCCCCGCGCCAGGCCTTTCCGTTTTAAGCCCCAGGAATTCTCGAAGCATCACGTGCCAAAGCCGGAGCTAATAGCTAACAGCTAAAAGCTAGTAGCTGCTGTTAACCACCACGAGCCGAAGCCGGAGCTAGAAGCTAACAGCTAGAAGCTAGTAGCTGCCGTTAACCACTTCGGGTAATAACTTACTTGACTAATCAAGTGTTATTCCCCTAACGTTAGCAGGAAGCCTAACGGAACTGAAGTTCCCAAGTGTCACAATCAGTACAGCGAGTGCGCTCACTGCCCCGATATTGGGGCCAGTGGTTTGCGCCTGTTTCAGAATCGACAATGAAGAAAACAGACCTGAATATTTTCTTTGAACTTGGACATTCCTTTGGATACTTGCTCGGGGCCGGAAGTTACGGTGTCGGCAAAGAGTATCCGGAGCTGCTAGTCAATCTGGCATTTCCGCGCCAATGGCTACTGGCCTTCCTCAATCAGACCAATGAATTTGAGCGGTATCTGAGCGATTCACGCAAGGCTGCTGAAGCACTGCTTAGGGCTATCAGGGCGATCACCGATCCTGATCGTGCTCGCGCCGGTCACCCCGTAACGCAAGAGGAATGCGATTCCCTGGTGCATGGAGCGGCTCAACTCGATGAGTGTTTTGAGCGCGAAACGCGGAAGTTATCGGTATTCACTGTGACCCCGAAAGGGACACGCGACACCGGGATTTTGATCGAATCTCCGGAGGACGACTTTACGCCAGATCAGCAAAAGATTCTTCCCAAGCAGTTTTTATACGACCTGAAGCAAGCGGCTCGCTGCCTTGCTTTCGACGCTCCAACGGCCTGTGCATTCCATGTATGCAGAGCAACCGAGGCTCTGATGCTTGCCTACTACGAAAAACTGGCTGGACAACCGTGGCCTTACCCTAATAAGGGATGGGATTCTTACATTGACCACCTAGTAAAACTAAAGGCACCCACCTCGATCACCGACCGGTTGAGGGAAATCAAAAGCAGCGACAGGAATGCATATATCCATCCCGACAAGAGCGCGACGATTGAAGAAGCCCGCGTTCTTTACAGCTTGTGCGATGGCGTGAACTACTACATGGCCGAAGAGATGGCCTAAACTGTCTGCATGAAGATTGAATCGAAGTCCGGAGGTCCTACCGAGCGAGAAAGATTCGATGACGCGATGCACAAGATTCTTTCCGTCTCGAAACAAGAATTGAATCGCAGACTAGAAGAAGAGAAAAAAGCGAAGGGCAAATAAAAAAACCCGCTGGCAGGCGGGGTCGGTTCGACAGACACAAGCGAATCATCGCATGGAGTGTGTCGAATTGCAAAGGATTAATGTATCGGAAATTTTGAGCCAAACCTTTCCTGAAATTCTCGAATCACCTTCTCCAGAGAGCCTTCACCAATGTGCTCAATCATCTCTTCAAATTCTGAAAATTGATGATCCAGCAGCGTATCAACTGATCCGGACTTTCGACACGCATCAAGAAGTCGGTCCAGAACGGGGGCCATCTCCTGGTTCTCGTCCCGGACTATTTTTATCGCGGTCTTGAACACTATAAGTTCGCGTTCCGCTTCCTTCCATTGCCGGAGCATGAACTTGATTAAGTCAATCTGCTGTTCTTTTTCCATCACGTTTTCCTCTGCCCTGCCTCTTCCTAGAAGGGTTCGGTGGCCCCCACCGCTTTCCCGGTCAGGTCTTCGTAGGTCAATCTACGGCCCGCGAGTTGGCCTACCACCTTGCGGAAACGGTCGCCATCGTTCTTGTTCAGGCGATTGTTGAAACGGAAAACCTGCTCATCCAAATAGCGGTCAAGGTGGAACGGTTCCACCGCCACATAGGTTCCGTTCAGATTCCGCTTCATCAGGCTCCAGAAGTTCTCTAGCGAATTGGTGTGTACCTGACCGTTCACATAGGTCTGGGCGTGATTGACGGTCTCATGGATGTACCGCTTGTAGCGCAGGGTTTCGTAGGTTCCGGCAGTATCGGTAAAGACTTTGGAGCCTGGTTCGATGTTCGCCAGAATCTCAGCCTGTAGAGTGTCGCGCCGAACATTGGGAATGACCTTCGCACGAATCTGGCGAGACTGCCGGTCAAAGATGCCGATAACCGGAGTCTTGTTATCCTTGCGGGCCTCGTACCCCTCAGCAAGATTCTTCTTGTACTCCTTGCGGATCGCCTCAGCGCGGCGGGGATGCATGTTGCCAATCTTGCCGCCGACGAATGATTCATCCACTTCGACGGGAGCACTACCTGAGCCGCCGATCTTGCTGCCCCAGTTCTCATCTTTCATTGCGAGACGGATTCTGTGCAGCATGAACCATGCGCTCTTTTGAGTGACGCCAATGGCCCTAGCGATCTCGTAGCTGGACACGCCATTCTTGCAGTTGGTCAACATCCAAGTCGCCATCAGCCACTTCTCTAGAGCGATGGGCGAATCCTCGAAAATGGTTCCGACCTTGGCCGAAAACTGCCGCTTGGAATGCCGAGACTTGCACTGCCATTTCTTCTGCTTTTCCAGCCATGAGACATCCTTACGGCCACAAGTAGGGCAGACCACGACACCATCCGGCCAGCGCTGCTCTACCATGTAGGCAATGCAGTTATCCGGGTCGCTAAAGTATTGAATGGCTTCGAGTAAAGTCTGTGGGCCTTGCATGATTCAAAGACTAACGAATCACAGTTGATTTGTCAAGTATGTTATTACCCCACTTCGTGACTCCCACCCGCTAACCCAAGCAGCACCAACAAAACCCCGGTTGATACCCCCGGGGGAGGTCCCCCATGCCCTCCGACTTCGCCGACTTCAAACGCGAGCCCTCAGCGCCCCACCAGTGCATGCACAACTACGACGACGGACGCCGCTGCCGCGCCCGCGCCATGCACAACAACTACATGTGCTTCGCCCACCGCGAGAACACCATCCCGCCCGTCTACGAGAACGAACCCTTCGAGATCCCAACCAACCTCACCCGCCCCAACATCCAGCACGCCCTCGGAGAACTCGCCGCCCTGCTCGCCTCCAACCGCATGGACCTCAAACGTGCAGGCCTCCTCGCCTACATCCTCCAGGTCGCCTCCACCAACCTCCGCGACGCAGCCCCCGAAACTCAACCCGCACCGGAACCCGCCGCCGAATCCGCACCAGAGCCTCTCTCGGAAGTCGTTGAAATCCACGCAGCCCGTATCCACAGCGGTACACCGCAGCCGCGCCCGCGCCGCACACGACTTACAATAGCTGCTAATGATGTTGTCCGTTCTGTCCGCCCCCGCAGCCATCGTTCTGGCTTTCTTTCAGGACGACGTAGTTCCCTCCTCGGCGCCGGCCACCTCTTCCAGTTCGGCTCTGCTCGAGATGGTGCGCAACTCAGGCTCCGTCGCCTTCGCCGTCCTGGGCATCCTCCTGCTCGCCAGCCTCATCTCCTGGGCGCTCATGCTCTCCAAGTGGAAGGCATTCAGCCGGGCACGCCGCGAGAGCGCCGGATTCCTGCGCGTCTTCCGCAAATCCGGGCGGCTGTCCGAGATCGCCGCTGTCGCCGAGCAGTTCCAGCCCAGCCCGCTCGTCCCCGTCTTCACCGAGATCAACGACGAGTACCAGCGCCAGACCGGCGGCCGCGGACTGCCGCGCAATCCCACCGCCCTCGAGCGCGCCGCGCTGACTGCCTCCTCCGAAGCGCTCACCGCCATGGAGTCGCGCATGACCTGGCTCGCCTCAATCGCGGCCATCGCGCCCTTCATCGGTCTCTTCGGCACCGTCATGGGCATCATCGATGCCTTTCACGGCCTCGGCACTGCCGGCGCCGCCACGCTGCGCGCCGTCGCTCCCGGAATCTCTGAGGCGCTCATCACCACCGCTGCCGGACTCGTCGTCGCCATCCCCGCCGTCATCGGATACAACCAGCTCACCGCGCAGCTTCGCGAATTCGCCGCGCGCATGGATGACTTCGGACGCGAGCTGCTGAACGCGATTGAAAACGCAGCCATGCTCTCCGGACCCACATCCCCCACACCGCCCACGCCGGCACCCGAGGAGCTTGCCGCCCTGCCTCGCCGGAGGACGTTCTAGCATGGCCTTCACCGCGCGCAGCAGCGGCGCGGCGCGAACCCAGACCGCGCTCGCCGAGATCAACATCACCCCGCTCGTCGACGTCGTCCTGGTGCTGCTGCTGATCTTCATGCTCACCGCTCCCGTCCTGCAGTCTGGCATCACCGTGGCCGTCCCTCACACCCGCACCGTCACCCAGCTCACCGAGCAGCGCACCGTCGTCACCATCGACAAAAATCAGAACGTCTTCCTGCAGCAGTCGAACCGCAACAGCGGCAACGACACGCCCATCAACCTCACTGACCTGACCTCCGACCTCCGCGCCGCCGGTCGCACCAGCACAGCTAATCAGGTCATCTACGTGCGCGCCGATGAGCGCGTCCCGTTCGGCGCCTTCGCCTCGGTGATGGATGCCGTTAAGCGCGCCGGCATCACCAACATCAGCATCGTGACCCAGCCGCTGGAACAGAGCAGCGGCGGCGCGAAGTAGCCTCGGACGACGCAAGCGATGGCACCGCAGGTCACAACCCGGCACTCCATCCAGGCCGGAGGCAGGCTCGGCGGCGGGTTCGCCGGCTCCTTCGTCCTGCACGCGGCCATCGCGCTGCTGCTCTCGGGCTGGGCGCTGTTGTCGCATAACGGGCAGCGCTGGGGCGCCGCCGACGCGACCGCCGGCTCCATCCAGGCGACGATGGTGAGCGCGATTCCTCTCCCGTCCAAGCAGCCGATGAACCCCGACAACGTGCTCGCCACCGACAACCCGAGCCCCGCGCCCGCGCCTCCCGCTCCCAAGGCCGTGCAGGCGCCGCCGCCGGACGCGATCCCCATCCCGGAGAAGCAGACCAAGGTTCCGCCCACGCCGAAGAAGGCTGAGAAGACCGTAACC
>Ga0207667_10006464_pt1 | contig 14184 bp, 7 predicted proteins | sample KBSCornC52_FD_184301 | JGI IMG/M metagenome (GOLD analysis project Ga0207667, IMG submission 184301) | Corn rhizosphere microbial communities from Kellogg Biological Station, Michigan, USA - KBS Corn C5-2 (SPAdes) (version 2) | ecosystem: Host-associated > Plants > Roots > Rhizosphere > Soil ... | reverse complement strand
TGGGTGGGGGTGAGATCGACATTGTGGCGGAGACCATTTGTCTGCATGGGGATGGAGGGCACGCCGTGGAGTTTGCGAAAATGGTCCACACGCTTATTGCCTGATTTGACACACCTGTTGGTAATTCCGACACGTCCGTCAAATGTAACTACTGTATATTCCTTCAAGAACTATATTTGATCCATTGCTAACTGATCTTCTCCCTTTGACAACCCCTAAGGCCCGACTATTACTTTTGTAATATTCTCCATCATTATTTTTTAGTAGCATTTTATTGTCCAGGGATGGTGTTTGCCCGATGCAAACTTGCCTCGTGGACAAGCTCATATTGACTATAAAAAACAGTTCAACTATGCAAAAAGCATTGACAGGAATTCTATTGCTCTTTATGATCAGCTATGTTCACGCCCAGAGCTGGACACCGAGCTCTCCTAACATTTATTTCACTGGTGGGAATGTAGCTATCGGGAATGCCCAACCAAGCGCGCTGCTGCATATTGGCGCATATGAGGGATACGGAGGAAGCCCTTTTTCATCAACTACTTTGCTAAAGGTATACCAGCCGTTCAATTCAACCATACAATCTGCCAGCATCGACATCGGTATGTCCCAGCCGCATGCCAGGATCACGAGTATGGTAACTATAGTTTTAACAGCAGTGGGCAGATGGCATTTTCTACTTTGCAGAACAGCGTAGTTACGGAAGTGATGCGTCTCGATCAGCTGGGAAATGTAGGTATTGGGACCGCCACTCCTCAAGCCAAACTCCAGGTTGCCGGCAATCTGCTTTTCCTGACGGGAGCGAATCAAACTTATATCAATGAAGGAGGTGCTTACGACCCCGCGAAAGGCGGTATTCGTAATAACACGGGGAATATCGTGCTGGAATCGAAAGATAACGGAATATTATTCTTTAACAGGGACGTGAACTCCGATACCTGGATCGAGAGCACGCTGAATGGAGTAACCACCGAGATCGCTGCAGTCAAGGCGGGCGGCAATGTAGGCATCGGCACCACGACACCGGTGTATAAGCTGGATCTTTTAACAACGGGGACCAATGACGGAGTAAAAGTGACTACTTCCTCCGGTAGGGTAATGTTGCACGGAAACAATATAGGGGGTACTTCTTATAGTGGCCTGACACAGGCTGGCGATGCAGGGTTGATATATGGTAACAGCAGCAATACGACCAATTTTGGGTTTGTCATAGCTCCATGGGCCAGTGGTAACGTAGGGTTGCGGATGGATAAAAATGGAAGTGTTGGGATTGGAACCTATAACACGGGAGACGCCGGTTACAGGCTTTTTGTCGAGACGGGGATCCGTACCAGGAAGATCACGGTGGATCAGTCGGCCTGGCCGGACTATGTTTTTAAGCCCGGCTATACGCTGCTTTCCTTATCCAGTGTTGCCACTTACATTAGGGACAACGGTCATCTTCCCGATATGCCTTCTGCTGATAGTGTGGCTAAGAACGGGGTTGATTTGGGCAATAACCAGACGGCACTGCTGAAGAAGATCGAGGAATTGACGTTGTACACTATCCAGCAGCAGGAGCAGATTGAAAAACAAAACAAGCTTTTGGAGAAAATGCAGTCTCAGATTGATGAATTGAAAGCCTCAAGAGGTAAATTATAAAAACAGTTCAATTATGCAAAAAGCATTGGCAGGGATACTTTTGTTCTTTATGGTCAGCTATGTTCACGCCCAGAACTGGACACCGGCGTCGCCCAACATTTATTTCACCGGTGGCAATGTGGGTATCGGTACGTCAAACCCACAGAGGCCCTTGCATATACTAGGGTCAAGCGCAGGTGGGACAGGGGTGGTAGAAGGTATGATAGAGTCTACAGATGACTGGTATGCGTCATTGAATTTCAAGTCCAACGGAAAAACCTGGCAATGGAGCATGCGACCAAGCTTTGAAAATAACGCTATGCAGCTCTGGTATATCGATCCCGCTGTAACAGGTACCACCTGGTCAGGGCCCTTTTTAAGTGTATTGCCTAGTGGAAAGGTCGGTATTGGTCTCTCACACGACCAGATACCCTACTATAAACTGGATATTCTCACTTCTGCAACGAACGATGGATTAAAGCTGACCACATCCACAGGATGGACGCTACTGCATGGCAATAATCTGGGGCTGTACGCATACAACCACCTGACCCAGCAGGGTGATGCGGGCATCATATATGGCAACAGCAGCAATGTTGTCAACTTCGGCTTTGTCATAGCTCCATGGAACAACGGTTCGGCTGGCCTGCGAATGGATAAGAATGGCAGTGTCGGAATCGGGACATCTAGCACTGGAGATGCCGGTTATAAGCTTTTTGTGGAGACCGGTATCCGCACCCGGAAGATCACCGTAGACCAGGCTACGTGGCCGGACTATGTTTTTCGCCCCGGCTATATGCTACTGCCCCTGTCCAGTGTTGCGGCTTATATAAAGGACAACGGTCATCTCCCGGATATGCCTTCCGCCGACAGCGTGGCAAAAAACGGGGTGGACCTGGGTAGCAACCAGGCGGTGCTGCTGAAAAAGATCGAGGAGCTGACGTTGTATGTCATACAGCAGCAGAAGGAGATCGAAGCGCTGAAGGAAGAGGTCAGACAGTCCAGAACAAAAAATGATCCGACTACAAAATAGTGTCTATGCCGCATAAACTACTTTTTTTATGTGTAATGCTGCTCCCCATCCTTTGGGCGCAGGGACAGGACTCTGTTCAGGGAGCTATACATCTGCCGTCCGGATACCTGGATCAGGTAAGTGCACAAATCAGCCGAATGGATCGACAGCTGACCCGGCAGACGGAAAAATATTTGCAGGGGGTGGAGCAGGCAGAGTTGCGGCTCGACAGAAAAATGGAGAAGCAGGATAGTGTATCTGCCGCCAATGTATTGGGAGATGTCCGGCAGCGATATAGCGAATGGCAGCAAAGGCTCAGTGGAGTCACGGCTGTCGAGAATCAGACGGCCGCTTACATACCTGCGCTGGATTCCCTGAAGAACACGTTGCGATTCCTGCAGTCGCACGCCGACCTTTTGGCCAATACCCAGGGGTTCTCGCCTGAAAAGCTGCAGGCTACGCTGGATAAGGTGCAGGGGTTGCAGAATAGGCTGAATATTGCCGAGAGCCTGAAAGATCAACTGCAGCAACGGAAGCAGTACCTGACCGGGCAATTGGGGAAACTGGGGCTTGGGTCTCAGTTGACGGAGGTGAATAAGCAAGCCTACTACTATAAACAGCAGTTGAATGATTATAAGGAGGCGCTTAAGGACCCTGCACGTCTTCAGAAAAAAGTGATACAGACACTGGGGCAGGTGCCGGCTTATCGCCAGTTCCTGCAGCGGCATTCTTACCTGGCCTCGCTTTTCGGAACTCCAGAGGACTACCATGTATCGGATTCTGGTATGAAGCAATTACAGACGAGGGCCGGTGTCCAAAAGATGATACAGGACAAAGTAGGTGCAGGTGGTCCAGCAGGGGAGCAGCAGGTAATGCAACAAGTACAGCAATCCGAGAACGCGCTGGGCGAATTGAGAAATAAATTGTTGGCCCTTGGCACAAGGGACATGCCGGACGATCCCGGGTTCAAGCCCAACAGCCAGAAAACAAAGTCCTTGTGGAAAAGGCTGGAATATGGCGCTAACCTGCAATTCGCACCGGCAACAGGCATTCTTCCCACGATGGCGGACCTGGGCTTGTCGCTAGGGTATAAGCTGAATGATAAGGCGACGATGGGAGTAGGGGCCGCCTTTAAGATGGGATTGGGGGATGGGTTGAACCATATTCACTTTTCCGGGGAGGGGGCGAGTCTCCGGAGCTATATCGACTGGCAACTGAAAAAGAATTTTTATCTCTCGGGCGGATATGAGCGGAACTACCTTAATCGGTTCCAATCTCTTTTGCAGCTAAGGAATGCCATAGGATGGCAGCAAAGCGGGCTGATCGGGCTGAGCAGGAAGTACCGGCTGTCATCGAAGGTCAATGGGAAGCTGCAGATTATATATGATTTTTTAAGCAAGGCTCATGTGCCCAACTCTGCGCCCATCCTGTTCAGGACGGGGTGGACATTCTAATATTCATGCTACAAATCCTTTTTATATGAGATGGTTTGTTTATAGTGTTTTTATTCTTTTTTTCGGAACAAAGGTTAGTGCGCAGGTGAACCCGCAGAATGGGGCGGCGCAGATAAATATTCCTTTGTATAGTTATTCAGACGCGGGTAACAGGCTTGGATTGAATGCTTCTTTGGTATATGTGGATGGTAATGGACTGAAGGTGTCTGAGGTCGCTTCACCTGTGGGTACCGGATGGGTGTTGGATTGTGGCGGAGTCATCACCCGGATACAACACGGCGAGCCCGACGATCAGGAACAAAATGGCACTTTTGGATATAATGAAACACTTGCTGCATATCTAAACTATATGGACAATTATTATCCTGACGGGTATCTGCATACATCTTTTTCGCCAGCAGACGCGGTAGACAATCTGGGAGGATATGAAGTGTATCAACAGTCCCTTCCATCAGGATCTTTGCTAGGAGGGCCTGGAACTTATAAGCTGCCCCGCAAGTATTTGGCCGACAGGGAGCAGGATGTATTTGCCTTTACTTTTAACGGCCGTTCGGGGAAATTTGTTATCGGGAAAGACAGAAGCGTAAAGACCCTGATAGATTCCAAGCTGAAGATTACCTTCCAGGAGTCTGATATGCATTCTACCGGCGTTAGGACTACCATCTCACAATTCACCATTACCGACGAATCGGGAATTCAATATGTGTTTAAGGACCTTGAACTGAGCTATGTATGTACCTATAACGATTTCAGAAGGATCAGTGCGGATAATCAAAATATAACGACGACCACCTCAAGCTACTATCCTCAGGGGTCCTACCTTGCCAATCAAACTGTAGTTTCATTAGCGATGGGTAGACCTACCAGTCAATACGTGGTTTCGAAATGGTATTTGTCTCAAATTATCAACCCTTTGACCAATAAGAGCATACTCTTTACTTATGATTCTTATGAACAGGAAATGGATGGCGATATTTTAATCACCAATGTATCTTTCTCGACTCAAACTGGAACGGAAACCAACGCAATGTGGCAAAAGATCAAAGCCAAGGCCAAGCGTTTGAAAAGCGTTGCGTTATCCAACGCTGAAAAGCTGGATTTCAGCTATTACTCAGGCACCCGTGTCGATCAACCAACAGAAAATGCTTTGAGCGCATTGAATGTAAGTTATAACGGGAATCTGATCTATAGCTGGAAATTTGGATTGGGCTATTTTCTCGGAAAACAATTTCTGATACGCGATATCACTGATACGCATATATATACAGATGAGGAAAAACATTGGGCTCGATTGGCCTTGCTCACCTTGCAAAAGGTGGGAACAAATAACGCGGCCGAACCCGCTTACCGGTTCACCTACGATATGGGAGACCCGACCCAGACCATAAGAGAGGATTATATCCCCCCCCAATTTAGTATTCACAAGGATCATTTCGGATATTATGCCCCCTGGGAATTTTACGGTGTTTCGGAAGGATACGCGACGTCCTTTTATCCCATCAGCGAAATAAGATCAGCAGCGGCTACCACAGGTGGAAATTTAAATGACGCACCTGCGCATAATCCTCTCCAGATAAGAGCGAAGGATGGCATTATCAAATCGATTGCTTATCCAATGGGCGGAACACTTTCGTTTACTTATGAAGCCAATAATACTCCCTCTATGCAATTGGGAGGTGTCAGGGTCGCTACAGCGACGCAATATGACGGGATCGATCATGCCAATGACATTATTCGTCAATATAAATACATAATGCCGGATGGATCCTCTTCAGGATGGGGAGGTGAAACATATACGTATGGAAATACATATGCAATAACTGCCACTAATTGCGGGGGAAGTTCGCCTCCAGGCGCGCAATCGAAGCAATTCGCAATGTCTCTTGTTATGCAGATGTTCCCGGGCAGCGCAATGTTTGAGCAGATGGCTTCTTTTAAAGGTCTGTCAGGAAACGCATTGGACTATATATTCATGGGTCTTAATGGCGGCGTTTACAATTCCTCGGGCAATCCTACCGACTATACTGTCACCGCTAAGTATAATTTCAATGCTACTTTGGCCAATCCTTTGCCGTGGGGGTATGCCAGGACCGAGGTAATTACTCTTCTTTCGGCAAGCAATGTAGGGAAAACGGTATATGAATTTTCAAGCCCTGCAGACAGACCGATCGATGTACCATCTGTCAGCGTTCACAACTCCAGCCGGCCCAGATATGCTCCATGGGTATATGGGTTGCCGGAAACGATCACTGTCCTGGATAAAGATGGTCTAAAAGTCAAACAAACGGTGAATCATTATCAGTTCACGGTTAACGCCACTGCGGATCCTAATTTCTTATCCAGAAGCTGGGCTGCTATTAAAAAGGAGTACGCGTGTGACTTAATTGCCTTCTCTTTTGGATACTATGATATGATCAGTCAAGAATCCTACTATCCCCTCACCGGTCATACTGCGCTTACCAGCACGGATGAGAAAACTTTTAATTCTGCACAGTCTCAAACTACAGCGACCTCCTATTACGAATATGACCAGAATTTTCAACTTAAGCACCAGTATACCTTTAACTCAAAAGGTGAAAAGATCGATAAATATTTCTATCATCCTTATGACTATGCCAGTGTGTCGCCAGTCTTTAGTACGATGAGCGCTTCTAATGTCGTAGAACCGGTGTTGTCCACAGAGAATTATATAACCAAGGCAGATGGCAATATGTATATGACGAGCGCTGTAAGCACGGATTTTGGGTTTATCGCTAATGGTGATATCAAGCCAAGGGCCCTCTATTCGTTTCAAAGCGTTCAGCCGCTATCAAAGAATGCCTTACAGCCCTTTAATGTGAATTCTGTGGTAAGAGACCCTGCTTATTTCAAACAGACGGCTTTATTCGACTATGATGTCAATGGCAACGTCGTACAGTCACTGACCGGTGGAAATAAGGTTTTGAGCGCCATTTATGACTATGACGGAAGGATTTCAACTGCTACTGTTTCGAATGCATCATTCAATGATATTGGCTATAGTTCTTTCGAAGCTGAAGGTGGTAAGTCCGGGTCTTGGGTTAATACTGCTGCTATTATCAACGATGATGCTAGGACGGGTAACCACAGCTTTAATTTAAGTGACCCGTCTAATTCAAACCTCACGACCGGAAATTTTGGTTTTGGTGGTTTGAATAGCGGATTGACCTATATCGTCTCTTTCTGGGGAAAAAATGGCTCCGCATGTGTCAACGGCTATGCGGGAGCTACTAATACTGTGAGCACTTGTCAGGGAGGCAGTGGTTGGACACCGGGGGCTACGGTGAACGGGTGGACTTATTATGAAGTGAAGGTCAGCGGGGTTGATAAAGTGAGCATGTCAGGCACCGGGCTGGTAGATGAATTCAGATTGTATCCGGCGGGCGCTCAAATGAAGACCACCACATATGCTCCATTGATAGGTAAAACATCGGAGTGCGACGCCTCCGGAAGAGTTGTATACTACTTATATGATGATCTGGGGAGATTGATCAAGGTGAGTGATGACCAAAGAAACGTCATCCGTACCTACGAGTATAATTACAAGCAATAACTTATAATCTTTTATATGCGTTTATCTGGGATAAGGATGCTTTTGATATGCTGTTGTTTCTGCACTATGCATGCCTATTCACAAAGCATAGTAATCTCCGGATCCAACAAGGTTGCACTCGGGGCGACTGTAACTTATACGGTAAGTTCCTGGGTCTTCACTCCAGATGCCAACACTCAGGTCGATTGGGGAGTATCTGGGGGGACAATATTGAGCCAAACGGTCAGCAGCTGCCAAGTGCAATGGAGCAACACTTCACAGTTGGGTTCCGTGACGGTGAGCGAATTCAAGACGAATATTCCCCCTGATCAACCTAATCCCCTGTATTCTGGAACATTGAAGGTTCAGGTTGGCAACCCCACCATTACTATTGCACCGGCGTCAATGGCGATTAATTATGGAAGTACTACAGGAAGCTTTACCGCTACAGTGAATTCTGTAGATGTTCCAACAAGCGTCAAATGGCAGTATTCTTCTGATGGATCGACGTGGTCGGATTTCAGTCCCGCGCAGACAGGCCCTTCTCTCACGCCATCCAACACTTCGGCATCCTATTATCGATTTTCTGCCACTTTCGGCGCCAGTACTTATTATCAAACAGCGACTGTATCCTTGAATCCCCTATATCCAGGTTCTATTAGCCTGAGCCAGCAGCCGGGCTATAATAGCGTGCCTCTCATTACAAATACGGCTTCCGCAGGAGGTACATGTCTTCCGGGGGATCGTACCTATTCCTGGGAGCAATCGGTCGAAGGTCAACCCTGGACCGTAATTGGAACGGAGATTGCTTTTCCCGCCGGAGTCGCTATAAAAGGCAATACTTATATACGAAGGAAAGTTACTTGCAATGGGACCACTGTATCGTCTAATACATTGTATGTTGTGCCCACATATACTTCTGTAGATTATGAGAACCTCACCTATGTACGCACTATCGATGTGCATGCACCATTGAGCTTTGGTACCTGGGCCGATGCCGATCAGTTGAATATCAATTCTAAGTCAGTATTCACCTCCTACCTGGATGGATTAGGAAGACCGATCCAAAAGGTAGCAAAGAGTAGCAGTCTTTATAATGGTGTATGGGCTGACCTTGTGCAACCCATTGTTTATGATCCGGCGGGCAGGACTACACAGGCATATCTGGCCTATCCAAGCACCGATAACCCGGGAAAATTTAAATCTGCCAATGTCATTACGCAACAAACCAGCTTTGTTCTTGGCAAGTTTGGTGAGCCGGCTGGGGCGCCTACTTTTACCCAAACAATATATGATAACAGCCCATTGAACAGGGTAAAGACTGTGTATGCACCAGGCGATTCGTGGGGCGGCCATTCCATTGGCGTTAACACTGACTATGACTTCAATGATGTATCCGAATCAGTGCATATTTGGAATCTTGCTTATTCGTCCGCTGCCATTCCTGTGACATCTTCTACTGCCATTTATCCTACAGGTAGCTTGTACAAGACTATCTCGACGGATGAAAAAGGCAAACAGGTGATCGTCTATAAAGACCTGTCTGGTAACATAATTCTTAAAAAAGTTCAGGAGAATGAGGTTGGCGCCGGATTGACCAGCCAGCACGCAGGATGGGTTTGTACCTATTATGTTTATGACGACTTCAATCAATTGCGGTTTACCATTACTCCAAAAGCTGTGACTTACCTGGATGGAAGTGGCAGCTGGAATCTTACACAGCAATTGGTAAATGACCTTTGTTTTGTCTATAGCTATGATGCAAAGGGCAGAACGATCGCTAAAAAGCAACCTGGAGCAGGGGAGTTAGATATGGTTTATGACCAACAGGATCGACCTGTATTTTCACAGGATGCTAATGGGAGGAACAATACTCAGTGGCAAGGGACTTTTTTTGATGGATTAGGCCGCAGTGTCTCTACCGGAGTACTGCCTCAGGCCATCACTACTGCCGATCTACAGAGCTATGTGGACGGTCATAGCGGAGCTGCAACGATCTCGACGACTACCATAAATTTAGATCAGGCAACTACTGCGAACCTTACTGTCAGCTCCCGGGTGGCAGGCCAGACGCTATATGCTGCTACCAATAGCATCGTTTTTACAACAGGCTTTACGACCGAAGCAGGGGCTCAATTTACCACCACTCTAGCCCCTGTTCCCCGGACTGCAATTTCCAACGAGATTGTCAGTATTACGGACAATCCTGCCCCATCGGGCTTCATAACTCTGTCTCAGCAGTATTACGATGATTATACACAGGCCGCCAAAAGCTATTCAACTACAGACAATTCGCTGTTTGATCCAAATACCGATGCGTCAGCAGTAGCATTACCAGCATCCCGGAGTCTTCAGACCAGAGGAATGGCGACTACCTCAAAAGTAAAAGTGGTTTCCAATTATGCCGATCTTACCCAAGGCAGCTGGCTTGAAACCACCACTTTTTATAATGATCAGGGTATGGTCATTCAAGTGCAAAGCGACAATACATTGGGAGGAACAGATAGAGTGAGCAGCAAGCTTGACTTTGTCGGAAAGGAATGGGGAGAGGCGGTGACCCATCGTTCAGGAACTTCCAGCCAATTCACGGTCGTATCACGTAGGGTATTTGACAAACAGGGCAAGCTCACTGATGTGTATAAGAATTACAATAGCACTTTGTCCAAATACCTGGCGAGCTATAGCTATGATGAATATGGCAAGCTGAAGACGAAGACGTTGGCACCCGGCTATACCGGGGCAGGTAAGACGTCCATGGAGACGCTCAACTATGATTATAATATTCATGGATGGCTCACCGGTATCAATAAGGCCTATGCCCTCAGTACTAATGTCTACGACCAGTGGAATCAGTTCTTCGGGTTATATCTGGGATATGACAACCGGGACAACCAGTTCACTGACAAGCAATATAATGGAGCCATTACAGGTGTCATCTGGAAGTCTCAAGGCGATAATTCCATGAGAAGATATGACTATACTTACGATAATCTGGGAAGGTTCACATCAGCATTATTTTTGCAGCGTAAAGCCCCATCGGACTCCTGGTCGAACACTGCCATAAATCTCTCAGAATACGTCACCTATGCAGATGGGAACGGGAATATTTACTCTATGAAGCATCTGGGGGCCCTGCCGGGAATGCCGGCGAGAACAGTAGTAGACCAACTGGTCTATACTTATGGATCGGCTGCCAATCCGAATGTGAATATACTGACAAGGGTTGATGAAAGTTCAGGACTGGCGGGGAATGGGCAGCTCAATGATTTCAAGGACGGCGCTAATGCGGCAGGGACGGATGACTATGCCTATGATGCCAACGGCAATCTAACCCAGGACCTGAATAAAGGTATTGCCAGTGGCGGTGTCATATATAATTACATGAATAAGCCGGTGAAGATCACTATTGCCGGTAAAAGCATGGTTGAATATACATACGATGCTGCAGGCATTAAGCTAACGAAGAAGGTCACCGATCTTACGGTGACTCCTAATACCTTCACCACCACACAATATTCCGGGGAGTTCATATATCAGGACAATAACCTACAGTACGTATTACATGAGGAAGGCAGATTAAAGGTGATCACATCCGTGACAAACAGCTCGCTGACCCTCAATGCGGGAACCTCAGGGGCTAATAATGTTCTTTCAGGCAAACAAGGCGTATTCGAATATTTTATCAAAGATCAGCTAGGAAATACAAGAATGGTGCTGACGGAAGAGGTGCAAAAAGAAATGTATCTGGCGACCATAGAGACGGCAGATGCCCCCACAGAGTCCAACGAAGAAAAGACATTTGGAAAAGTAGATCCTGCAACGGGTAATCCCGCTGCTGATAATGAAGTGATATTGACACGGATCGGGACACCCACTGGCCTTTGGACAAGTAATACTTCCGCCAAAGTCACCGAGCTGACTGCTTCCGTATCTACTAAGAAAGTGGGTCCTAATCTTATCCTGAAAGTGTCGGCAGGAGATGTGATCTCGGCAACTGCCAAATACTATTATTTTACCAATGACGCCAGCGGGACTACCAATCCAGTGAATGATGCATTGACATCTCTGATGGGGGCTTTATTAGGCAACAAAGCATCTGCTTTGACAAAGGCTAACAGCAGCCTGATTCAGACCAATCTAAGCGCTCCCACTGGTGATTTTGCCAATTTTGTCAATAATCATGGGGCTACAGGCCTTTCGACAGCACCTAAGGCCTTTCTAAATGTCGTATTTTTCGATGAACAGTTCAATTTTATACCTCCTGATGCTGGCGCTCCTTCTGTCGGAACAGGGCTTGCGAGAGTATCTCAGGCCAATACACAAAATGCGACTCCTCTTTTATTGAGCCAGAAAGCACCCAGGAATGGATGGGTATATATCTATCTGAGCAACGAGAGCAACCAGAGTGTATATTTCGATGACCTGCAAGTGTCGCAGGATCATGGGCGTATCTCCGAAGAGAATCACTATTATGCTTTTGGGCAGAAAATAGCAGGCATATGCACAAAGGCATTTAACAAGCTAACCAACCCCTTTAATTACCAGGGAGACTATAGTGAAGAGGAGGCAAACACAGGCTGGGATGAATTTGATCTGAGGATGTATGATCCACAGATTGGAAGATGGGCCAGCACCGATCCATATGGCGAGTTTGCAAGCCCTTACATCGGGATGGGAAATGATCCTGTGAATACCGTAGATCCTGATGGGGGAGGAGTAGACGACATAAGTGACTACGATGGCTGGGATAACCTTGACCAGTTTGCAGGGCCTGGGCCTACGTCGCTAGTTAGTTTAAAAAGCCTGATTAAACAATGGGCTCCGCTAACTGAATCTCTTGAACAAACGTCGGAAACCGCGGGTTGGTTAACTGATGCTGTAGTTACTGCTAAAATACCATATTCAAATTGGCTGCATATGCAAATGGTAACAGCAGGTAAAACTGTGGTTGGGTTTTTCAAAGGTGTAGTAAATTTTGGTATTAGCGTAGAAAAAGACGTAGCTAGGGCGCTGGTGCCTGGTGGTACTGGACTCCTTATGTTTCCGAAAGAGCCAGAAGCGGGCCCGTCTATTTTTGATATAGGAGATGCAGTCTTTGATCGTACAGGAAAGAGGCAAATGAAATTTTTCACAGATGTTTATCGTAGTTTTAAATATGCTAGCCCCGAGGAAAATGCAGAAAAAATAGGTAATTTGGCGCCGGGAATATTATTGCTTTTTACTGGAAACCCCGAAGGATTGGGAGCTGATGCTGGTGCTGCGATGGATGCAGCAGAGGGGTCAAGCAACCTTTGGAAGGTGGGACGTTATGAGGACATAGAGGGGCTGGAATCAGGCTTGGATGCGCATCATGTGGGGCAAAGAGCAATTATGAAAAAATTTATATCAGGATATGATGAAGCTGAAGGGCCTTCAATCTTGGTTCCCAAAATAGGGCACACCGTAAGGGATGAGGCGGAGGGGGTAGGAGTTGTTTCCAGAAGTACAAAAGGTATTAATAATGTAAGGGATGGTCTGGCCAGAGATATTCGTGAACTGAGACGTGTATATGGCCCCAAAGGTATTCCCAATAAGGCATTGCAGGATCTTATCCAATTGAATAAAGAAATGTATCCGGGTGACTTTATCAAACGATAGTAATGAAATTGAGCCATGCTGATATAATAGCTAAAAATTATGCAGAAGCAGTTAACGGAATAGAGAGTGACTGGTTCCAAAGCGCCAATCCTAAATGGTATGATTATATTATGAAACTGCCGTTACGTTTGAGGGTCACTTATTTGGTGGTTATTATGCATAATCAGATATTCAACGGAGGGTTCCACCAATATTTCGCAAATGGCTATGGCCAATTTGCAAGGGAGACGATTGATGCCCTTATCGAAATTGGCGCTATGAGGAAAGCTGAATTATTACAGGCCGCACTGGAAAAAGTAAACGCAGACGATGACACAGATGCTATTTTCAGACAGCGGCTATTGAAAAGGGATATTAAGCCTCTATTTGTTTATGACGATCTGTTTAAACCGCTGAAAGCCCTGAATGATCAGTATGATGATATAGACGAAGAGGAGGATATAGAGCAACTATTGGGCAATTACCTCCAAAGATTTAGCCCGCCTTTTTAGCATTTCCTTTGCAATTATTCCCGCTTTTTCCCGTTCTTTGCCTTGTTCCCACTTCATTTACAACTATCGAACCCGGCGGCGGCAAGTCCCCCGCATGGGCGTGCATTTACCTGACCTACAATCAAACCATGTATGACGACAAAGGGCAATGAGCAGGTTAGCAATGGGGCTTATCGTAACCAGCGCCTGACCTATGACTCTTTCAGCGGAACGGAAGAAAAGAAAAAACGGGAAACGCACTTTCTCTGGTGGTGTGCGGGCGCCTACCAGGAGCTCCTGAAGGACTGCCCTTCGGAGCATAGCAAATATGCGGGACTCGGAGGCGTGGTCCTGGCGACATTTGTGCTGGCGTCCCTTTCCGCGGGCTACGCCATTTACAGCGTATTCAGCGATCCCATATGGGCCGTGTGTTTTGCCCTG
>Ga0207667_10006463_pt1 | contig 14184 bp, 9 predicted proteins | sample KBSCornC52_FD_184301 | JGI IMG/M metagenome (GOLD analysis project Ga0207667, IMG submission 184301) | Corn rhizosphere microbial communities from Kellogg Biological Station, Michigan, USA - KBS Corn C5-2 (SPAdes) (version 2) | ecosystem: Host-associated > Plants > Roots > Rhizosphere > Soil ... | reverse complement strand
TCCGCTCACCCAGAATGCGCGCGCGGTTACCAGCGTCCTCCACCCCATGTGGTTCTCCATTCGATTGGATTGATTGACAGCAGCAGGTTTTCGGCGCGGACGCGGGAGTTACCTGCCCCACCCCCCCAGCCCCCTCCCGCCTCGGGAGGGGGAGCAATGGCGGGACCGAGTGCGCTCCTCCCAAGGGCTCCCGAGACGGGACGGGAGCAATGGCGGGACCGAGTGCGCTCCTCCCAAGGGCTCCCGAGACGGGACGGGAGCAATTGCAATGGCGAGTGCGGCCCGCCAGGGGCAGAAATGACCGCCGGTACAAATCCCATCCGCGCGGGATCGCGTGGAGGAGCGCACTCGCCATCTGCACGTCTCCCCCTCCCGTCTCGGGAGCCCTGTCGTAGAGCGCACTCGTGATCGGTTTTGCTCCCCCTCCCGTCTCGGGAGGGGGCTGGGGGGTGGGGCCGCATGGACGGGTTTCGACGAAGGGCTGCAGAGCTCGATTCGTGCGATGAGCTGGCGCGGCTCCGGGAGCGATTCTACGTGCTCCCAGGCCAGATATATCTCGACGGGAACTCGCTGGGCCTTCTTTCAGGGGACGCCGAGGCGGGAATCCACCGAGTGCTCGAATCGTGGCGCGAGCTGGCGATTGAGGGCTGGACGGGAGCGAATCCGGCCTGGTTCACGCTGGCCGAAGAGCTTGGGGCGCAGATGGCATCGCTGGTCGGGGCGGATGCGGGCGAGGTCGTTGTCACGAACTCCACCACGGTCAACCTGCACCAGCTCCTCGCCACGCTTTACGATCCGCGCGATAAACGGCAGGTCATCGTTGCGGATTCTCTCAACTTCCCGTCGGACAACTATGCGATTCGGAGCCATCTGCAACTTCGAGGGCTGGATCCGGACTCATGCCTGCGTATGGTGGAGAGCAGGGACGGGCGGACCATCAATGAGGAAGATATTCTCGCGGCGATGCGAGACGACGTGCAGATGGTCATGCTTCCAACGGTCCAGTATCGGAGTGGCCAGCTTCTGGATGTAGCGCGAATCGCACGCGCGGCGAACGAGCGGGGAATCCTGCTGGGTCTCGACTGCTCGCACTCCATCGGCATTCTGCCGCACGCGCTGAGCGAATCGGGAGTGGACTTCGCGTTCTGGTGCAGCTATAAGTATCTGAATGGCGGGCCAGGCGCTGCCGCCGCCCTCTACCTGAATCGGAAGCATTTCGGGCGAGCGCCGGGGCTTGCGGGCTGGTTCGGAAGCCGCAAGGACCGGCAGTTCGACATGTCGGCCATGCTTGAATCGGCCGAAGGCGCCGGCGCGCTCCAGATCGGGACGCCGAATCTGTTGAGCATGGCGCCGCTCATCGGCACGGTCCCGATGCTCCTGGAGGCGGGAATCGACCGGATTCGCGCGAAGTCGCTCGCAATGACGGAGCTGATGATGGACGTTGCGGACGACATCCTCGCGACTCACGGCTTCGTGGTGGCGAACCCGCGGGAGCAGGAACGGCGCGGAGCCCACATTGCGCTCGCGCACCCGGAAGCATCACGGATTTGCAGGGCGCTCCGCGCGTCGGGTGTCGTACCGGACTTCCGGCCGCCGGACATCGTGCGCCTCGCGCCATCGCCGCTCTACACGCGCTTCGCGGACTGCGTGGAGGCGCTGGCAATTCTGGACCACATCATGGAATCACGTGGCTATGAGCGGTACCCGTCAGGGCGCGAGCTGGTGAGCTGAGGAGCAACTTATGGCGATCTACGACATCAGTCTTCCTGTGGACGAGCGGCTTGCCGGCTGGCCCGGCGATGCGCCATATCGATTCACATGGACCTGCCGCCTATCCGGTGGAGCGTCCGTGAACCTCGGCGAGGTGGGGATGTCGATTCACACCGGCACCCACGCCGACGCGCCGTTCCACTACTGCGATTCCGGACCGACAATCGATGCCGTCGAACTGGACGCATACGTCGGGCCGGCCGTTGTCGCGGACGTGAGGGGGATTGAAAGGATAAGCGCGGGCGGTCTCGAAACCGCGATTCGCGGGGCGCGGCCGGAGCGCATTCTGCTGAAGACCGGCGCGTGGACCGACCACTCACGATTCCCGGACGCGATTCCGACGATTACCGACGAGGCGATTGACTGGCTGGCAGCGCGCGGTGCACGCCTGCTGGGACTGGACCTTCCCTCGGTGGACGCGCTCGACAACAAGGAGCTGCCCAACCATCACGCCCTCGGGCGGCATGGAATAGCAATTTTGGAGTCGCTGGATCTCTCCGCGGTCGAGCCTGGCATGTACGAGCTCGTTGCGCTCCCGCTCCGGCTCGTCGGCGCGGATGGATCTCCCGTAAGGGCCATTCTGCGAACCCTGGCCCGAACCTGATCACGCCCGTACATCGGTTTGGTCAAGCGGGAATCGAATCTCCACGCACGCGCCGCCGTCCGCTCCGTTGTAGTAGCGTGTCTCGCCGCCAAGGTCCCAGCGCGCCAGGCTCTCCACGAGGTCCAGTCCCGTGTTCGCCGCCGTGATGGGATCGAATCCATCCGGGAAACCGCTCCCCTGGTCGCATACGAGCAAGCGCGCGCGAGCCGTTCCTCGGGCATCGGCCTGCTCCCTCACAAGCTCAATCGTGATGTCGCCCGCCCCGTGCTTCACGCCATTGGACACGAGCTCGTTCACCAGAACGGCGATGGCGGTTCCAAACTTGACCGGAACCCGAAAATCGTCGGCGCGGTCGTGAATCGTCCGGCCATCGACGACATCCTTCACGACCGGAAGAATCTTTGCCAGCGCTTCCCTGGCGGAGATGTACTCCACCTCCGCGTCGCTGCGCGCCTGGTCCGTCAACAGCTCGTGAATCAGGCCGAGCGAGCGGACGTGCTGCACGATTCGAAGCAGCTCACTCTTTGGCACCGCGGCATCGTCGCTCATCACCTGAAGGTCGAGGAGGGCCGAGACGACCTGGAGGTTGTTCTTAACGCGATGATGGGTTTCGGCCATCGCCCTGCGCAGCTTGCGGTTGAGCTCGTCCACCTCTTCGGATCGTCGCGCCAGCTCCTCGTTGGTCCGCTGCAGCTCGGAAGTCCGCGAATCGATTTCCCTCTCCAGCTCATCCGGACTCCGCATCGCCAGCGCCTTCGGCGTCGTGGGAATCAACGCAAGTACGGTGCCCCAGCTCGCGATGGCGGTGAATAGCTTTATCAAACCAGTGAATCGATAGATAGGCGAATAGAAGGTGTAGAACTCCAGGAAATGCGTGAAGCCGCAGAGGACGATGAAGGCGCCGAAGAGCCAGAAAAGGTGGCGAAACGGTATGTCGCGCCGCTTTCGAGCGAAGTAGAGCAGCACGATGGGTATCGCCACGTAGGCGAGCCAGATTCCGAGGTCAGAGTAGTTGTGGAGCTGAACCAGCCCCCGTGTCCAGCCCGATCACCCGGTGCGGGGAACGAAAGGACTCGGGTCGCACAACCTGCGGAAGAATTCGCCCATTCGATTCTCACGAATCTCACGAAACGGACCTGCCAAAGGCAGGACGGGCCGGCAAGGTATTTAGCGTGGATAAGAACCGGCTTGCGGCACTAATTGTATCGCAGAGCCCGTTAATCCTGCCCGATCTTGCCACATGCTGCCGGCGCTCAGGGCGAGTTGACGGGACACCGGCGGGATCCATGCGGAGATCGGTGAATAACTTACTCACCTTACGCAGGCAGGCAATTGGTTATGGAGTCCGCACTCGATACGATCGGCGGGCTGCACCCCGCCGCTGCCATGCCTGCGGCCAGTCCCGCACCAGCCACTCACCGGGCGCGGAACGGCACTTGCACATGCGTCCTGCGCACGAAGGTGCGGAGTTGGCGCGTAGCGCATGAGAGCGGGAGGGTGCAGCCTCCCGTCCGCCGCGGAGTGCACCCAATCTGTTGAGCCCGTCTGCGTAAGGTGAATAACTTATAGAAGGTCGGCCTGCCTGATAAAACTGCTTGCATTTCATTGCAATCGAGCATATAATTACTGTAAGGCCGCTTGCCACCTCTCGTTCGCGGCGACCAGCTGAGCTTGGATTCTTCCGCATGAGAGTGACGTGGAATGGTACGGGATCGGCGTGGTCCCGGCTCTATGGCAACGCGTCCGCCGTGGTCGAGAGCGGTGGAAAACAGCTGCTGATTGACTGCGGCCACACGGTACCGTCGCGACTCGAAGAGATTGGCCTTACGCTGCGGGATATTGACGCCGTCTTCATCAGCCATCTCCACGGCGACCATATCTACGGCCTCGAAGAGTGGGGATTCAAGAACTTTCTGGTCTGGAATGCGCGGCCCACGCTCTTTGTGGCGGACGCAATCGCGGACATGCTCTGGACAGACGTGCTGGCAGGCACGATGGCGCAGGTCTGCAACCGCTCCTGCCTCCTGAACGATTACTTCGATGTTGTTCGGTTGCGCGAGCGCGAGCCGGCGACGTTCGGTTCCATGACGGTCGAGATTCATCCCGTCCTGCACGTGCCCAATGCGCCCGCGTTTGGCGCAAAGGTCGCAGCGGATGGGAAGTCCGTCGGATTCACGTGTGATTCGCTGGCGGACGTCAGCCCGTGGTTCTACGACGGCACAAGTGTCGTCTTTCACGACTGCTCGCTCGCACCGCCCTTTCCGGAGACCGTGCACGCCCACTTCTCCGAGCTCAGGCGGTACCCGGAGGATTGGCGCAAGAGAACCCGCCTGGTGCATTACGGCGACGAATGGGACCGCCTGAAGGACGACCCATCGTTCATTTCCGAGCTGTCCGCAACCGGCATGGAGATATGTCCGCCGCGACAAGCGTTTGATATCTGATTCTCAAGACCTTCATCTTCAAAAACCCTTACCCGCTGCTAACCCCTGGTCCCTCGCCGGACCAAATGCCTCATCCGCCCCGAGCGGAGGCCGTCCCGACCGACGGCCGCGAGCCTCGAAGCCCATCCTGCTGATTCAGCCGATCCATTAATCGAAGATTTGATTGGCCGGATGCCTGAACATCCCGCTCCCCCGACACGATCGGGACCCGCGCCGCTGCAATTGGTTGTACGTTTGGTGGCGCTGTCGCAGATTCCCGGAGCGGGAAATGGTGGAAGTGGTTCTGAAAGGATTCGTTTGGCATGCAGAGTATTCCGCGTCCCGCCCAGCTCTACGTAACCGCAATTGTGGCGGCGGGCGCAGTCTGTTCGGCGTTTGCGCTCAGCTATGCGGGCCCACAGGGTCCGGCGCGCCCCATTGAGCTCCTGCTCTTTCTGGCGATGGCCATCCTGGCCGGCAGCCGCAAGGTTCAGCTCATTCGCGGCACGAAGTACGACCAGGTCGGCTCGATGTCGCTCGGATTTGCCATCACGTTCGCCGCGCTCCTCCGCACGGGCCCGGTTCTCGCGATGGTGGTCGGCGCGCTGAGCTGCCTCTTCGGTTGCCTCTACCCGCGCCGCCAGCCCGCATACCAACTCCTCTTCAACGTTGCGCTCACATCGTCGACCGCGTTCCTGAGTGGCCTCCTATTCATCGCAATCAACCGCTCCATCACCGCCCGTTACGGCCTCGGCCCGCTCGATCTCACTCTCAAGACCGCCTTCCCCGGCGCTGCCGCCGCCTCGCTGGCCTACTTCGCGCTGAACACAGGCGGAGTGGCCGCCGTGATCGCCTTCTGCTCCGGTGAAAACGCACTCCGAATCTGGCGCAAGACCTTCCTCTGGACCGCCCCGAGCTACTTCGCGGGGGCGTCCATCTCCACGCTCGCGCTCATCCTGTTCGGTACGCACCTGGAAACGGTCCTCATCTTCGGCGCCCCGATTGCCTACCTCACTTACCAATCCTACGCCGTTTACATGGACCGCGAGGAGAAGAAGCAGCGCCACATCGAGGAGCTACAGCTCAGCAAAGCCCAGCTCGCCGACCTCTATCTGGCGACCATCAAGAGCCTCGCGCTGGCCATCGACGCCAAGGACCAGTACACGCACCAGCACATCCTCCGCGTCCAGCGTTACGCGCTCGCCACCGCCGAGGAGATGGGTCTGCGCGGGTCGGAGCTGGAAGGCCTCCGGACCGGGGCGCTCCTGCATGATATCGGCAAGCTCGGCGTGCCGGAATATGTGCTGCTCAAGCCCGGCCGGCTGACGGAAGACGAGTACGAGAAAATAAAGAAGCACCCCGAGATCGGCGCGGCAATTCTGGACCCGGTCGAATTCCCCTGGCCGGTACTGCCAGTGGTCAAGTACCACCACGAGCGATGGGACGGGCGCGGATATCCCGAAGGGCTTGCCGGAGAGGACATCCCGCTTACGGCGCGCATCCTCGCCGTCGCCGACGTCTATGACGCCCTCACTTCCAACCGCTCCTACCGCAACGCAATGTCGCACCAGGAAGCGCTCCGCACGATCGAGGAGGGTTCCGCCTCCCACTTCGACCCCGACGTTGTCACCGCGTTCATGATGATAGTGGACCGCGTGGTTAGCGAGCTGGCGCGCGAAGGGCAGGGCCCGAAGGCGGTCAACGTGGACGCCGTCAAAGTGAAGTCGTCCAAGGCGGATCAGGCCGCGCTGGACATCCACCGCGCCTCCTGTGAGCTGAGCGCGCTCTATGAGGTCGCCCAGACCATCTCGTGCAGTCTCGGGCTGGAGGAGACCCTGGACATCCTCGCGCGGAAGCTTCAGGCCATCGTGCCCGGAGCCGCCTGCCTCTTCCTCCTGAGCGACAAAGAATCGGACACCCTGCGCGTCCGTGCCGCCGTCGGCGTGAATCGCGAGTTCTTCCTTGAGGGCGCGACACTCAACGATTCGAGCGCGACGGTGCGGGTCGCCAGGGACAAGAAGACATATCACGGCCCATACGATTCGGACGACCTCATCCTGACCGGATCGCCCATGAGCCAGTGGACGCCGCTCGAATCCACGCTTATCGTGCCCATCCTGCACGAGGGAGAGGTGCTCGGCACAATCAACCTCTACCACCCGGACCGCGCCGCGTTCGGCCCGTATGACATCCAGCTCATGGAGACCATCGCGGATCGAATTGCCATTGCGCTCTACAACGGACTGCTGTTCGACCGCACGCGGAGCCACGCGTTCACTGATCCGCTCACCGGCCTCTACAATCTCCGCTATCTCGCGCAATACGTCGAAGAGCGATTCCGCCTCGACACCCGCCGACCGTCCATTCCCGCTGAAGGGCCGCCCGAGGGCTATGCGGTCGTCTCCACGCGTGCGGGCGGACGCGACCGGCGAGAGCCCGCGAAGGCCGGTCAGTTCGCGCTCCTCTGCCTCGATCTCGACAGCTTCAAGCCCATCAACGACAACTTCGGCCACCAAAAGGGCGACGAGGTTCTCCGCAGCCTCAGCCAGCTCTTCCGGTCCATGGTCCGGGATCACGATCTGGTCGCCCGCTATGGCGGCGACGAGTTCCTCGTGGTGCTCCAGGGAGTAGACGGTGATGACGCCCGGGACATGGCCTCGCGCCTGCTCGCGGCGGTCGAAAAGTTCGATCCGGGACTCGACCATCCAAAGCTCGGGTCCCTCCATCTCGGCGTATCGATCGGGGTCGCCTGCTGCCCGGAGGACGGACAGGACTGGGCGACGCTGCTCTCGACCGCCGATTCGCGGATGCATGCCATCAAGACCGAGCGCAAGCTCGGCCAGCTCGCCGGGTTCTTCCCGGGTCGCGACCCCGCTCGCGATTCGGACGACTCCAACTCCGCCGGCGCGCGCCTGCTCTACATAAAGGAGGTGTCCGCGTAAGAACCACGTTAGAATGCAAAATGACCAGCTCCCAATGTTCAATGCAAAATTGCCGCGAGCTGCGGCCGTGCATTTTGACTTGAGAATTGGACATTGTCCATTTTTGCATTTCGCTTCCCGAAGGATGGTGACGACCCGGCGACAGGATGTATCGGCGGTCGCTCGCAAAGAGCAGGCAGCCGGATGAGCGCAGGGCGTACAAAACTCGAATCGACAGGCAGTTAGAAGTAAAGGAGAAGAGTGATGTCTGGCACGGGGGAGAGCCGCCACAAGCGGCTCCGCGCGGCCCCGTCTCGCGCCCGCCATTTCGGCGGCGCTGCCGGTCGCGCCGCGTTTGTCTCACTGTTATCACTCGCCACATGCACCGCGTTTGCCCGAATCGTTCACGCGGATGCAGCCGTGATCCACCAGAAGTGCGACGGGTTCACCCTCCGGGCGGCCCGCTCCTGCGCAAGTTCCACCAGGCTCTCCGTCATTCTGAAGCTCACCGGCGTCAACCCGGCGCGGCGGGCTACGCTCGGCGCCGCGGGCGCCGAGATCACACGCGATCTTCCTCTCATCCACTCCGTTGCCGCACGCATCGCGGGGAGCGACCTCGACCGAGTCGCCTCCCTCCCCTTTGTCGCTCATATCTCCGCCGACGCGATCGTCCGGAAGAACGACGAGTTCACGGTCGAATCGAGCGGCGCGGCATCCGCATTCTCCCAGCTCGGCCTGACCGGCGGGGGAATCGGGGTCGCGGTCCTCGACTCGGGCATCGACGCCAGCCATCCCGATCTCTCCGACACCGCTTCCGGCGGGTCGCGCGTCGTGAAGAGCGTCAACTTCGTGCCGGGCCCGAACCTGACGCAGGACCAGTGCGGACATGGCACGCACGTCGCCGGCATCCTCGCGGGCAACGGCGCGCGCTCGACAGGGTCACGCTACACTCACTCGTTCTACGGAATCGCGCGAGGGGCCAGCCTGATCAACGTCCGCGTTCTCGGCTCGCAGGGGCAGGGGGACGTGTCCAGCGTCATCGCGGGAATCCAGTGGGTGGTCGCCAACCGCGCCGCGTACAACATCCGCGTGATGAACCTCTCCGTTGGCCATGAGGTGGGCGAGTCCTACGCCACCGACCCGCTCTGCCAGGCCGCCGAGGCGGCATGGAAGGCCGGGATCGTGGTGGTCTGCGCTGCCGGCAACAACGGCCGGGCGCAGTCGGCCCCGGCCACCGGCCTCGACAACGAAGGATTCGGAACCGGCTACGCGACCATCCAGTCGCCCGGCAACGACCCGCTCGTCCTCACGGTCGGCGCGACGAAGTCGGTGGACGGCATCCGCGGCGACGACCGGATCGCGACCTATTCCAGCCGCGGGCCGAGCCGAATCGACCACGTCGTCAAGCCGGACATCGTCGCTCCGGGCAACCAGATCGTCTCGCTCCAGGCGAGGAACGGCTATCTGGAGAACCGCTACGCGGCGACGAACTCCATCCCCGCCGCCGCCTACACCAGCACGGCCTCGGACCGCGATTCCAACGTCTACTTCCGGCTATCGGGAACCTCGATGGCGACACCGGTTGTCAGCGGGGCAGCCGCGCTCCTTCTCCAGTCCGACCCGACGCTCACGCCGGACACGGTCAAGGCGCGCCTCATGCTCTCGGCGGACAAATGGCTCCGGCCCGACGGAACATACGACGCGCTCACCTACGGCGCGGGCTACCTCAACGTATCCTCCGCGCTGAAGTCCACCGCCGTCGCCACGCTTCCCGCGCTCTCGCCCCGCTTCACGCAGACCGCGGACGGCAGCCTGGCGCTGGTGGTCGATGGAACCGCGTACAGCTACAACGCGCTCTGGGGCGTCAACGCCATCTGGGGGGTGTCTCTCACAGCGGGCGACGCCAGCCTGCCCAACATGAACGCGATTTGGGGTGTTAATGCAATCTGGGGGGTCAGTGAGCCCACCCAGCCAACCAGCAATGCCATCTGGGGAGTCGTCTCGACCGTATCGGACGTCACGCGGCCGACAAGCAACGCCATTTGGGGAGTGAATGCGATCTGGGGAGTGAACGCGATCTGGGGCGTCGGCTCCGCAGTTGCAGACCTCTCATCCACCGCGGTAAAAGGAGAATAGAGCAATGAAAGCAGCGAATCGCTCGAACGGCAATATCCGAACCGAATGCCCGGATGGTCTGTTGCACGTGATCTGGGGCGGCAAGGCGCACGTGATCTGGGGCGGCAAGAATCCCCATGTGACCTGGGGCGGCCGCAAGCACGTCACCTGGGGGAAGTAGCGACACGAACGGCGATTAGCCGGGATAAACGGGACAAACGGAAATGGGGAGGGCCATCCAATTGGCTCTCCCCATTCCTTATTCTGTTCATCCCGTTCATCCCGGCTAATCGCCGTTCGTGTTGGGTCGCCGAGGTCGTCCCAGACATAGCCACGGACATGATGAACGCCAACGGCAGCGAAGAGCGAGAGGTTGAAACTGCCGGGTGATTGTCGGCGAATTCATCCGTTGACAATCACCCGGCCCACTCCACAAACCCGCCTGTCACATTGTTGTAATATGTCGTGACGAAGGGCGAATTCAAGAAGGATGCTTGAGCGCGGTACCGAACATTAGTCGGAATTCTTCGTAGTATTATAGAATGATCGACCTCGGCGTGGGTCATCAGTATTCACGAAAGGACCCATGTGCAACAAGTCCCGTTGCATGTTTACCTTTTACTGTCGGTCGTTCCGGCGGCATGGCACACTGTAATCACATTGGCTGGCATGTGGAGATGTCCGGCCATCGCCCACGGATTGTGCATGTCGCGTAGGGCGGATAACGAAGGACTACAAACTCAATGGACCTGATTGACGCAGCGACGCCCATGCCACTGGTTGACTCTGGCCCCGAACACCGCGCGTATATGGCGCCTGCTGCCAGTTGGAGGGGAAGCAGCGCTTCCGAGCATTTCGTTCAAATATACCACTCCGACGACGTCCTCATCGAGTCGGTCGGCGAGTACCTCGCGGCCGGGTTAACCGATCATGAGACCTGCCTGGTATTCGCAACACCGGACCACCGCTCCGCACTGACTGAGGCGCTTGGAAGCCGTGGTGTTGATGTCGCAAGTGCCGTTGTACGTGAGCGACTAATGCTCCTTGATGCAGCGGAGATTCTGTCGAGCTTCATGCGGATGGGCGAGCCGGACCCATCGGCCTTCTTCGCCACCGTCGGCGCCATCGTCGCAAGGGCAGCGGGTCGTGGCAGGCCAATTCGCGCGTTTGGAGAGATGGTCGCATTGCTGTGGGCGGATGGCCTCCAACCTGCCGCTGTTAAGCTCGAGCGTTTGTGGAATGAGCTGGCGAAGGACTACACCTTCTCCCTCTACTGTGCCTACCCACTGCATATCTGCGAAGGGCAAACGCAGTCCGCACAATTCGCGGAGGTATGCTGCCAGCATGCGCGCGTAATTCCCGCTGAAAGCTACGCCGCCCTGGTAACGGCCGAAGAGCGGCTTGCCGAGATTGCTCGACTCCAGCAGAAGGCACAGTCACTCGAAGCGGAGGTTGCGCACCGCCGAAGCGTCGAGGAGGCCCTGCGCCGGAGAGAACAGGAGCTGTCAGACTTCTTCGACAACGCGCTTGAGAGTCTTCACCGCGTTGGACCGGACGGTACGATACTGTGGGCAAACAAGGCGGAGCTGAACCTGCTCGGCTACCGTGCGGAAGAGTACGTTGGACACCACATTGCCGAGTTTCACGCTGACGAAACCGTGATTCAGGACATCGTCAGCAGGCTGGTAAGAGGTGAGGAGCTGTACGACTTCCCGGCCCGTCTCGTCTGTAAGGATGGCTCGATTCGCGAGGTGCTCATACATTCGAACGGGTGCTTCGAGGGCGGCAGGCTGACCTACACGCGGTGCTTCACGAGAGATGTGACGGAGCGAAATCGGCTGCAGAGTGCGATGGATGAGCGGCTGGCGGAGATCGAGGTGCTGAACGCGAGCCTTCAACGCGCCATGACGGAGACGCATCATCGCATAAAGAACAACCTGCAAGTCATTTCCGCCATGATCGACATGCAGGCGATGGACTATGAGGCTGAACAGGCGGTGCCGCTTGATCAATTCATTCGCCTCAAGACCCATATTCGCATGCTGGCTGTCGTCCACGATCTACTGACGCAAAGCGTCAAGGAACAGGAGGACGCGCAGCGGGTCTCGGTCAAGCAGGTCCTGGAGCGGCTAATTCTTATGCTGCAGGAGAGCGCCTGGATATCCGACGTGTCGTTCGAAGTCGAGGAAGCGCTGATTCCGACCAAGCAGTGCGTGTCTGTCGCGCTCATCGTAAACGAGCTGGTTTCGAACGCACAGAAGCACGGCCGCGGTATGGCCCACGTCACGCTGCGAGTGGAAGCCGATCGGGCGGTGCTGGAAGTCGCGGACAATGGACCTGGATTCCCGCCGTGTTTCGACCCGGCCCGCGCGGCGAACACTGGCCTTGAGCTGATTCAAGCTGTTGTAAGGACCGACCTCGCCGGTGATATCGCCTTCGAGAACGGACCGCAAGGTGGAGCACTCGTCCGGGTCACCCTCTCGATTCTTCCCTGATTCATTTCCTGAGCGGCATCCCACCGGGACTCTCAGCACGCGTAACCGCGCGACTGCGCACTTGGCGACGGTCGGGAAGTGAGCGGCGGTTAGCTGGACCGACCACATTCGACCTGTCATGAACAGAATGAGGAATGGGGAGAGCCATCGAATTGGAGCTGGACCGACCACATTCTGTTCATCCCGTTTATCCCGGCAGATCTCAGGTCCGGTTGGTGGGTTATTGATGTCGTTCAGTCGGGAGCGCGTGGTCAGTCTGTTGCCACGGAGGTTCCACGTGCCGAAACCCTCGGTCCGGAACTACGCATCTGGACTCCGCAGCCTTCAATAGATGACCAGGGCGCGTCCCGACGGGTCTCGAAACGCGCTCGGTCGTGTCCGTTACCAGCTTTGAGTTCGATCCGGCGCGGTTCCAACCTGCGTGAGCGTCCAGACGCCGCGGATGTCCTCCAGCACGTAACTGACGTACACCTTGCGCGTGCTGCCGTCATGTGCTCGGTAGGTATGGTCACCGGAGATGGCATAAACACCGTCGGCCCGCTGGTGGATACGCGTGATTCCGAAGGCAATTGTCTCCGTCGACCTGAAGGCATCTCGCGTCAGGTCGATGTAGTCCGTAGCGTCCAACGTATACACATATTGGCCCTTCAGGAAGACCGCAATGGCGATCCTGGGGTCAACCAGCGTCACGAGAGCATCGATGTCGCCCGCGCCGAATGCCTCACGGATTTCATCGACGGCGTTGGTCAGCCCGGGCTCGGCGCCCAGAAGCGAATCACGGTCCACGTAGTTCTCGTCCGCACCGATTGGCGGATACCCCTCGCACTCGTTACCCGAGTACAAGGGAATGTCCACATAGACTGCCGCGGGCGGATACCGGTGCGTGTGGTCGAGCGCGATGAACGGCGCGCAAACGCCGTAGTAGAAGCCGAACGGCGAGATGGCTGTCGAGGCAGGGGAATACGACTGCCGGTACTTTGGAAAATGGAACGAGCCCCGCGGAAAGTAGCGGCGCTGCCAATCTTCGCGTACCGGCGACCCCTTTCGCAGCAGCACTCCATTGTCGTAACGCCGGCCTTCCGCCGTCTTTGTGAACAGCCGATGAGCGGGAGCCTCTCTCGCGTTGGGCACCAACGGCGTCATGGAGGGACGCGCGGAGCCGGCGTATATAGGCGTGCGGCCTGTTTGATGGCCCACTGACGGTGGATTCGATGGAGTGCGTCTCGGAAATTGGGGCGGGTTGGACGTGTGAGGCGGCGGAGCGGCCGGGCGTTCGGGCGGGGCGGCCGGGCGTTCAGGCGGAGTAGCCGGGCGTGCGGGCGGCGAGGTCGGGAGTTGAGGCTGTCTGGACGGGAACGGAGCCGGGGAGCCCGGGCGTTGAGGGGCCGTGTCGGGCTTCGAAGGCGGCGGGATCGGGTTGATTGTCCGCACGGTCTCTCTTCTGGCATGTACTTCGCCCTTTTGGCCGGGATCGTCGCGCCGCGGAAGAGGGTTGGACTGCCGTGTATCGCTGGTCCTGGGGGGCTGTCGTGTTTGTGCTCCGGCCGAGCCAGGAAGCCACAGGACTGCGGCCGCAATAACTCCGGCAGCGGCAGCGAACGCAAGCGGTGTGTGCTTCGCTCTCGTTGAAGTCCTGGTATTCATGGTATGGCGCCTCCCGGCACCTGTCAATCTGCACCGAAGTAAACGTACGTCTATAGAATTGGACGGCTCCGAATGGATATTGTGACGTTCCGGGTCATCGCCGAGGTCTTGTCAATAGGTGTGTAAATAGATTCTGCGGATAGGCGGTCCTGCCGGGCCGAGATCGGTCTGTTGGTCTTGGCGCTCTTGGTTTGGGCGTGCTTCACGCGGCT
>Ga0207667_10006458_pt1 | contig 14192 bp, 15 predicted proteins | sample KBSCornC52_FD_184301 | JGI IMG/M metagenome (GOLD analysis project Ga0207667, IMG submission 184301) | Corn rhizosphere microbial communities from Kellogg Biological Station, Michigan, USA - KBS Corn C5-2 (SPAdes) (version 2) | ecosystem: Host-associated > Plants > Roots > Rhizosphere > Soil ... | reverse complement strand
GATCCACGGCACGGTCGCGCCGGTGGTGGTGGCGAACAGGCTGAAGGTGATCCCGACCAGCAGCGAGCCGACGACCACGACCGGCCGCACGCCCCATCTGTCGATCATCATGCCGACCAGCGGGCCCATGATGACGCCGATCGGCGCATAGACGATGAGCCCCGCCGAGAACTGGCTGTGGGTCCAGTGGAGATCGGTCGTCACCGGGATCATGAACGCGCCCATCGACATATTGCCGAGGCTGAGCAGGACGAAGCCGAAGAAGCCGGCGAAGACGACCGGCCAGCCCTTGCGCCATTCGCGCAATCCCGCGCCGCGCGCCTGCTCGACGTTGACGGCCATGTCGCCGCTTACTGCGCTGCTGTCGCTCATCCGGCTTTCCCTCCCAAAACGCCGCTCATCGACCGTTGCACGCCGTCGGTTCAGAGAATGAACGCGATCGCACCATGTTCTCGCAGCGACTCATTGTCGAGCACGGAGCGGCGGCTGTGGATCTTCAGCCGCCCATCGCAGCGTCGCAGGATGTTCTCATATTGGCCGACGTAGACCGCGCTGGCGTCGTTGCGCATGCGATGGATGATGAAATTGGCGCGGATATGGATCTCATCGCCCTCGATCGCCGCAATGCGGACATTGCCGATCAGCCGGCGCGTGCGCGAGCGCGGCTGCTCGACCCAGGTGAAGGCGCCCTTCAATTGCGTGATCCGCTCGCGCAGCAGCCGGATGTCGTCGGCGATCAGCGGCAGCTTGACGCCGTCCGCTTCGCGGGCGTTGGTTGCCGGCACGACATAGCTGGCGTCGTCGGTCAGCAGCGCGAGCCAGTCGTCGAGCCGCCAGTCGTCGAGGCAGGCCGCTTCCTCATAGAGCAACTCCTCGACCTCGGCCCGAGTGACGAGGCTCTCCTGCGCGGGCCGATCGGGCATCGTCAGGCGCCGCGCGCGGCGAAGCGCAGGAGGTTGGACGCATCCTCGCCGGTCGCCGGCGCGTCAGGCGCGATCGCCGCGTGCCATCGTTTCCAGAACTCGCGCGAGCCGATGTCGTCGTCGAAGCGCGGCGCGCGGTCGGCAACCATGCCGCGCGAGACGATCGACCATTCCGGTTCGGGACTGGCGCAGGCGGCCTGGCAGGATTCGAGGATGTCGACGTCGTCGGCCGAGCCGAAGCCGCCGGGACCCCAGAACATCGCGATCGAGCGCAGCGCATGCTCACGCTCCATCTCGTCCATCTCCGAGGGGATCAGTCCCCACATCTGGATGTCCAGCTTGCCCGGTCCGGCGGGGAAGAACTGGCGGACGATGGTCGAGACCGATTCCATCACCAGCAGGTTCGGGAAGATCTGCAGAATGCCGTAGGAATCGCAGATGTGGCTGGCGCGTTCCTTGCCGTGCTTCGCCTCGATCGCCTCGCGCCGCGCGGCGATCCTCGGCTTGAGCGCCTCCGGCAGCGCCGGGGTCCAATGCGCCGTCATCTTGCCGCCGCCGGGATTGTGGAGGTGCAGGATGCAATGGCCGTTGCCGAGCGGCGTCACCGAGGTTTCCGGCGGAGCGCCGCCGGCGAGATCCCATTGCGCGCTCGCCTTCATATAATCGACATAGCGGTGGTGGGTTGCCGGCACGTGATAGGCATCCGTGCTGTTCTCGACCATCAGCTTCCAGTTCGCCGCGAGCGAATAGCGGAACGAGCCCTCGGCGATCTCCATGCCGGCGATGCTGTTGTCCGCGACCCGCGCGAGATAATCGCCGGCGGCGCCGAGATAATCGGCCAGGCTTTCGCCGCTGTCGGCGAAAGAGACGAAGATAAAACCGTGGCAGATGTCGAGCCGCGCGACGCGGGCGAGGTTGAAATCCGCCCGGTCGAAATGCGGCCCGAAGCTTTCGCTGTCCGGCACGCCGGTCAGCCGGCCGGCGCTGTCGAAGCTCCAGAAATGATAGGGGCAGACCATCATCGGCGCGTTGCCGCGTGCCTCGCGGCACAGCATCGCGCCGCGGTGGGTGCAGCTGTTGTAAAAGGCGCGGATCACGCCGTCCTTGGCGCGGCTCAGGAAGATGCGCCGGTTGGCGATGGTGCGGGCGATGAAATCCCCGGGTGATGTCAGCTCGGAGACATGACCGGCATAGAGCCAGCAGCGCGCGAAGATGCGCTCCTGCTCGAGCGCGTAGACGGCGGGATCGGTGTAGACCGAACGGTGGACGGCGAAGATGCCGCGCTCGTCGTCGCGGCGAATGAGCTGTGGAGAAATGTCCTCGTCCATCGGCTGCTCCTCGCGGGGTCTTCGCCCCGTGAGCGGAGGCTCGCATGAAAGGAGCGGCTCTTCAACGTGCCGTCCGGGGTTCGCGCCATTGCCCTGTCTCAACCAATGCAAATGAATCGTAAAGCATTGGAAAGCGCAGAAAACCGCAGATTCGTTCAGGCGATAAGCAAATCTTAACCACGACTTCTTAACCTGGGACGGTGCTTGAAGGGTGGGGACAATGAGATCGGCACATGAAGTCAGAAAATGTCATCTGCTCCGCGTGATGCGGGCAGTGGCACCCGCGGAGTGGAGCCAGGGCTTGCCGTTTCCGTCGTTCCCGGCAACACAGCATATGGCGCCGCCGATGGCTATGGTGGTGCCCGCGGAAGCCCGCGTGGAACCCCGGCTCGTCGCCGCTGCCCATGATTTCGATATTCCGTTGCCGGCCTTCGTCGAGCGTCTCGCCGGGCGGCTCGACGTGCATCTCCAGGCGCTGGCGATGCGCATCTCCGGGCTTGTCGACTCCTATGCGCTCCAGCGTCGGGCGCGGTCGCTCGGTCAGCTTCGCCTGCGCGAGCTGATGCGGGTCCAGCTGGCGCGCCAGGCTCGATAACGCACCCCAATTCTTGCTTCCGCGAAGGAGCGAAGGCGGAGGTTCGGCCCTGTGGCCGGACCTCCGTTTTTCGTTCGGCGCCTGGCCGCAGGCCGGTTGCCGCGATCCCCGTGGGCGGCTAGCGCTTTGCCTCAGGACGAACGACCGGCACAGCGCTGCCGGCGACGCCACAGCAGGAGAGGATTCATGCGCTTCCACCATGTCTGCCTGATTGTCAGCGACCTCGAGCGCTCGATCGACATGTGGACCAGCCTGTTCGACTTCAAAGTCGACGTGAACAGCACCGCACCCGACGACGTCATCGCGGCGGCGCCGGATTCCAGTTTTCCCAAGTTGATGGAGGACATCTGGGGCATGCCCGGCACGCGGACCAAGGTGGCGCTGCTGAGCTCGCCCGGCGGCGCGCTGCTCGAGCTGCAGGAGGCGCTCAATCCGCCGATCAAGCAGCTCCCGAAGGAGTATCACTCCTATCATTACACCGGCATGCGCGAGGTCTGCTTCCACGTCGACGACATCGACAGCTGGTACGACAAGATCGAAAAGGCCGGCTATCGCATGCAGACGCCCTATGTCTGGTCGTTCGGCGGCAATGCGCGCTCATTTGCCTTCCACGACGATGACAATCACGTGATCCAGCTGTGGGAAAATCCGGGCAAGAGCGGCTGGTAGGCACGGAGCATCGTGCGGAAAAGTGGGTACTATTGAACAGGTCGCCACGTCTCCCAGACGTGGCTACGGACTGCCGGGGGCAGTCCGTACCTGCTCAATTTCCGTGCGAGCGAGGCGACCAAAAAATAGCCGGCGGCAGACCGGCACGCGAAGGGAGATGGACGGGTGACGATGGACAGGGCGCACGAACATGTTCTCATCACCGGCGCGACCGGGGTGGTCGGGCGGGCGGCGGTCGAGCATTTCGCAAAGGCCGGCTATCGCACCACGGCGATCTCGCGCCGCACGCCGTTCGATCTCTACGGGGCGAAGTTCATCTCGGTCGACCTTGCCGACCGCGCCGCCTGCGAGGCGGCGTTCGGCGGCATCACCGATTGCACCCGCATCGTCTTCGCCGCGGTCGAGGACCAGCCCGATCTCGTCGCCGGCTGGCTCGACCAGGAGCATGTCGACCGCAACGGGCTGATGCTGCGCAACATGGTCGACGTCGTCACCGCCGTCTCGCCGTCGTTGAAGCATGTCACCATCCTCCAGGGCCCCAAGGCCTATGGCGCCCATGTCAAACCGATCCGCCCCGACAGCCGCGAGATCCGCGACGACCTGCGCGACATCCCCAATTTCTACTGGCCGCAGCAGGATTATCTCGTCGAGCGCGGCGGCGAGGCCGGCTGGTCCTGGACCATCTTCCGCCCGTCGATGGTAACCGGGGAGGCGATCGGCGGCCATGCCAATCCGGTCGCCGCTATCGGCGTCTATGCCGCGCTGCAGAAGGCGCGCGGCGAGCCGCTCTATTTCCCGAGCACCGGCTCGATGTGGTATGAGGCGACCGACACCGATCTCATGGCGCGGGCGATCGACTGGGCCGGGACCAGCCCCAGCGCCGCCAACCGTGCCTTCAACATCACCAATGGCGAGATCTTCGCCCTGCGCGACCTCTGGCCGGATATCGCCCGGGCGCTCGACATCGCGCCGGGCGAGGACCGGCCGCAGCATTTCAAGCAGACCATGCCGCCGCGCGCCGCCGAATGGGACGCGATCCGTGGAAAATACGGCCTGCGCGCGCCTGAGATGGACGCATTCATCCGCCAAAGCTGGGAATTCCTCGACTTCGTCTTCATCGACCGGCCGGGGCCGCCGATCCTGACCTCGGGCATCGCCCTGCGTCAGGCCGGATTCCACGAAACGATGTACACCGACGAGATGTTCGCCAAATGGTTCGCCCGCTACCGCGCCGACGGCTTGCTGCCGCCGGTCTGACCGGTCGCCTGCGCCGTTGCGGATTCCCTTGTGATTTTAATCCATTCTGAAGTATTTTACTGGTTAACATGGCAGCTGGTCGGACGCGCGAAGGGGGGCGTCTGAATGCAAAACCTCATGGCTGCACTCGCCCTGTGCTTCGCAGGACTGATCATCTGGCGGTCCTGGTGGACGGTGATCGCGCGGCATCGGCCCGCTCTGGCGACGCGCGGGCGCGACAAGCACCAGGACGAGCCCGTCGAGGCGGCCAATACCCCAGCCTCGGCCCCCTGGTTCGCCCCACCCAGCATCCCGGTGCTCGAATTGAAGGCGGCGCGGATCCGCACCGAGCCGGCGGCAGCACCCGAGGCGGTCGCCCAGATCGGACGACGTGCCGGCTGGAAAGCCGAGGATGATGCCGAGCTGCTGCGGCTTCTCGCCGAGAATATGCCCGCCGCGGAGATCGCGATGAAGCTGGGCCGCTCCGAGAAGGCGATCCAGCTGCGCATCCCGCTGCTTCGGCTGCGGCAGCGCCAGACCGAGCGTAGTGCGAAGGCGGCCGACGCCGCCTGACCCGCCTAGCGCGCGGCCGTCTGGTTGGCCGGCGTGACCGGCAGATTCGCCCTGAGAAAGTCGGCTGTCGCCTGAAGCATCTGAAGCCGGGTGGCGCCTCGCGCGAGATTGTGATCCTCGCCCTTGAGCATGATCAGCTGGACCTGCTTGCCCGCGCGCTGAGCCGCGCTCTGCATCATCTGGCTCTGCGCGGGGTCGACGACCGTGTCGATTTCGCCATGGATCAGCAGCAGGGGCGCGGATAGCTTGTCGGCGTGCTTGGCCGGCGAGAGGGCGTCCAGCGAATTGTCGCCGGCGCCTTTGGCGCCCATGAAGCGCTCCCAGTAACGCATGGATTCGCTGTGCGAGCTGTGGTCGCTCCGCACCCTGGCCAGCATCTGGGGCAGGTCGGCCACGCCGGCGACCGCGATGGCGCAGCGATAGATGCCCGACTGAAGCGTCACGCCGGCCATCGCTGCATAGCCGCCGTAGCTACCCCCGACAATGCAGACGCGGCCCGGATCGATGATGCCCTGGGCGGCCAGGCTCTTGACCCCGTCCGACACGTCGGTCTGCATCTTGCGGCCCCATTGGCCGTAGCCGGCTTCCATGAAGCCGCGATCGGACGAGGTGGAACCGCGGTATTGCGGCTGCAGCACGGCGTAGCCGAGCGACGCGATCCCCTGCGACCACCAGTCGAAGCCGGGCCGGTCGTGGGCGGCCGGGCCGCCATGGACCAGCACCACCAGCGGCAGGTTCTTCGCCGGCACGCCTTGCGGCAGCGTCAGGAAGGCGGGAATGGTCAGCCCGTCCTGCGCCGAATAGGAAATCGTCCGCACCTCGTTCAGATCCTTCGCTTCAAGGCCGGCATATTCGTCGGCGATCGGCGAGGCGCTGCGCGCGGCGAGGTCGAGCAGGTAGAAGGCATTGCCGCTCTTCTGGCCTTCGACATGGAGCACCAGCTTCGTGCGATCGTCGCTCCATGACACCAGCCTGACGAACTCACCCGGAAAGGCGCGCTCGACCCGGCTCCAGATCTGCTGGTCGGCCGGATCGAGAAAGGCGTAGCGCACCTTCATATGGGCCGTGTCGACGCCACCCAGCACGGTTCGCTTCACCGGATCCTTGATCAGCGACATGTCATCCAGCGCCGCGATCGGCGCGGACAAGGTGCCGCCGTCGATCGCGACCTCGCGGTAGCGCTCGCCATTGTCCCCGAGTTGCGAGATGATCACTGTGCGATCGGTGCGGCCGAAGCCTTCGAGCGACGGCCGGTCGAGCTTGGCCGTGACGCTCTGAACCTTCTGCCAGCCTGACGTCTTAACCGACAGCGACCAGGCGCCGCTCTCGTCATCATAGTCCTCGCGGGCCACCGGCCGGCCCTGCAAGTCGACCAGTATCGCACGGGTATCGACACCGCCGCTCTCGACGATCTTTGCGCCGCCGGCGCCAAAGCCCTGCTTGAACATGGTGAGCATGCCGTGCAGGTTGGTGAAAGCGATCCCAGGCAGGAAAATTTGGGTGTGGCCGTCGATCGTGCGCGGCTGCGGCCAGCCGGCGATGACGTTCAGGAATTCCTTGCCCTCGTACCGGTTTCCCGACTCCACGTCGTCGAGCAGGTTGATCACCTTGCTCGCTTTGACGTCGACGAGATTGGGCACCCACCAGCGGCTGCGGCGCGCCATTTCGAGGTCGCTGACTTTCGTCGCCGATTCGGTGATCACCATGATGTGGTCAGAATCCACCCATTGCAGGCCGATCACCTTCTGCATGCCGAGGCGGATGACCGCCTTGAGCCCGAGGTCGGTCCCTCGCACCTGCAGTTGATTCCCATCGACGCCGGTGGTGACGATCCCGAGGGTGTTCCCGTCGGTAGAGATATCAATGTCGTCGACAGTCGGCAGGCGACCATAGATTTCGAGCGGTACCGCGCCGCTCGGCGCTGCCATCGTCGCAAGCAATAGCGCTATGAATCCGACTCTTGGGCCCATTTCGTCATCCCCCCAGTGAGACAGAATATCTTCGGCGCCCGGATTGTCGACTGAGCGCTTACACAGTTGGTCCAAAACGGCCCTAAATTCCGCCGCGCGAATTTATCGACCTGCCACCGGCCGGCCATTGCCGCGCGGTGGCCGCTGGCTCATGAATCGTCGGCCAAGGATCAGCGAGGATGTCCGCCGTGATGCGCTTCGAGGGAACGCCGTCCGATCAATTGCCCGACGTGATCGCCACCGGCGAGACCGCCGTCGGCTATGTCTTCATCTCGCTCTCGGCGCGCGATCCCGACGGACGGGACGCCGCCTATATCGAATGGCATTCGCTCGACCATCGGCCGGAGCAGTATCGCCTGCCGGAGCTGCGCGATTCCCTGCGCCTGGTCTCGACCCCGGCGTGCCGCGCGGCGCGGGTGGCGAGCGATCCGCAATATGACGCGGTCGATCACGTCATGACCTACCTCTTCACCGACGAGGCCGCGCTGCCCGGCTTCTTCGACCTCGGCGCGGCGCTTGGCGCCGGCGGGCGCATGCCGCACCGGCTGCCGAGCGTCGGCTATGTCACCGCGACGCTGGCCGGCAGGGCCGCGGCCGCGCGCGTCGTCGCCGGGTCGGACGTCATTCCCTGGCGACCGGCGCTCGGCGCCTATCTGATCATCGAGGAAGGGCAGAGCTCGCCGGCCGATCTGATCGACATCCCCGGGGTCGCCGGCGTCTGGTGGTACCATGGCGCCCAGGGCCAGCGGCCGTTCGACAGCGATGCGCGCGGGCGGCAGGTGACCTATTGCTATCTCGACGCGGATCCGCTGTCCGCCGCCGGCCCGCTCGGCGAGGCGATGCAGCGGCGCTGGGCCTCGGGCGAGATCAAGGGGCTGCTCGCCGCGCCGTTCTATTCGATCGTGCCCTACGACTGGGGACGCTACGTCCCCTAATAGCGGTCGCCGAGCTTGGCATGGTCCCAGCTGATCATGCGGTAGGGGGTGAAGCGCAGGATCACCCGCTTGGCGATCGACGCCTCGACCTGGGCGGCGGCCTGCTCGCTCATCGTCGCGGTGAGCGGTTCGCCGCCGCGCATGACGCTCATCAGCGCGCGGATCTGCGCCGGATCGTCGATCAGCTCGACATTGCACCAGGCGACCACCGATTTCAGCTCGTGATAGTGATCGCCGCTCTCGACCAGCAGCGTCGCGCGCGGATCGCGCTCGATATTCCTGACCTTCTGGGTCTTGCGGAAGCTGCTGATCAGAAAGCGGCCTTGGTCGTCCATGCCGAAGTTCATCGGCAGCGGAAGCGGCATGCCGTCGGCGCCGTTGGTCACGAGGATGATCCGTCGCTGGCTGGCGAGATAGGCGCGGACCTCCGCATCGGTCATCCGGATAAGGTCACGGCGTGAGGGCATGATTTCCTCCCAGGAACACTCTACGCATACCGGTTGCCGCCGCGAGGGTCATGGTCTGATTGGGAGAATGGAATGTCGCAGTTCAAGGGCAAGACGGTGCTGGTGACCGGAGCCGGCGGCGGGATCGGCGGGGCGACGGCGCGCGCCTTCGGCGCTGAGGGCGCGCGGGTGATCGTCAGCGACATCAATGCCGCAACCGGCGAAGAGACCGCCACCGCGGTCACCGCGGCGGGCGGCGAGGGCATTTTCATTGCCGCCGACATCAGCAGCGAGGCCGGGGTCGACGGCCTGTTCGATGCGATCTTCGCGCGCACCGACCGGCTCCATCACGCGGTCAACTGTGCCGGCATCGATCCTGAGGTCGAGCCCGATCCGATCTGGGACTTCGCGGTCTATCAGCGGGTCTTCGCGGTCAACGTCACCAGCGTGTTCTGCTGCATGCGGCGCGAGATCCGCCACATGCGCGAGCATGGCAGCGGCACGATCGTCAACCTCTCGTCCAATTCCGGGCTGCAGGGCGTCGCGACCAAGCCGATCTATTGCGGCAGCAAGCATGCGGTGATGGGCTTCACCCGCTCGGCCGGGGTGCAGTACGGCCGCTTCGGCGTAAGGATCAACGCGATCTGCCCGGGGGCGACACGGACCGGCATGATCATGCCGAATATCGAGAAGATTCCCGGTGGCGAGGCGGCGATGAACGTCGCTCTGCCGATCAAGCGCATGGCCGAGCCGTCCGAGATCGCGGCGGCGATCCTCTATCTCAGCTCGGAAGCCTCGTCCTACATGATCGGCCAGCCGCTGCAGTTCGACGGCGGGCTGACCGCGGGCATGTCGCCTTGGGACGGGAACTGAGCGTCGCTGGTGTTTCGTCTGCGCTGCTTCTGTCTCATTGTCGCTGCGGCCGCGTTGCTGGGCGGCTGCCGGGACGATCATCGCCAGCGGTCGCCGCTGGCGGTTTCGGACTACCGTCTCGACGCGATCGAGCAGCGGGCCAGCAGGATAGACGCGGCCGATATCGACGATGAGATGCTGTCGGTCGACGGCGAGGCCTATCAACGCCCGGCCGGTGCGACCTTCCGCGACGCAGTCGCCAGATTCTACGATGCGGCCCATCCGACCTGCCTCAGCCAGCCAGGCGAGGCGTCTGATCAGGACGACGACGATGCCATCGCAGAGGCCAAAGCACCGCTGGAGGATTTCGACGCCCTCATCGCGCGGCTGGCCCTGACGCCATTCCGCCGCGATCTCGACCTTGCCTGGGAGAAGTCGGCGCTCGTGAGCCGCAAGCGAGGGGCATCGCGCAATTGCGCAATCAGCGACGGCAAGCGGAGCGAGATCATCCGCAACGCGCCGGCAAAGATGCGAGATGCGCTGGACAGAATGGAGGCGGCGATGAACGCCGCCACCGGCTAGAGCGCAGGCACGATGAATACGGCGGAGGCCAGTATCAGGCGTGCGATTCCGGGTGACGCCCCGGTCGTCGCGGCGCTGGTCCGTGCCGCCTACGGCAAATACGTCGAGCGGCTTGGCCGACCCCCAGCGCCGATGACCGACGATTACGCAGCGCTCATCACGGCCGGCGACAGCTGGGTGCTGGAGCGAGACGGCCTGGTCGTCGGCGTGATGATCCTGAGATCAGCGGCCGACCATCTGCTCATCAGCAACGTCGCCGTCGCGCCGGAGCATCAGGGCTGTGGGCTGGGGAGCCGTCTTCTGGCGCATGCCGAGGCGCAGGCGCGCGAGCGCGGGTTGGGCGAGATGCGCCTGTTCACCAATGAGCTGATGCACGAGAATATCGCGATCTATCAGAAGCGCGGCTGGGTCGAATATGACCGGGCCGAGCAGGCCGGATTCCACCGGGTCTTCATGAGGAAAGCGGTGGCGGCAGAATAAGGCGTCAAGCGCGCGGTTTCACCCTTTGCCATTGGCCGCCGGTTCGGCAATGGTCTGGCGAAGCCGTATTAACGGGCGTTCAGGGGGATAGACGTGATTGGCTCGCCAGGGCGGAAGCGTCGCCGATCATGACCGATTCCGCCGTCTCCGCCCGCAAGCCGCCGATGGACCGCATTCCCGTCGGAATCGCGCTTCGCCTGCTCGCGGTCGCGCTGTTCGCCAGCCTGTTCGCGCTGGTCAAGCTGGTCGAGCAGCGCGGCGTCAGGGTCATCGAGGTCACCTTCTGGCGCCAGCTCTTCGCGATCCCGCCGCTGCTGCTCGCGGTCGTGCTCGGGCCCGGCCTGGCCTCGATCAAGACCCGCCGGATCGATGCGCATCTGCTGCGCATGGTGATCGGCCTGACCGGCATATTGTGCAACTTCGTCGTCGTCATGCTGATGCCTTTGGCCGAAGCGATGACGCTGCAGTTCACCGTGCCGATCTTCGCGACGATCACCGCCGCGCTGGTGCTGAAGGAGGCGATCGGATGGCATCGCTGGGGCGCGGTGCTGGCCGGCTTTACCGGGGTGCTGATCGTCGCCCAGCCATGGAACGGGCATTTTCCGCTGGCGGGGACCGCGGCCGGGCTGATCTCCGCCTTCTCCGGCGCCGTTCTCGCGATCCTGCTGCGGCGGCTCAGTCGGACGGAAAGCGCGCTGGCGATCGTCCTCTGGTTCCACATGCTGTCGATCCCGCCGCTGGCGATCGCCTATGCCTTCTACGCCCAGCCGCATGACTGGATCTGCTGGGTGATGCTGATCGGGACCGGGCTGCTCGGCGCCGGGGGGCAGCTGGCGATGACCTCCTCGGTCACCGTCGCGCCGGTCTCGGTGGTGGCGCCACTCGATTACACCAGCCTGATCTGGGGCGCGCTGTTGGGCTGGCTGGTGTTCGGCGCGATCCCGAGCGAGTGGATGTGGATTGGCGCCTCGATCATTGTCGCCAGTAGCCTCTACATCATCCACCGCGACCATCGCCGCCGCGGGCTGATGGCCGACGACCCGTCGCCGACCTCGATCGCGCCGGATTAGCCATGGCCGCCGCTCCGGTTTGACCCGGCGGGCAATCCATCGGATGAGCGGCAGGCGTTGGCGGCTTAGAGAAAGCACTATGGCGATCACCTTGCGGCACGGCGTCTTCATGTCGCCCTTCCACCGGCTCGAGGAGAGCGTGACGGTCGGGATGGAGCGCGACGTCCAGCTGATCGAATGGCTCGACATGCTCGGCTATGAGGAGGCCTGGGTCGGCGAGCATCATAGCTCGGGCTATGAGACGATCTCTTCGCCGGAGCTGTTCATCGCCACCGCGGCGGCGCGAACCCAGCGGATCCGGCTTGGCACCGGCGTGATGTCGCTGCCCTATCACAACCCGCTGATGGTCGCGAACCGGGTGATCCAGCTCGATCACATGACCCGCGGCCGGTTCATGTTCGGCGCGGGGCCGGGACTGCTTGCCTCCGACGCGGCGATGCTCGGCATCGACCCGGCGGTGCAGCGCGACCGCCTCGCCGAGGCGCTCGACGTCATCCTCCGCTTGTTCGCCGGCGAGTCGGTGACCGAGACGACCGACTGGTACACGCTGGTCGGCGCGCGGGCGCAGATCCTGCCTTACACCCAGCCGCGGCCCGAGGTCGCGGTCGCCAGCTCCTACACGCCCTCGGGCGGGCGGCTGGCCGGCAAGCATGGCCTGTCGATGTTGTGCGTTGCCAATGGCATTTTCGAGGGCGTCGACACGCTGGTGCAGAATTGGGAGATCGCCTGCGAGATCGCCGGCGCGCACGGTCATGAGATGCACCGCGAGGACCTCCGCATCGTCCAGCCGATGCACATCGCCGAGACGCGCGAGGAAGCCGCCGCGAGCTGTCGCGACAGCCTCAAATATTACGTCGATTATTTCACCAACAACGTCATGCCGCTGGAGATGCCGGCGGATGTCGATCCGGTGCAATGGTGGATGGACACCGGACTCGGCGTGATTGGCACGCCCGACGATGCGATCGCCGCGATCGAGCGGATCTACGACCGCTACGGCGAGTTCGGCTGCGTCCTCAACCTACCCAACACCTTCGCCGGCTTCGAGGCGGTGAAGAAGTCATTCGAGCTCTACGCCCGCTTCGTCATGCCGCATTTCCGCAAGACCAACCGCAACCGCCAGGCCTCTTATGACTGGGTCGCGGAGAACCGCCAACAACTGCGCGCCAAGCGCGACAGCGCGGTGCAGGCGATGATCAGGAAGCACAAGTCGGAAACGGAAGCGTGAGGGGCGCTCAGGCCGATTGAAGCGAAATCGGGCGCGGGATGCCGACCTCGGACCACATCCTGGTTTCATCAATGAACGAGCCATCGGGGTAGTTGATATTCGGCGCGCTGCCGCGAAAATCGACGGTGCCCATGCCGTTTGGCCCCGAGCTGAAGCCATAATTTGTGTCGGCGTGGAGCAGGATCGCGGTGCCGCGCGGATAGAGCTTGGTGCCGAGACGGATCGATCCTTCGCGGATGAAGATCAGCTCGTCCTTGGAATGGGAATGGGGCGCGATTTCGTTGTCGGGCTCGAAGGTATTTTCGTGCAACCACAGTGTACAGGTCGGGCAATCGGCGAGAAAATGAATGCCGCCGCCGATGTTGCTGCCGCTCATGCCGGGCGTGCGCGGGACGATCTCCGTCGGCATCAAATGAACATGGCCGCCCGCGCGCGCATCGGCATCGCGGTCGCGAAGCTTGTACGACAGCACCGTCGCGCCCTCGCTGCCCGCGGTCAGGGTCAGCGAGGCACCGAACTCGACAACGAGACTCGATCCGCGATCCATCGTCCTCCCGCCAGCCGCGATCGCGCCTTCCCAGACATAGACGAGGCGGTCCCGGGCAGCGCCGTCGATGCGTAACGTCGCGCCTAGCCCGAGCCGGTGCAGCTGCAAATGGATCGGATGGCGCTCGCCGGCGAAATAATCGCGGGTTTCGATCTCGCCGCTGGAGCCTGCAGGTGTTTCGGCGTTCGGCGCTGTGTCGAATGTCGCGATCGAGACCTTCGCCATCATCTCTCTCCCAACGTCTGCCCCTTGCGGATTTCGTAGATCACATGCGGGCAGGGGCCCCAGCTGTAGTTGCGCATGCGGATCTCATCGCGCAGCACGCCGCCGATCTTCTCCATCGCACGGCGCGAGCGGTAATTTTCCTCGCCGACCCAGAAGATCACCGTATCGACGAAGGTGAAGGCGTGATCGAGCATCAGCCGCTTGATCTCGCGGTTGTAATCGCCGCCCCAATAGGGCCGGGCGAGAAAGGTCCAGCCGATCTCGATCTCGCTGAGCTGCGGTTCATAGCAGAGATAGCGGCTCGACCCGATGATCCGTCCGTTGCTCTTGTTGATGATCGTCAGCGCCGATGCGCTTTCCAGCGCGCCATCGAAGAACAGGCGGAAGATCGGCTCCTCATAGCGCAGCCGCTCGGGATGCACCGCCCACAGCTCTGGATCCGAGGCGACCGCGTACATCTCGGCCCAGTCATCCGCGCGTAACGGGCGCAGCGTCAGCCTTGGTCCCTCGAGACTCGGCTGAAAGTCGGGCAC
>Ga0207667_10006453_pt1 | contig 14199 bp, 10 predicted proteins | sample KBSCornC52_FD_184301 | JGI IMG/M metagenome (GOLD analysis project Ga0207667, IMG submission 184301) | Corn rhizosphere microbial communities from Kellogg Biological Station, Michigan, USA - KBS Corn C5-2 (SPAdes) (version 2) | ecosystem: Host-associated > Plants > Roots > Rhizosphere > Soil ... | reverse complement strand
TCATGATTCAGCCGCGGAATCCTCAAGCCACGTGCAGTGCGGCAGCTCGCCACGCTCGCCGTGCTCATGCTCGCCCGACAAGCGGCGGACCGGCGCAGGAGCGATATCGCCGGCGCCCCCGTGCGCTTTAAGACATGGGGGCTGGAATGTTCTGCGCCTCCAGGCACAGCCTCGAGCTGTCGGCGACTAGCGCAAACAAACCCAGGACCAGCGAATCCTCTCGATGCGAGGCTTTGCAACACATTGCATCAGGTGCTGCCGGCGGGATGCGCTAGCGTCTGCCGCCATTGCTCATAACCTGCCGCTGTGCGTGATCTGGCCTGTGTTGATTGGGCACGACCCGGGCAGTTGGGCTAGTCAGTGAAGCGAGGAATGCCAGGAGATCCTGCTTCTCCTGCGGCGTGAGAATCAGCGGGACGTTGGCTTCCAGCCCGCGGTAGTAGATTTCAACGTCAAGAGCTTCCGCTAGCGTAACGACGCTTCCGTCATGCATGTAGGGCGCTGTGAGCGCAACGTTGCGGAGACTGGGAGTCTTGAACTTCCCGATATCACGCGGCTGCCTGGTAACGACGAACCGGCCGAGGGCTGCGATGTCAGGATCAGAATTGATCAGACGATCCAGATCGACAGCGGGCGTGGCTACGAGTCGCGTGGCGGATTCGGCCAGGTGACTCTCTCCGCTGCGCAGTCCTACACCCAGGCTGTGGTAGAGGCTGTCGGTGAGTAGAGCGAATCGCTCGCCAATGAGGTGACAGGTCGCGCATCGGGCTCGCCCGCGAAACAGATCCAGCCCCCGTACGGCGACGACCGACAAGGCCGTCACTTCATGTCCATACAGATAACGATCAAACGGGGAATCTCCGTTGACGAGGGTGCGCTCAAAAGAAGCGAGCGCCGTGACAACCATCTGCAGACTGATGCCCTTAGGATCGGCCGCGAATGCGCGCTCGAAATCCTGTCGATAGCTGGCGTCTTGCTGAATGATGGTCAACAACGTGCGCTCGTCAGGTAGGCCATGCTCTCGAGGATTCAGCAATGGGTCCGCGGCCTGTTGCTCCAAACTCGACCGCCGGCCGTCCCAGAACTGGCTCGTGCCAAATGCCACGTTCCAGAGGCTTGGAGCATTTCGCGTGCCGGTTTGCCCATGGGCGCCTCTTGCGACTGGGAGCCCGTCGCTGAAGGCCTTCTCGGGCACGTGGCAGCTGGCGCAGCTGATCGTGCCATCTACGCTGAGGCGTTTGTCAAAGAAGATACGTCTGCCAAGAGACTCTATGACAGCGCTGTGCTGAGCGGCAATTGTGGGCAGCCCGAGAGGAGTAACGGTTGTGGATGCACGCACCGTCGAGCTGATGAGTGATACGACAGCGTTAGATACAAGAAGCGCAAACAGGACGTTGAAAGGCGTTGCTCGCACCTTGAATTCGCGTGTGCCGACGTGCGAAGTCACAGATTTCGAAAATAGCATGAGCTTCGGATCAGTTGACAACGAATCTGACACGCTCAATAGTACCCGCGCAGCTGCGAGGGCAAAGGATAAGGCAGCGCGCGATCGAAGTGCGGCCGTAGTCGTGGTCTTCCGCGTAAGACGATTGCGTACGGACAGATCAAGGGAGTGCAATGGGAGTAGCACTGGAAGGGCGGCTCGAGCCGTCAGGTCGGGTGCGACCGTTTTTAGGACTTTCGACTCTTTTCACGCTCCGCGTCAGCGCGTTCATGCTGAGATTCGCGGCGCTCCGGAGTGGGCTGCCGATCATTCTGGCTGCGACCTTGGTCTTCTCTGCCGCACCGGCGCTGGCTGATATTCAATACATCTACGATGCGGCCGGACGACTGGCGCAAGTCGTCGCTGCGGACGGCACGTCGGCCGTCTATCTATACGACTCCGCCGGTAACATCACCGGAATCCAGCGATTGGCGGCAAACCAACTTGCGCTGACCGCCTTTAGCCCGACCGGTGGTGGGCCGGGCACGCAGGTGACCCTTCAGGGCACCGGATTCAGCACTACGGCCAGCGCGAATGTAGTGAAATTCAACGGTACTACAGCCAGCGTGCTGGCGGCAACTGTGACTCAACTCATCGTACAGGTCCCGGGTGGCGCAACGAGCGGCCTGATTTCACTCACCGTTGGGAGTCAAACGGTCTCCAGTAGTCAGCCGTTCACCATACTGCCACTGCCAACGATCTCCAGCTTCACTCCCGCATCCGGGGTTATCGGAACCGTGGTTACGCTCAGCGGCACTAACCTTAATCCTATTCCACGGCAGACGACCCTTACAGTGAACGGGCTGCATGTCCCCATCTCCTCAGCTTCAAATCAGCAGATCACTTTCCAGGTGCCTGCAAATGTCGGATCTGGGCCAATCGTGGTCACTACCGCCTACGGACGTGCTACCACTACGACGAATCTCCTGGTCACCCCTGCAGGCATCGACCCCGGCAGTATCGTCTTGAATTCGTCCCTGACCGTCGGTGGAGCGGCTTCGGCCACCAATCTCAGCAGCAATGGAAAGTACGCGCAGTTCATCTTTCAAGGTAAGCAGGGCGACTACCTGAGTCTACAGCTCTCGTCATTCACCAGCTCCAACAACGCACTGAGCTACAGTGTCTACGATGGAACCAACAGCGTAATCAGCAGCGGGACGTTGTCTCCTTCAACGGCATCCGTTCATCTGCCGCCATTGATCTCGACCGGCACTTACTCGGTGTTCTTCGGATCCGGCTCGGGGACGGACCACTTCTCCGTCGCACTCGAGAAGAATCCGACCGTAACCCCCGATGGTTCGCCAATCAACATCTCCGGAGCCAGAGGACAAACAAAACGGTTCCTTATCGCGGCTGCGGCAAACGCGAACATCGGGCTGGGTTTCACCAATCTGGTGAAGCAGAACGGCGTGCTCGACCACGTATCGGTCAGCGTGTACAAGCCCGACGGCAGCACGGTGACCGGCGCGGCGTCGCAGTCATGCACCGACTCCACTGGCTGCGATCTGAGTCTGGCCGGACTCGCGGCGGGTCTGTACGGCGTCCTGGTGGAGTCGCCCGACTCGACCACCGAGCCGAATTTTGCGCTGAGTTACACCGCGACCGTCTCAAATGATGTCGTGGTGCCGCTAACGGCAGGCACGCCAGCGACTACGAGCCTGAGCCGAGCCGGGCAACACCGCTCGGGGTCGTTTTCGGGCAGCATAGGTGCGGCGGCGGGCGTGCAAGTGGTGGTGCCCTCGACGACCCCGAGCGGACAGATCATATCAGTCGCGGTGTTGAATCCGGACGGGACGACGCTGGTCTCGGGTAGTGACTACGGCGGCTATGCGTTGCAGATTCCGAGCCTGCCTACGGCAGGTACCTACACAATCTTCATCGAGCCGCAGAACGGGGCCGCTGCGGCGAATCTGACCGCTAGGCTAGTAACCACCGTCGGCGGCGCGGTGCCCGTGGACGGGGCCGCTCAGGCCGACACTGGCGGCACGTACAGCTACTTCGGCTTCTCGGCTTCCGTGGGAGACAACATCGGTGTTGGCATAAGCAATCTAGTGATGCAAAACGCTGTTTCCGACAATGTATCGGTCACGGTATACAACCCTGATGGTACTCAGTTCAACGATGGGACTGTGACCTGTTATGCTGCCACGGGCTGCGATCTGAGTCTGACCAACTTGCCGGCGACAGGTCTGTACGGTGTCGTGCTGGTGTCGCCCGATCCGAGCGCCGAGCAGAGCCTGGCAGTGAGTTATACCGCGACGGTCTCCCACGACGTGGTTGTACCGTTGACCGCGGGTACGCCGGCGAGTGCGAGCCTGAGCCGTCTTGGACAGCATGGACGGCTTACTTTCTCCGGGACATCCGGCGCGGCAGCAGGCGTGCAGGTGGTCATGCCCTCCACGAACCCGAGCGGACAGATAGTATCGGTCACCGCGGTGAAACCGGATGGCACGACGCTGGTCTCGGGTAGTGACTACGGCGGCTATGCGATGCAGATCCCGAGCCTGCCGATCACGGGGGCCTACGCGATCCTCATCGAGCCGCAGAATGGCGCGACGGGAACTGTGACTGCGAAGCTGGTCACCGCTGCCGCCGGCGCGGTGACGGTAAATGGGGCTACCCAGACCATCAGCGGCGGCACCTACAGCTACTTCGGCTTTTCGGCATCAGCCGGTAATAACATCAGGATCGGCATCAGCAATCTTGTGTTGCAAAACGGTGGATCCAACAATGTCTCCGTCAGTGTGTATGGACCCGATGGCAACAGCGTGGGCGGCGTGGTGTCACAGTCCTGCTCTATCGCGACTGGCTGCAATCTGAGTCTGACCAGCTTGCCGGCAACGGGCCTGTATGGAGTCGTCGTGGGCTCACCGAATCCGAGTAGCGAGCCGGGCCTGTTGTTGAGTTACAAAGCGTTAGTCTCGAGCCACTGAGAGGGAGCCATCAATTGGCACTTTGCCGGCGGCTCTCGTGGCGGGCAAAAGAAATCGGCACAGGGGTAAGTACGCCCCGCCCAAGCAAAATGGAAGTGGGTCATGACTGATTTTCTTCGCAGTGCTTCCCGGGTGCTCCTCGCCCTAGGGTTCTGTGTGGGTCTCTCGTTGCTGAATGCAGTAGCTGATGCCCCGCGTACGTCTTCGGAGGCCCGACACCCCTCCGTGCAATCGGGTCAGTCAGCTACGCTCCTGCCGGACGGCAGTTGGCTATTGCTCGGCGGGCGCCCCGATGAGGCCCACGTAAGCGGCCAGGCTGTGTTGGTGGATAGCGCCCTGCAACAGCGTCAGGTGGTCGCACAGGGCCTTAACGTAGCTCGCGCGGGACAAAGCGCGACAGTGCTTCCCGATGGAAGCGTTCTCGTGATAGGCGGCGTTGGTGCCTCCGGCCAACAGGTCTCTAATGTTGAGCGCTACCATCCAGACACCCAGCAGTTCGAGAACGTCGGCGACATCGGTTTGGATGCTCGCACTGGACAGAGCGCGACCCTTTTGAGCGACGGTCGCGTGCTGATCGTCGGCGGAACGGACATTTCCTCGCTGACTCATGGAGATGCGGAGCTCCTTGATCCGAGCACCATGCGGATCACGGCGGCGAGTGCTGGTTTGACCGAAGCCCGCTCCGGACAGCTTGCACAGCTGCTGCCCAGCGGTGACGTGCTCATTTGGGGCGGTCGTAATCAGAGCGGGCGGCCAGTGTCATCGGCAGAGCTCTATGACGCGGCCACGGGACGATTCCAGTTGCTCGACGCTTCGACCGCCAAAGCTTTGATCGGGCGAGATTACGGCCAATCTGCACTTGCGATCGAAGCCACCCTTCCGGAGCCCGAAAGCACCAGCGTTACCGTCGGTGCGCAGTTTTCGCTGCGATTCTCAAAGCCGCTGCAGCCGGGCACCTTGACGGACCAAACGGTCACACTCGTTGGACCGAACGGCGTTGTGGATGCCACCGTGGTCGCCGCCGAGGGTGGACTCCTCGCCTTTGTCAAACCCAAACAGCAACTGCTCCCTGGTAGCCGCTACACGTTGTTCGTGCAGGGCGCGCAGGATGCCGACGGTCAGGCGCTGCCGTTTACCGGCATCGGCTTCCAGACTGCCAACCTCCCCGTGCGGAGCCCGTCGAAAACCACGACTGCCGCAACAGCACCACCCCTGGATCTCGGGCCGGATGATTCGGACGGCGAGATGTGGGTTCCCGCGAAGCGCAACCTGACTGGCGTCTGGCGCAGCGGTCACGCTGAGCGAGCACAGCAGCACCTTCCGAGGCGCGACAGTGTGGCCGGCGCTCTGAGTGGGCAATCGACCAAGAGCGCACCCGGGGGCATGACAACGCTGGCGGGACAGGTGCTCCGTTTGACGGGTGCTCCGCTAGCGCACGTGACTCTATCGATCGCCTCGAAGAGCGTTGCGACGGACGGCAATGGAGAGTTTCTGCTGAGCGATATTCCTAGCGGCACACAAACGCTGGTTATCGACGGCTCTACGGCAGATATGGGCCAACGTCACTACGGACGTTACGAGTACCGAGTGACGATCGAAGCCGGCAAGACCAATGCCCTGCCCTTCGTGATCTGGATGACGCGCTTGGATACTCGCCATACCGTGACGATAGCTTCTCCAACAACGACCGAGACCGTGGTTTCGAATCCGCACATACCGGGCCTGGAGTTGCACATCCCGGCCGACACGGTCATTCGAGACAGCAAGGGTGCGATTGTCACGCAGCTTACGATGACCGCACTCCCGGTGGATCAGCCACCATTTCCGCTCCCCAACCACCAGGTGCCGGTGTATTTCACAATTCAGCCCGGGGGCGCGCGTCTCCTGGGCTTGACTGTGCAATCCGCGCGTGGCGCGCGCCTGATCTATCCGAACTTCACGAATTCCTCGCCCGGCACCCGCATCGATTTCTGGAATTATGACTCACGAGTGAAAGGCTGGTATGTGTATGGCCAAGGCACTGTAAGTGCGGATCGCAAACAGATTGTCCCCGATCAGGGTGTGGTCCTTTATGAATTCAGCGGGGCCATGGTAGCCATACCCAGTCTTGCTCCGACTACATGGCCGGCTCAAGGTGACGACTCCTGCCATAGCGGGTCAGCCAACTCAGCTGTGAAGGTCGGTGATCCAGTGGACTGTTATAGCGGACTGTTCGTTCACAGCCGAACCGATCTGGTCATCCGGGACACCCTCCCGCTGGAGGTCAGTCGAACTTACCGCCCGAACGACTCCGCCTCGCGTGCCTTCGGCATCGGATCGAGTCTGTCGTATGACATGTTTCTGGTGGGAGATCTCAACCCGTGGACCTATCAGGACTTGATCCTCCCGGACGGCGGTCGCATTCATTTCGTGCGCACCTCATCGGGAACGAACTATGCGGACGCGGTGTACCGTACGACTACGCCGGGGTCGTACTATGGATCCACCATCAAGTATTCCGGTGGCTGGAACCTGCAGTTTCCCGACGGCACTGTATACCTGTTTCCCAGCTATGAGGGGGGAACCGTCGCACGGTGTGGCGCACTGAATGGTATACGCGACCGTTATGGGAACACGCTGACCTTCGTTCGGGATAGCAACTGCAATCTCACCTCCATTACGTCTCCGAACGGACGTCAGGTCACTTTGACCTATGACACATCCAACCGCATAAAGCAGGCGAGCGATGACATAGGACGCACTGTCACCTATCAATATGACTCTTCGGGGCGACTCCTCACCGCTACAGATCCGGCGAACAAGAGCGAGTCGTATACGTACGACGATTCGAATCGCATGCTCACCGTTGTCGATAAGCGTGGCAACACACTGGTGAAGAACACCTATTATTCAAACGGCCGCGTGAAGCAGCAGGACTATCCTGACGGCACGACGGCATCGTTCACTTACGTGCTCGATGCAAATGGCAATGCGACCCAGATGAGCTTCACCAACGAGCGCGGCGTAGTGAAGCAGGTGCAATTCAATTCCAGTGGACTTCCCACCCAAATTACGGATGCGCTTGGAAAACCCGAGCAACAGATTGTTACGATCGCGAGGGACCCGACAACCAACCTGGCACAAACGGTGACCGATGCCATGGGGCGCGTTACGGCGTACCAGTACGATAACAATGGAAAGGTGAAGAAGGTCACGTACCTCTCCGGTACGAGTAATGCCAGCACGTGGAGCTATACCTACGAGCCGGACTTCAGTCAGTTGGCCACTGTGTCGGATCCCGCGGGTCACACCTTGACTTATAGTTACGACACCGCCGGTAACCTGACCACCATTACGAGCCCCTTAGGTAACACGATCTCGATGATGCACAACAGCGCGGGGCAAATCACGAGCATTACGCGCACAGTTTCGGGTAATCCGTTGACGACTATCGTGACGTACAACGGTGGGGATGTGGCCGGCGTGACGGATCCGTTGAACCGCGCAACGCAGTTCTTTACCGACGCGGTCGGACGCACGGTGACGATCAAGGACCCTCTCGGAAACTTCTCGCAGTTGACCTACGACACACTGGACCGGCTGACGCAATCCGTAGATCCGCTCGGCAACAGCGTGCAGTACACCTATGATGAGAACGGCAATCTGAAGACTTTTCAGGATCCCCGCAACAATGTAATGACCTTCAATTACGACACGCGCAATCGCGTGAGCGCGACCCTCGATCCGCTCAATCACAGCGAAACCTATCAGTATGACGCCGCCGGCAATCTGCTGACCGTCACGGACAGACAAGGACAGGTACGCGGAAACACCTACGACTTCTTGGATCGGGTGAGCAGCTCCGGGTTCGGAGCGACGAGCGCAAATCCGACGGCGTACTCGAGCACCATCGGCTACACATGGGACTCCGGCAATCGGCTCAAGCAAGCGGTGGACTCGGTATCCGGAACCATTACGCTCACCTTCGACGATCTGGACCGATTGACACAAGAACAGAGTCCGCGAGGACAGATCGCCTACACCTACTATCCGAGCAATCTCCGTCATACCATGACGGTCTCGGGGCAGACCGCTGTCAACTACACGTACGACGACGATAACCGCCTCACACAAATCGCCCGCGGAAGTGCGACGGTCGGCATTGGATATGACACCGCAAACCGTCGCACAAGCGTGACATTGCCCAACGGGATTCAGGTCGGCTATGGTTACGACAACGCCAACGGGTTAACCGGCATCACATATCAGAATGGTAGCGTTGTTTTTGGCAATCTCACGTATGGCTATGACGCAGCGGGCAGGCGCACCGGCATGGGCGGTACACTAGCCAGTGTCACTCTTCCGTCGGCGGTGACCTCGGCTTCCTACGATGCGGCCAATCGGATAAAGAACTGGGGTGCGAGCGCGGCGACGTATGACAATAACGGCGACATGACCGGGCTGGGATCGAGCACGTACGGTTGGGACGCCCGCGACCAACTGACCTCGACGAGTGATGGAAGCGCGTCATTTGCCTATGACGCCTTCGGACGGCGACTCAGTCGGACGGTCGCGGGAGCAGCCACGACGTATTTGCACGACGGATTCAACCCAGTCATTGTGAATAGCGACTTCTTGCTACAAGGCCTCGGCTTGGATGAGACCTACGCCCGCATCAATGCCAGCGGCACCACGAGCTATCTCACGGATGCATTGGGCAGCACGCTCGCCTTGACAAACAGCAGCGGGGCGACGACAGCGAGCTATTCGTACTCGCCCTATGGCTTGGCCTCCAAGACGGGAACCGACGACACGCCGTTCCGGTTCGCGGGGCGAGAGGATGACGGGGCTTCGAATCTGGACTACTACCGCGCACGATACTACTCACCGCAGCTGGGGCGATTCATGTCGGAGGATCCGTTGGGAATCGTGGCGGGGCCGAACAACTACGCCTATGTTCTCGGCAACCCGATCAGCCATGTTGATCCGTTCGGACTTTGGGCGTCAGTCTCGGTCTCCGGAAACTACGTTAGGATCAATATACCCATCAACTATTTGGGACCGGGAGCAACGCCTGCGGTTATTAATGCCTGGAATCAGACGATCAGCAATACGTGGAGTGGTCAGTTCGGTCAGTACAAAGTCACGACGACAGTTTCCAATGGACCGCTGGCCAATCAAATCACCGTCCCGCTAGGCAACGGGCGCGCCTTCGTGAACGCGGGTGATAACACTGGAGTTTGGCCCTGTGAAAGGCCAGGATGGACCGCTGCACACGAATCCGGGCACTTGATGGGATTGCGGGATGAATACAGCGATTCAACCGGCCCGTATCCTGGCTGGGAGCACGATATTATGGGTGCTAGAGGGTATGGCCCGTCGGTAGTGGACATCGAGGCAATTATTCTCATAAACGCTCCTTTCTGAGAACGCGGAGAAGGTAATAATGAGTTATGTAGCTCGAGTCACCAATAGCTCACGGTTGACTGGTTGTGTCGCAGTCATGTTCGCCTGCTCCATGGCCTACAGCGGAACAATGACAGAACGGCGTATTGAAGGCGGCTTTGCTATAACACTTCCAGAAGGCGTGACAGTGTCTGAAGAGAGTCCCGTCGAGGACTTTATTCTCTACAAATTCACAAATTCCTCTGGAAAGACATTTATGATTGCGTATCTGGGAAATCAGCCCAAGGCGCTCCCGCGCGAATCGAAGGCTTCGAAGTCTACCATTTCAGGTCTCCCCGCTGAGACCGTACGATGGTCGGATCCGAACAACGCCAGACATGGCGGTCTCCGCGTGAGACTGCAGCCAGAGGGGTGGCCTTCTTTTATTCAGTTTACTTATGGCCCATTGGGCGATGCTGATGCAACACTTGCGGAACAAATCAGTGCGAGCGTACATCGCTACGAAGGAGGGGCCGCACAGAAGTAGCGAACAAGAGGCGTGCGGCGCGTGTTAGCTGATGTGGCGGACCACTTCTGAGCCTCGACCCTGCGGAGAGAGTCTGAACTTCGACCATCATGGCAAGCCTTACCCCGTACCAGGTCCGTTGTCGAGGTAACTATGAGAATCGCTACTACATTCATAGCCCTTCTTTTGAGCGCGTCCGTCTCCACTGCTCAGGACATAGAATCATCAGCATCGAACGCAGCGGCTTCGCGTCATCTTGCGATGGTGATCGACAGCGTTCGATCGCAAAAAGTACAGCGTGTGGAAATCGTTGAGATTCCAGCAGAACTCCTTACTCGTGTCCGCGTTACGCCTGATGCATTGCAACGAAATTGCTACTATAAACTCGCCATACGAGACATCAGAAGGACACGGTACCAACAGCCTTTGTCAGTGGTGCTGGCATCGGTCTCCGCAACCAGCGGCGGAGAGATGCCAGATATAAGATGGGGCATTAGCTTCTTCGATGAGGCGGACAAGCGAATCGGCTCACTGTATTTCGACGCAATGGGAATTCGTGGTGCCATCGATTCAGAACCCGTAGAGTTCAATGGCGATCTGTTGAAATGGCTTAGGCAGAACTTCCTTGCCGCTTTTAAGTAATGTTTATGCCTATGTCGGAGGCAACCCAATTAGCCTAATAGACCCCAGCGGGGATGTTATACGTCCCATTCACTCACATCTGGATTCCGGCTGGCGTAGCGATCCGAGGATTCACCTCTCGCGCAGGACCTTTGGTGCACGGGTAGCGGCTTTCGTGCACGAAAGGGTACTTTGGTGCACAACTCTGCACCAAAGTACCCGAGGACGGCAAGTCAGCTTAACTAAGTTAGTTAGCGCCCGCCCGCCCGAGCGCCAACCCTTGGCGCCTCATGCCCCCCCGCCCCCATAACTCAAGAGCGACCGCGGCGCCCCGCAACTCTCGATGAGTCGAGTCACGAGCTCGCGCCGATACCCCGCGATCGGTTGCCCCAACAGCGGCTTGCGCCGCAGCGCCCCCACTTCGGCGGCGGTATACGGCGCATCCCCCTTGCCTTCCCGCGTCTGCCCCAACCCCACGACAAAGTTCATCAGCTCGGCCAGCTGAGCATCACCAAGCGGCGCGAACGCCACATTCGGCAACCGAACAATGTACTCACGTCCCTCCGGCAAACACAGGAACGCATCCACCTGCCCCCGCAAGCTGGGTACCGCAGCGTCGGAAGAATGTCCGTTGATCCCGTGACACCCCCCACAATATAACAAGTACACCCCCGGAGCTCCGCCGATCCGCGCAGCACCCGACTCCAACTTCCCAGACTCCAATTTCCCGGCGTCCACTCCCCTGAGGTCTGATCCCGCCGCACCCACTCCGGTGGGCTCGCCACCCAAAGCCAACACAGCCGCCCAGACGACAGCGATCACGGAACAACGCCTGCCCCGGCCAGAGACTCCCGCTCGGCCAGCAGCTGCTGGGGCGAGGCCACCCGCGCCGACAGCTTCGTCACCTCGGCGCCATCGAACCGATGCGGCTTGCCCGCCGAGTTCGGCCCCAGTGATGTCAGGTAATTGAGGATGCTCGCCAGCTCATCCGCCGGGAGTTGCGGAAACGGCGGCATGAGCCCCACGATCATCGCCCCGTCCACCTTGATGCTGCCGGACAGCCCATTGCGAACCACCCCGACGATATAGGCGCGTCCCTCAGCCTTCGCAGCGATAGCCCCGATGCGCCCCGCGAGTCGCGGAAACTGTCCCGGAGCCCCTACTGCCGCACGTTGATGACAAACCGCACACTGCGCGTCGTACGAGGACGAGCCGCTCCCCGCGCCCGCCAGTGCAGCCGAAGACACGAGCCACCCCGCCAGGAGCAGCGCCGTGGCGGCCACCCGATCCCTCATCAAGCCGTCCCGACCAACACCGCCGTGGAGCAATGATAGACCATGGTCGGCGCCCCAAAGCACCAGATGATGTCATTGTTGGTCTGCGACCGATAGATCGGCGTCTCTTCCTGGTTGCTGTTGCACAAGCAACGGCCGCAGTTGTGTTTCCCACAACAATCCCGGTAGGCGATGATATAGGCCTTACCGTCATCGGGGTGGATGCAGGTTCCGATCCAGGACGTCGGTGCCGCGGAGGATCCCGGCGGACAGGTGTGCACACCGCCGCCGCAACACGAGCACAACGCGCCGTCGATGGCGCAGTAGCGCCAGTAGTTGCACTCCTTGTCGTCCTTCGCCTGCGCGTTGCGCGTGAAAGCCGACTTCGACTGCGCATCCGAGGCCCGTGCGACCGGCAGGAGCGGAATGATTGCGCTGCCCGCCAGCACAGTGCCGAGCTGCGACAGCAGATTGCGCCGCGACGTTCTACGCGCCAGCGCTCGGGTGATGCGCTCGCTGAGCGTATCGACGGTGATCTTTGGCAAGGCCCTCTCCTCTTTCGCAAGCACTGCTTGCTCATAGTCGATCCAGGGTGTTCCTCGCGGCCCACCCGTGCGACGCATGCGTCGCACCCTAGTGCGCAGCTTCTTCGGCGGAGCGCTTCGCTGCCGCAAGGTAGGATTGAATCGATGGAATCCCGGTCTCATCCGCATAAAGCAGACTTTCCAGATGCTCCCGGTTGTTGACCAGCCCTTGAGCGACGAGCGTCGTGTCTTTGCCGATGAGCACCGCGTAGGGCAGCTTGCCCACCTGGAAGGTCATGCCGATCTGGGGCGAGTTGACGAAATCGATCCCCTGCAGGCCGAACTTCTCGATCAGCCCGCGTTGCTCCTCGAGCGGCCCATCCCCCACGAGCATCAGATCGAGCACTTCCTCGCCGGCCAGTTGCTTCGCAATCGGCAGAACCACCTTGCAGATGGGACAGTGCGCGGAGACAAACAGCAACAGCAAGCGGCGGCCGGACGGGCGTGGCGCCCCGATCACCACCTCCTGCCCCGCGAGCGTCCGGGCCGTCAGGCGTGGCACCCGCTCTCCGACCGCCGGACCTTTCGACATCGACAACGCCCCGACCGGCGCGATCCGCTCGTGCAGTACGCCGATCTGGCGCGCCAGAGCGAGCACACACAATCCCAACCCGGCGATCGCCAGCCAGGACAACAACAACACACCCAGGAGCAGAGCTTGTGACATGTTCTTTTGAATCTCCTACCGGACTGCGAGCGAGCGCAGTGCGGACCGGTTCGCAGCCAGCGCGTTCAGCGCCTGGTAGAGAACGTACCCCACCAGCCCGAACACAACGGCCAACACGCCGATGAATAGCGGTGGACGCACGGGAAAGAATGCGCTGTAAGCGGCAATCAGCAAAAGTGCCCCGTTTCTCCACACGAGCTCCCAACCGAGCTCCTGCCGCAACCCCGACTGAAAGCAACCACAATCGATGTACGCCCTACCCCGGACCAGGTTGATGACGATGGCAGCGGTGAACACCGCGAGAAGACAGCCCGCGCCCAGCGCAGACCCGCTTGATGGCACCAAGAGCGCGATACCCACAGCAAGCTCTACCGGCGGCAGCAGCCACGCGACGCCTGGCACCCAGGCCGCCGGCAGGATCCTGTAATTGCTGATCACACCCGGCAACAGCGCGCGATAACGGATCTTCTGCAAGCCCGCCTGAATGAAAGTCGCGCTCAGCAGAACACGCCCGGCGAGCGTCGAGAGCGCCAGGAGCACGCCACCCAGATCCGCCGTCATACCGCTTCCGGAGAGTACCTGCGCAGCCATCTACGGCGCCGCAGTCATGATCGGGCCACCATTGACGGCCTCCACCGTGCGAATCACCGTACCCGCATCCGGATCCAAAACCGTCAGCCGCGGCCCATGCCCCGTCAGCAACAACACCGGAGTCGGCTCCTGGCTGACCGCCACATTGACGGCGGG
>Ga0207667_10006450_pt1 | contig 14200 bp, 11 predicted proteins | sample KBSCornC52_FD_184301 | JGI IMG/M metagenome (GOLD analysis project Ga0207667, IMG submission 184301) | Corn rhizosphere microbial communities from Kellogg Biological Station, Michigan, USA - KBS Corn C5-2 (SPAdes) (version 2) | ecosystem: Host-associated > Plants > Roots > Rhizosphere > Soil ... | reverse complement strand
TTGCCGAGGCAGATACAGTAGGTAAGATGGTGAGTCTTTCTTCATTCCGGGGCAAATATGTCCTGGTTGATTTTTGGGCATCATGGTGCGGCCCTTGCCGCCGGGAAAATCCGAACGTGGTGCGAACCTACAATATGTTCAAGAATAAGAACTTCACCATTCTCGGAGTATCGCTCGACAGGCCGAACGCCAAAGATAAATGGCTGGCGGCAATCCATAAGGATGGCCTTGCCTGGACACAGGTATCCGATCTCCAATTCTGGAAAAGCAAGGAGGCCGTGCTGTATGGCATAGAGGCTATCCCGCAAAATTTCCTGATTGGTCCGGACGGAAAGATCATCGGGCACAACCTGATGGGTTACGATCTGCAGGATAAGCTAACCGAATTGCTTGGCAAAGGTGATGCGACCCCGGCCGGCAGTAAATAATAAATGATAAAGAAATTGAAACCCGGTGACTAAGTGCCGGGTTTTTTTGTTGTGTGATTTCCTTTATTTTTATCACACATAAATCGGATCTTCCAGGTCGCGACCCGGATAGCCAGCCGGAAAAGTTTTGGTCAGTAAATAACAAATTTATGGATGTGATTGCCGAATCAAAGATCAAAAGCTCGCTCCGCGAACTTTACCCGTTTTCGGAGGAACAGTTGGGGCAATTCACAAAAAGGATGTCATTGGCACACTTGCAAAAAAAGAAACCCCTGCTGGAGCCGGGCCGGGTTTGCAGCCATTTGACATTTCTCGCCAGGGGTAGCTTGCGGCACTACACATTGGGCGGCAATGCAGAATTAACGATCAATTTTTTTACCGAGGGTCAATGGGTGACAGATATTGACAGCTTTCTTGCGCAAGAACCTTCAAAAAACTATATAAAAGCATTAGAGGATTCAGAAGTTGCTTCTATCTCGCTGCAGGATATCCACGAAATGATGGATAATTACCCTTCATTTCGCATGCTGAATGGCCTGATCGCAAACATGGTCATCCCGGTTACACACCTGGCGTCCATAAGCAGGGAAAGTCCCGACGTGCGCTACCGGGAACTGCTGTCTAAACACCCGGACTGGATAACGCGCTTTCCGCAGATGCATATCGCCTCCTATTTAGGCATGACATCCGAAACACTGAGCCGGGTAAGGGCAAGGATATCCTGATTTCTTGATTGCAATCAATTTTATTTCTGAGCCGCCGATGGTAGCTTTGCCCCTGATTAATAAATTATGGAAAAAGAAGCAAAAGCTATCCGCCCCTTCATTGGTGCCAGGGACTATGAATTGTCGCGGAGTTTTTACCGGGCCCTGGGTTTCCAGGAGGTGATCCTGTCTCATAATATGTGTTTGTTTAAAACCGACCGGATCGGGTTTTATTTGCAGGATGCGTACGTTAAGGACTGGGTAGACAATACTATGGTTTTTGTAGAGGTCGAGGATGTCGATGCATACTTCAAAGAGCTTGCGATTTTGGATCTGCCATCAAAATATCCGGGGGCAAGATTGACTCAAGCCAGGGAATACGATTGGGGAAAAGAATGTTTCCTGCACGACCCATCCGGCATCCTATGGCATTTCGGGCAATTCAAAAGCCGGTAATAGTTTAGAAAACCTGGTTACAATAAATCAAACCCTATGTCCTTACGAAAATACATGCCGTCGAAGTAAATCCGGCTGGCATCGGCAGTGGCTTGCTGTAGTGCATTGAACAGGTTATCCTGCAACGAAGTCACGGCCAGCACGCGCCCCCCGGTGGTAATGACATCGTCGCCTTTTATGGAAGTTCCTGCGTGAAACACCTGCGAATCGCGGACATTTTCGGTGCCGGTGATCACTTTGTTTTTCAGGTATTCGCCGGGGTATCCGCCCGAAACCATCATCACAGTAGCGGCTATTTTATCAGAAATAATTAATTCTTTTTCGTTCAAATTGCCTTCGGCTACGCCAAGCAGCAGGTCGACAAAATCGGATTCGATCCTCGGCATCACGCTTTCCGTTTCCGGGTCGCCCATGCGGCAATTGTATTCGATCACATAAGGCTCTCCCTCGCAGTTCATCAGGCCAATGAAGATAAAGCCTTTGTAGGGTATGTTTTCCTGCTTCAATCCGTTAACCGTCGGTATAATAACGCGTTCCTCAACCTTTTTCATAAAGGCTGCATCAGCAAACGGAACCGGTGAAACCGAACCCATTCCGCCGGTATTTAAACCGGTATCACCCTCGCCGATGCGCTTATAGTCTTTTGCTTCGGGTAGTATCTTATAATGTTCGCCGTCGGTCATCACAAAAACCGACAACTCAATACCCTCCAAAAACTGCTCAATAACCACTTTGGAGCTGGCGTCGCCGAATTTGGCATGTGTAAGCATTTCGGTAAGTTCCAGTTGCGCTTCTTCGAGATTGGTGCAAATCAACACGCCTTTACCTGCGGCCAGGCCATCCGCTTTGAGTACGATGGGCAGCCCTGCGGTGGCGAGGTACTCAAAACCCTCCTGCAAGGTATCGCGGGTAAAGGTTTTAGAAGCAGCGGCGGGGATATTATGGCGCTGCATAAAAGCTTTTGAAAAATCCTTGCTGCCTTCTAACTGCGCACCTTCGGCTTGCGGACCTATTACCGGAATGTGTTTCAACTGCTCATTCGCCAGGAAAAAATCATGAATGCCTTTTACCAGGGGCTCTTCCGGGCCAACCAGCACCAGGTCAATATTGTTTTCCAGCGTGAAGCGGCCTATCCCTTCAAAATCCGTCACCTTGATATCCACGTTCCCGCCGTATTGCGGCGTGCCGGCATTGCCGGGCGCAATAAACAGCTTGGTGCATTTGGGGCTTTGGGCTATTTTCCAGGCGAAGGCGCTTTCCCTTCCGCCCGAACCGAGGAGCAGGATATTCATGCGGGCAAATGTAAAATTTAATGTGCAGAATTTTGATGTGCAGATATGCGAATGTGCAGATGTGCAAATAAAACCTTACAACATTTCAACTTTACAACATTCAAACATATTTTTATAGCATGTCAAAAAGATTCGAAAAATATCGGAAACTTCCTGTTTATAGAAAATCGGAAGAGCTATACGAGTTGGCCAATGTTATTATTGAAGCAATAAAGGAAGATGACCAAAAGGACTGGCTGGCGGGCGAGATCGTCGGAAATGCGATGCTCATACAGGCTAAAATAGCAGGCGCCGAAGGTGGAGGGCTGTATTCTTTACGCATGCAAAACGCCGTATTGATAAAGTACGCTGCATATAACATGCTGAATGCAGTGATCAGCACCGAAATGTTCGGCCTGAATAATGAAGATTATGTAGACCTGATGCGCGAAAAGATCGAAGAATTCAGGATCGAGTTTGTAGCCTGGATACGCGGCTTTGATAAGAGTTATGACATACCGGATAATTGGGCCATCCGTTTTGATACCAGTACGCCCGAGCAGGAAGAACTGGAGAAGCTCATGTTCGACGATGACAAGTTTGATTATGATGATTTCGATGATGACGATGTTGATCCGGAGGACGGTCAAGAGGATTGATGTTTATCTGCACATCCGTATATCTGCACATTCGCACATAACCTTTCACCTTTAAGCTTTTGCCTTTCACCTCAAAACAGTAACTTTGCCTGCCATTATGACCTCTAAATTGCTATGGCGCAATTGTTGACGTCGTAAAAAAATATATCAAATTACTATGTTGAGTTTTATTAACAAGCTTTTCGGCAACAAGTCGGAACGCGACGTAAAAAGTATAGAGCCTTTGGTTGAGAAGATCCGCGAGGAATTTTCAAAACTGGATGGCGTAAGTAACGATGAATTGCGCGCGAAAACAGCAGCCTTTAAGGAGACCATCAAACAGGGGCTTGCCGCAATTGATGCTGAACTGCAGGAACTTAAGGACAAAGCAGAGAATAATCCGGACCTCGATGTCAGCGAAAAGGTTGAAATGTACCGCGAGGTAGATAAGCTTGAAAAAGATCGCAACAAAGAGCTTGAAGTTATCCTGATGGCGATACTTCCCGAGGCCTTTGCCGTGGTGAAGGAAACCGCGCGCAGGCTGAAAGAAAATAAAACACTTGAAGTTACAGCCTCTGAATTTGACAGGGAGCTGGCGGCACGCAAGAGCAATGTTGTCATAAAAGGCGATAAGGCCATACATCATAATACCTGGCTGGCAGCCGGGAACGAGGTAACCTGGGATATGGTTCACTACGATGTGCAGCTGATAGGCGGCGTGGTTTTGCACCAGGGAAAAATAGCGGAAATGGCTACAGGTGAGGGTAAAACGCTGGTTGCGACGCTGCCTGCTTACCTGAACGCATTAGCCGGGCAGGGCGTGCATATTGTAACCGTGAACGATTACCTGGCACGACGCGACTCGGAATGGATGGGGCCGCTGTATGAGTTTCACGGTCTGTCTGTTGATTGTATCGATAAGCATGAGCCGAACTCCGAAGAGCGCCGCAACGCCTATTTAGCGGATATAACTTTCGGTACCAATAACGAATTTGGTTTCGACTATTTGCGTGACAATATGACACGCAGCCCCGAAGAACTGGTTCAGCGCAAGCTGCATTATGCCATGGTGGATGAGGTCGATTCGGTTTTGATCGACGATGCGCGTACGCCATTGATCATTTCGGGGCCGATACCTAAAGGCGACGAACATGAATTTTATGAACTGAAACCGCGCATCGAGCGTTTGGTTAATGCCCAGAAAGCCTATATCAATACCGCGCTCAACGAAGCTAAAAAGGCCATTGCCGAAGGTAAAACCGGGATAGATGATGGCGGTTTAGCATTGCTGCGGGCCCATCGCGGTTTGCCAAAAAATAAGGCGTTGATCAAATATCTCAGCGAAGGCGGAAACAAAACGGTGCTGTTAAAAACGGAGAACCACTATATGCAGGACCAGGGCAAGGAAATGCCCATGGTGGATTCGGAGTTGTTTTTCGTGATCGACGAAAAAAACAACCAGGTTGAGCTGACTGAAAAGGGTATAGAGTTGATCACCGCGTCGGGCGAGGACCCGCATTTCTTCGTGATGCCGGATGTGGGTACCGAAATTGCTGAGATCGAAAAATCCCAGGTAAGCAATGAAGAAAAAATTGAACGAAAAGACACGCTGATGCGCGATTTTTCGATCAAATCCGAACGTATCCACTCGGTTAACCAGTTGCTTAAAGCATATACTTTATTTGAAAAGGATACTGAATATATTATCGATGAAGGCAAAGTAAAGATCGTTGACGAGCAGACCGGGCGTATCCTGGACGGCCGCCGTTATTCTGACGGTTTGCACCAGGCTATTGAAGCGAAGGAAAACGTAAAAGTTGAGGACGCTACGCAAACCTTTGCCACCATCACCCTCCAAAACTACTTCAGAATGTACCACAAGCTTTGCGGTATGACAGGTACCGCTGTTACCGAAGCAGGTGAGTTCTGGGAAATATACAAGCTGGACGTGGTGGAAATACCGACCAACACCAAAGTAATACGCGATGACAGGCAGGATTTCGTTTACCGTACCGTCCGCGAAAAGTTCAATGCCGTAGCCGACGAAATCGTGAAACTGACGCAGGCCGGCAGGCCGGTGCTGGTGGGCACAACCTCGGTAGATATATCCGAATTATTGAGCCGTATGCTAAAAATGCGCGGCATCAAGCATAATGTACTGAACGCCAAGCTGCACCAGAAAGAGGCCGACATTGTGGCCGAAGCAGGACAAACAAGCACCGTGACCATCGCTACCAACATGGCCGGTCGTGGTACCGACATCAAGCTCGGTCCGGGTGTAAAGGATGCAGGCGGTTTGGCCATCGTAGGTACCGAACGCCATGAATCGCGTCGTGTCGACCGCCAGCTGCGCGGCCGCGCAGGTCGCCAGGGCGACCCGGGATCGACACAGTTCTTCGTGTCGCTGGAAGATAACCTGATGCGTTTATTTGGGTCGGAGCGTATTTCCAACCTGATGGTGCGCATGGGTATCGAGGAAGGCGAGGTGATACAACACTCGATGATCACCAAATCGATCGAACGTGCGCAAAGAAAAGTGGAAGAAAACAACTTCGGTATCCGTAAGCGTTTGCTGGAGTATGACGACGTGATGAACTCTCAGCGCACTGTCGTTTACTCGAAACGTAAGAACGCCCTGTTTGGCGAGCGTCTTGAGGTCGATATCAACAACACCATTTTTGACGTAGTGGCCGATGTGGTGACCGAGTATAAGGAAACGAATAACTACGACGGTTTCCAGTTGGAGATCATTCGTATTTTCTCCGTTGACCCGGGAATAAGCGACGACGAATTTGGCGCTACGGCTTTAAACGGACTGATCGATAAGGTATTCCACGAGGTAACCGCATTCTACAAACGCAAAGCCGAGGGCGTTGCACAACAGGCCTTACCTGTTTTGAAGGATGTTTACACAACCCGCGGCGAATACATTGAAAACATCGTGGTGCCGTTCACTGATGGCATACACGGTATACAGGTAGCCGTCCCGTTGAAAAAAGCCGTTGAAAATAAAGGCGCCGAAGTGTTCAAATCGTTCGAAAAGAACGTGGTGCTTTACCTGATAGACGATGCCTGGAAGGAGCACCTGCGCGAAATGGACGAATTGAAGCAGTCGGTACAGAACGCTGTCTACGAACAGAAGGACCCTTTGCTGGTCTATAAATTTGAGGCCTTTGAACTGTTCCGCGCCATGCTGACCAACGTGAACAAAGAATTGGTGAGCTTCCTGTTCAGGGGTGGTATACCCGTGCAGGAACCTGAAGAAGTGAGGGAGGCGCGTCCGCAGCCCAAACTTGACCTGAAGAAATTGCGCACCTCCAAACCCGAATTAGTGAGTGACAGCGGCATGCCAATGGAAGATACGCGCGAACTGCAAAAGCCAATGCCGGTGCGTGTTGAGCAGAAGGTGGGCCGTAACGATCCATGCCCTTGTGGAAGCGGCAAAAAGTATAAGAATTGCCACGGCGCGGGAATGGCTTGATAATGCGGTAAATATGAAATATAAGCTCCTTTACGGAGCTTTTTTTGTTTGCGGACTAATCGTACGTCCAAAGTCCGGTTAATTGAGGTAGTCTTTGTAACCAATTATAAATCAATTACGTACGAATGCGGGTTGCATTTTTAACCTAACCTTATCTATTACCAGCTAGTTTTTTGTTTCGAATTGCACCAAAGCCTCCTTTCTATGGGTAGAGAAGGAGGCTTTGGTTTTGTTCAAAGTCTGAACCTCGAATCCTGTTAGTTTGAGATAACTCATGTAAATAATTATATACCGGAAAACCAGGCGGTTTATATAAACGGGTAACTGTTATAAATCATCGCCGTAAACGGGTGAAACCAGAATTTCACCCGGGATCAAATAGCGATGAAACGTCGTCATGATGTTACAATTGAAACGCAATTTCTCCCTGCCCGCGGACGGCTTCTATATGCGGTATTTATATCTAACGAAATAATGCACCTCCGGCTATTCCGGTGCGCCAACACAACCCGTTTTGCTGCTTTTCGTATAGATGGCTATTGCTTTTTATATGGAAGAAAATTATACCAGCAAATTTGATAATTCCGGGGAAGGCCTTGCTTTTCGACAGCCCATAATGGCTACTGCCAGAAAACCGGATGAAAACTTAAGAGTTACCGAAAACGTAATTTTCATATTTGCGTTTGGGTTTATCATGTATAAACTGCTCGCGGAGTATGGACTTTATGTTTACGACTCCATCAAAGGCAAGGGCTATATCGGCGCCATCATCGATCCTTTTATATCCCGCCAGTATTACATGAGCATTGTTTCGGTGATCGTCATATTGAATACTACGCTGGTTTTATGGGAGATATTGTCGTTCATTATCCAGGTATTAAAACAGGAAAGGAACAGCGCGCCGGGCTATAACAAGTATAAGGCCATCTTCAAAAAGGTCTCGGAAAATTACAAGTCCTCTTTCCTGGCTTTACTGGTGATTGAACTTTTACCCAAGCTGATCTTGTTTCATACGTTTTGGATCTGGCTGCCTCACTTTCTGAAACTGCAACTGTTCACCATTAATTTAACCTGGTATAGCTGGGCATACGGCTATTTGTGCTGGGAATTTTCCTCGTGGCTGTTCCATTTCACTTCGCACCGCGTGCGGGTTTTATGGTGTCTTCATGCCCCGCATCATTCGCCAACCGATCTGAACATGACGGTAAACTGGGTGCATTTTTTTGCGGAGAGTTATTATTCCACCTTCGTACGCCTGGTTATTTTAACACTTTTGGGTGTTAACCCGGCTATGTTTTTACCCATGATATTAATCGATAGCGCCTGGGGCATTTTTATCCACGTGAGCGAGCGGACCGTTAAAAACGGGCGACTGGGCTCCTTGCATCATTTGATCATCACGCCGGCGCATCACCGGGTGCACCATGCCAAAAGCCCGCTGTATGTGGATACGAACTTCGCTAATGTTTTGCCGCTGTGGGATTGGCTGTTCGGAACGCTGCAGCCGATCAAAGAAGAGGTGAAAACAGAATATGGCGTGACGAGGGACCTGGATGTCACCAATTTTTCCGACCTGTATTTTGGCGAAATATTCCTCCTTTGGCGGGATATAAAAAATGCCGATGGTATTAGTAACAAGTTATTGTACATCATCATGCCTCCCGGCTGGACGCCCGCCTCTAAGGCTAACACCGCCTCGGCCTTACGAAGCGATTTTTTGAAAGAAAATCCCGGCCTGGGTACCACCAGCAGGAATAGGTTTTTAGCTGCGATCAGGTCAGCTTTCGGAGCAGCTAAGATGAAAGAGGGGGAGGTAGCGCCGGTTCTTATTAGTGAAGAACGTTAAAAGCAATCCTCTTTGCGCGAAGCGGAGAGAGGGTGGTCGAGCATAGCGATGACCGGGTGAGTCTACACGGATCTCAGTTAAATACCGCTATAGCGGAAATTATTTACCTGAATATCAGTGTGTTTGAATAAAACTGCGTAACTAACTGAAAACCATAATCGTAAACAATAAAAAGTCAAACTAGTATGAAAGCTTATAAATTATTTGTGTTGTTTGCAGCGATGGTATTTGTAATCAGCTGTAAAAATGAAAATGTGCAGCCTGGGGTGAGCCAATCACAAATCGTTGCCAGGTGGCGCATTGCCAAAGACTCGGCCGCCAATCTATTGAATGGCGCCTTGACAAATGCTAATGTGTACGTTGGCAGGGCAGATGATTATTACGATTTCAGGGCCGATGGTAAATGCTATATACATGAAAACGGTTCTTTTGATACATTAGCCTATAAGATCGTAACCGATAACAGCGTTGCTTTTGGCAATGAGTTACCCAGTACAATTAATCCGCTAACCAGCCATAGCGCTACGATTGATTTTTCGTTCGCCCAGGGCCCGGGATTGACTACTTACAGCAAAACTGTATTTCTAACCAAATAACTTTATCAAAATCATCATGAAAAGTTACTCTGCCGGCGCAAGCGCCCGGCTTGTGGCCAGATACTTTCCTAATCAATGTCTCTAATCACCAATCTCTAATCACTACCTTTGCTCCATCCCGGATAAAAACCGGGCAACATGATGATCAAAGAAACCGAAATTGTCTGCCAGCCGGAGCAGCATGAGGACCAGGCCGTTTTATTAAGACTTGCTGCTGCTTCCTTAAAGATATCTCCCAACCAGGTTACCGGGTTAAAAATCCTCAAACGCTCTATCGATGCGCGCGGCCGCAGGGTGCTTTACCGCATGCAGGTACAGGTTTTTATCTGCGAGCCGTACATGCCCGAAACGTATTCCATTAAATATCCCAATATAAAAAATGCCAAACCGGTTTTGATTATCGGCGCGGGTCCGGCGGGATTGTTTGCGGCCTTACAATGTATCGAAACGGGATTAAAGCCCATTATTTTAGAGCGCGGCAAAGATGTTAAACAACGCCGCCGCGATTTAGCCAATATTAATAAACAAGGATTGGTTAACCCCGAATCCAACTACTGCTTCGGCGAAGGGGGTGCGGGAACGTATTCAGATGGTAAATTATACACCCGTTCCACCAAGCGCGGGGATGTAAACCAGGTGCTGAAAACATTTGTGGCACACGGTGCCGATGAAGATATCATGATCGATGCGCGGCCGCATATCGGCACCAATAAATTGCCGGGCATTATTACCGCTATGCGCGAAACGATACAAAACGCGGGCGGGGAAGTGCTTTTCGATACTAAAGTAACAGAGCTAATAGTTGGCTCTGGTAAGATCAAAGGCGTAAAAACATTAGGTGGCGAAAGCTACAAGGCCGACGCCGTAATACTCGCAACCGGTCACTCCGCACGAGATATTTTTGAAATGCTGCACCGCCAAAATATCCTGATCGAAGCCAAGCCATTTGCTTTGGGCGTTCGCATTGAGCATCCGCAGGAAATCATCGACAAGGCCCAATACCATTGCGAGGACCGCGGCGAATACCTCCCGCCATCGTATTATAGTTTAGTGGAACAGGTTGACGGTCGCGGTGTGTTTTCCTTTTGCATGTGCCCGGGTGGGATCATTGCCCCCTGTGCTACGGAAGACAAGGAAATTGTGGTGAACGGCTGGAGTCCTTCGAAACGGAATAACCCGTATGCCAATTCGGGGACGGTAGTGCAGGTGAATTTGGAAGACGTGAAGGGTGACGACAGTGATCCCTTCAAGTTATTGCGCTTTCAGCAGGAAATAGAGCACTTGGCTTTCACCCTGGGCGGTGGTCATTTGGTCGCCCCGGCGCAACGGATGGTTGATTTTGTGGAAGGTAAAATTTCTGTTGACTTGCCGAAAAACTCCTACCTGCCGGGCACAAAAAGCATAAATTTGGACGAGGTTTTGCCGGGGTGGATAGCAGGCCGTTTGCGGAAGGCCCTGCCTGTTTTTGGACAGAAGATGCGGGGCTATTACACCAATGAGGCGATCCTGGTCGGCGTGGAATCGCGAACTTCGTCACCGGTAAAAATACCGAGGGATAAGGAAACGCTGCAGCATCCGCAGGTGGCGGGATTATTTCCCTGCGGTGAAGGCGCGGGCTATGCAGGCGGTATTATTTCTGCGGCGATAGATGGGATAAACTGTGCCGTAGCGGCAGCGAAAACATTGATCTAAAGCGCCATCGGCGCGGCCGATATTGTAACGGTGGCTTTCAACCCATCGCTCGATGATGAAATGAAACGAAGATCGCGTAAGGCATAGCAGCGGATACCGGCCCGGTGACTAAGGCTGGTGTAGTATGAGCGGATAGGCCGACCCGAGCCTGCCTGCCGGCAGGCAGGGAACGAGGGATACGCCCAAATAATTAAACAGAAACTCTCTGCGTTCTTTGTGTAAAACCTCTATGTTCTCCGTGGTTAATTAACCACAGAGGGCACGGAGGTTTTCACTGAGAGTCACAGCGTAAATTGATAAAGAAATGACAACATCCGAAAAACTAAGCCGCGAACTGCAAAACGTATTATCCGGCGATCCCTGGTACGGGAATAATGTGTATTCCATTATTGAACAGGTGACATTCGAAGCCGCCTTTGAAAAGCCGCCCGGCGCGGCGCATACCATCGCGGGCATTGTGCTGCATATGTTGAGCTGGACCGAAGAGACGCTCGACCGCCTGAACGGTAAAGCAGCGAGCCAGCCCCTGAGCGGCGACTGGCCCGATACGGGTACGCCCGGGGAACAAAAATGGCAGAATTATGTTAATGATTTGAAGCTGGTGAACGTAAATTTGCAGCGTGTGATCGAAGATTTCCCGGAAGAAAAGTGGAACGAGCCGGTGCCGGATGAAAGAAACCGGGAGTTGGGCAGCGGCGTGACTTTTGAAGAATTGGTGAACGGATTGATACAACATCACGTATACCACTCGGGCCAGATCGCATTATTAAAGAGGATTACACAGATTTTATAGAGGGATTACACCGATTAAATAAGGCGATTACACTGATAATCGGTGAAATCGTAAAAACATCGGTGTAATCAAAGCGAATGAAATGAGCGATAAAAAAACATTAGTGCTGGGCGCTACGCCCGACGAAAGCCGTTACGCTTACCTGGCCTCGAACAGGCTGGTGCGCGCCGGGCATCACATCGTCAACGTGGGTATCAAAACCGGCGAGGTGGCGGGTGTGCCAATTGAAAAGCCGGAAACGATACATCAGGATATAGATACCATTACGCTGTATGTAGGTCCGCAACACCAGGAAAGCTTGTATAACTATATATTAGATACCCATCCCAGGCGCATCATTTTCAACCCCGGCACCGAAAATTCAGAACTGCGCCGCATGGCCAAAGAAAAAGGCATCGAAACGGAATATGCCTGTACGCTGGTGTTATTGTCGATAGGCCAATATTAATGCCCCCAACCCCTAAAGGGGAGTTATTTATATATTAAACGAGATTGTCTTGCTGTTCGATCCCCCCTTTAGGGGGCAGGGGGCTAAGTATCCTGATCTCCTTCGGATAATAATTATTAATACGATTCGGCAGCAGTTTCGCCCAACCCAAAGCTTGGCCCTCAAAATTCATCAGGCTCCAGCCTGTGGTGTTCATATCAAGGTCAATAATATTATCCCTTCTCAAATATTGAATAGCTTGTTCTTTGGTGAGTTCGGTTTGCCGGAACCGGTCTTTATTGATGATGACACTTAAGGCCAGCTCATGGTCCGGTATCAAATCTTTGCCGGCCAGTTTACCCATACGTACCCCCGATTTTTTTAAGTACAGGTATTGCCATAAGGTAGCCAGGCTTTCTTTATGAACCTTATCGATAGCCAGCCAATCGTCGTTTACTTTAAAGTAGTAGTAATCGTCCGGTTCATTGATATAGGGCTTTAACAGGTCGATCTCCTTAAAATTGCCCTTTTGCTGTTCCTTGTATTTGACGTTGGGCAATTCGCCGCTGCTTTCTCTTTTTCGCAAACAAGCCGCGAATAAGCCCTCGCCTTTTACTTTGTCGGGATAAAAGCGATAACCCCAGGCGTTATGGGTGGATGATTGGCTTTCGACTATTCCCCAATCCTGCTCTATAGGTATGCGGATACGTTCCAGTTCAAATTCATCACACAGCCAGTCGAGTATATTTTCATTTTCTTCTACCGAATAGGAGCAGGTACTATATATAAAGTATCCGTCTTCCTTTAGCGCCGGGTAAACGTCGGCCAATATGCGTTGCTGCCGTTGATAGCAAAGGTTCACGTTCGCCTCGCTCCATAAGCTCATGGCGTCAGGATCCTTGCGGAACATGCCCGAACCAGAGCAGGGCGCGTCAACCAGTATAATATCAAAAAAGCCTCTTAGCTTTTTAAAATCTTTGGGATCATTATTGGTTACAATGATATTCGAGCGTCCCCATCTGTTTAAGTTATCGTTTAGAATAGGCACGCGCGTTTTGATGATCTCGTTGGCGACCAGCAGGTCGGTATTCTTTAATGCCGAACTGATCAGCGTGCTTTTACCGCCGGGCGCGGCGCACAGGTCGAGCACATTTAAAGCATCGCCCCCTTTGATATAATTAAAGAGATGCCCGATGAACATGGACGAAGCTTCCTGCACATAATAACATCCCGCATGAAATAAGGGGTCGAAAGTGAAAGAAGGGCGGCCGTCCAGGTAATGTCCTTCGGGGCACCAGGGTACAATTTCGTTGTTTTTTTTGGATGATGGCTTGAACGGGTTGAGCCGGATGGATGTCGGCGCTTCCGCGGATTGGTGCGCTTGAAGGAAATTTTCGGCGTCAAATTCCGGTAGTCCGGATAAACTTGGAATAAAACCAGGAGGAAATTCGGTGGCGCCCATATCAGTTTTCAAATATACAAAACCGTTGGTTGGGATATTTCAGTTCCGGGTGATAATTCGTAACCCTTAGTTTACAACAGGTTAAACATTAATTTAACATTTCTTTTGGCAGGTCGCCATATTCTCCTTACATTTGTATCCCCTTACAAAAAAGGGTTGTTTTTTGAGCGATTTTGGGGTTAAAAAATAGATTTGAAAAAAGTGAAAATAACACTTGACACGTATACCATTTTATTCCCATCTTTGCAGCCGCTTCGGTAACGAGGCAAATAGCTAAAAAATTTATAATCCTGCGGGATTTTAAATATAGTTCACTGCGACAGTGAACGATTTAAGTTCTTTAGAAAACTGGAATAATCAATAAAGCGCAGCGGGGCTGTTTGAGTTGAGGGTTGAAAGTTGTGAG
>Ga0207667_10006448_pt1 | contig 14203 bp, 9 predicted proteins | sample KBSCornC52_FD_184301 | JGI IMG/M metagenome (GOLD analysis project Ga0207667, IMG submission 184301) | Corn rhizosphere microbial communities from Kellogg Biological Station, Michigan, USA - KBS Corn C5-2 (SPAdes) (version 2) | ecosystem: Host-associated > Plants > Roots > Rhizosphere > Soil ... | reverse complement strand
GCTCGGCGCCCGCCGCCTCGCCGGCGAGCGCGATTGCGTCGCGCACGACGATCCTCGGCGCGGCATCGCTGACGAAATAGTCGATCTCGGCGGCGGTATAGGCGGTGTTGAGCGGGGTAAAGATCGCGCCGAGCTTGAGTGTCGCGAGGTAGAGCATCACCAGCTCGATGCTCTTGGGCGCCTGCACCAGCACCCGATCGCCCGCCGCGACGCCGCGCGCCTTCAACAGGCCGGCGAAGCGGGCCACGCCGTCGTGCAGCACGGCATAGGAGATCGCTTTCCCGTCCGGCAGGATGAAGCAGGGGGCGTTGCGGTCCGCCGGCGCGCGCCGCTCGAACAGGGCATAGAGATTCGCCTGGCTCATTCCCGCATCCTCGCGACTTTTACCATCGGCCTTAGCAATCAGCGCCGCCATGCGCGATGGGGCGGTTGCTGGTTAAGAGGAAAGGGACCGCTATCTCACGAAAACAGGGTTAAAAACCGCCGGTCTTAAAACTTTCCAAAGCAGTTTCCGGGCATGTCCTCTTCACCATGGACACGCCCTTCACGTCGAACGACGGCTCACCCGATTCCGCAAACACCATCGAGACCGAGGATCCGGCGCGCGCCGCCAACGCTTTCATCCCGCGCGACCGGCTCGCGGCGGTCACCGCGGCGACGCCGAATGCGGTCGCGCTGATCGCGGCCTGCGGCACGCTGAGCTATGCTGAGCTCGACGCGCAGGCAGCGCGCCTTGCCGGCTATCTCGCCGGCCGCGGACTGCGCCCTGGCGCGCTGGTCGGGGTGTGCATCGACCGCTCCTTCGACCAGATCGTCGCGACCCTGGCGGCGTGGAAAGCTGGTTGTGCCTTTCTGCCGCTCGACCCGGCCTGGCCCGACGCCCGGCTGGCGTCGATCATTGGCAGCGCCGATTGCGACGTCGTTGTCAGCTCCGGCGCGACCGCCGCGCGGATCGCGGTCGCGGCGCGCGAGCTGGTCGTGGTCGATCGCGACGCCGTGGCGATCGCCGCCGCGACGCCGCTCGTCGTCCCGGCCGTCGCCGCCGACGACCTCGCCTATGTCATCTACACCTCGGGCTCGACCGGCGCGCCCAAGGGCGTCGAGCTGTCGCACGCCAATCTTGCCAATCTGATCGCCTGGCATAACCGTGTCTTTGCGGTCACCGCCGCCGATCGCGCGACCCATCTCGCCGGCCTCGGCTTCGATGCCGCGATCTGGGAGATCTGGCCCTATCTCTGCGCCGGCGCGACCGTGCTCCTGGTGCCCGATGCGGTCCGCACCGCGGACGTTGCGCTGCGCCAGTGGCTGATCGAGCAGAAGATCACCATCGGCTTCGTGCCGACCGCGCTCGCCGAGCAGCTGATCGCCGCCGATTGGCCGGCCGATACCGCGCTGCGCATCCTGCTGACCGGCGCTGACCGGCTTCATCTCTATCCGCGCGCCGGGCTGCCCTTTGTGCTGGTCAATAATTACGGGCCGACCGAGTGCACCGTCGTCGCGACCTCGGGGATTGTCGCGCCGACCGCCGATGCCGATCGCCTGCCGCCGATCGGCCGGCCGATCGACCATACGCCGCTCTACATCCTCGACGCCGGTGGCAATCAGCTTGCCGCGGGCGAGGTCGGCGAGCTGCACATCGGCGGCGACAGCGTCGGGCGTGGCTATCGCGGCCGGCCTGATCTGACCGCCGAGCGTTTCCTCGCCGATCCCTTCGCCGGCCGCGCCGGCGCGCGCATGTATCGCACCGGCGATCTCGCCGCGCTGCTGCCGGATGGCCAGATCGCCTTCCACGGCCGGATCGACGACCAGGTCAAGATCCGTGGTCATCGCGTCGAGCCGGAAGAGGCCGCGGCGGTGCTGCGCGAACATGGCGCGGTTCGTTCCGCCGTGGTCGTCGCCCGCGCCGAAGGTGATGGGACGCATCTCGTCGCCTATATCGTTCCCGGCGATGAGCCAGTCACTGCCGAGGCGCTGCGTGCATTCCTTGCCGAGCGGCTGCCCGAGTATTTGGTGCCGGATCAGTTCGTCCGGATCGACGCGCTGCCGCTCAATGCCAGCGGCAAGCTCGATCGCGCCGCACTGCCGGCGCCCTCGGCGGAGAATGCGCTCACCAGCGAGCAGTTCGCCGCGCCCGAGACGCCGGCGCAGCAGCGTCTTGCCGACATCATCGTCGAGGTGCTCGGCCGCGGCCCGGTCGGCATCGATGATAATTTCTTCCTGCTCGGCGGCCATTCACTGCTCGGCACCCAGGTCGTGCTGCGTGCCGGCGAAGCCTTCGGCGTCGATCTGACGCTGCGCCATTTGTTCCAGGCACCGACCGTTCGCACGCTCGCCGCGCTGATCGAGGAGCTGCTGCTCGAGATGCTGGAGGCGATGAGCGACGACGAAGCCAGCGCCCGCGCGGCGGAATAAGGGGGGAAGCATGGCGACGTCACCCGGGGCCGGAGCCTCGCCCTCCGCGCTCGATCCGAGCCTGAGCCTGTTTCAGCTGCTCGATCCCAAGGTCCACGCGGACCCTTATCCGTTCTACAAGCATCTGCGCGAGCAGGCGCCGGTCCATTGGGACGGCTTCATGCACACCTGGGTGGTCACGCGCTACGAAGACGTGATGACGGTGCTGCACAGCTTCTCGGCTGACCGCACGCCTAATCCAGACGACATGGCGAAGCTCGGCCTGCCCAGCCTCGGCCCGATCGCCGACGTCATGGCCAGGCAGATGCTGTTCCTCGATGCGCCGGCCCACACCCGGCTGCGCAAGCTCTGCTCCTACGCCTTCACCCCGCGGCGGGTCGAGGCGATGGAAGAGCAGATCGAGGACATCGCCAACCGGCTGATCGACGACGTCATCGCCAAGGGCAGCATGGACGTCATCGCCGATTTCGCCGAGCCCTTCCCGGCGATCGTCACCGCCGGCCTGCTCGGCGTGCCGCTCGACGATCATCGCCAGCTCAAGGCCTGGTCGGCCGATTTCGCGCAGATGCTCGGCAACTTCCAGCACAACCCCGATCGCGTCCGCGATGTGATGCGCAGCACCGAGCAGATGACCGGCTATTTCCACGAGGCGATCCGCAGCCAGGCAGACAAGCCGCAAGACGGGCTGGTTCGATCGCTGATGGAGGCCGAGGTCGACGGTGAGCGGCTGAGCAACGACGAGGTCGTCGCCAACACCATCGTCACCATGGTCGGCGGGCAGGAGACGACGACCAATCTGATCGGCAACGGCCTGCTGACGCTGATTCGCCAGCCCGAGCGGCTGGCCGAGCTGCGCGACGATCCCGCGATCATGAAATCAGGGATCGAGGAGCTGCTGCGCTACGAGACGCCGAGCCAGCACACCGCGCGGATCGCGCCAGCCGACACGATGATGGGCGGCAAGCTGATCAAGAAGGGCACCGCGGTGATGGCGGTGATGGCCGCCGGCAATCGCGATCCCGATCGCTTTCCCGATCCCGATCGTCTCGATCTCACCCGTGAGGACAATCGCCATCTCGCTTTCGGCTGGGCGGCGCATTTCTGCTTCGGTGCGCCGCTCGCACGGATGGAAGGGCGGATCGCGTTCAATGCGCTGCTCCACCGGCTCGACGACATCAAGCTCGCCAGCGACAAGCTCGTCTGGCGCGACAATTCCGGTCTGCGCGGCCTGAGGGCGTTGCCGATCACCTTCCGTGCGGAGGGTAAGCGGTGACCAGCAAGCCGGCGCTGTCGGACGCCAAACGACAGCTTCTCGAACGGATGATGCGCGGCGAGGGCCGCGAGCAGGCGGCGCCGGTGCCGCCCGTCACGCCGCGTCCGGCCGATGCCGCGATCCCGCTCTCCGCCGACCAGCGCCAGATCTGGCTGCATGCTTCGATGGCGCCCGAGGCGCCGCTCTACAATGAATCGATCACGATCCACCGCTTTGGCAGCTTCGACCTTGACGCGATGAAGCGTGCCGTGAACGAGATCCTCCGCCGTCACGAAAGCTGGCGCACCGGCTTCGAGATGGTCGACGGCGAGCTCGTCCAGATCGTCCACCCGCATCAGCCGCTGGACGTTCCGGTCAGTGACGTCAGCCATTTGCCCGAAGCGGAGCGCGACGCCGCCGCGCTGGCGATCGGCAGCGAGGACGCACGCGCGGCGATCGACCTCGCCGATGCCCCGCTGTTTCGCGCCCGCGTCGTCAAGCTCGCGGAGGACAATCACCGGCTCTATTTCACGCTGCACCATATCATCTTCGATGGCGTGTCGATCTACCGGGTCATCGTGCCGGAGCTGGCGGCGCTGTATGACGCGTTCGCCGCCGGCAAGCCCTCGCCGCTGCCCGAGCCGGTGCTGCAGTATGGCGATTATTCGGTCTGGCAGCAGGGCTATCTCGAAAGTGCGCCAGTCAGGCGCCAGCTCGATCATTGGCGCACCGCCCTTGCCGGCGCGCCGACCAAGCTCGAGCTGGCCGGCGACAAGCCCCGGCCGGTCGAGCGCACGCACGCCGGCTCGATGGAAGTGTTCAACATCCCGCTCGAGCTGACCGAGGCGCTCAAGGATCTCAGCCGACGCCAGGGCGTAACGCTCTACATGACGCTGCTCGCTGGCTATAAGGCAATGCTCCACCGTTACAGCGGCGAGGACGACATCGTCGTCGGCGGAGTCACCGATCTGCGCCGTCGCCCTGAGCTCGAGCAGCTGGTCGGCTATTTTCTCAACACCATGGCGCTGCGCTCGAAACCGCGCGGAGAGGTCTCGTTCAAGGATTTTCTCGGCGAAGTCCGCGACAGCGTGCTTGGCGCGCTCGGCGCGAGCGAGGTGCCGTTCGACATGGTCGTGCGCGAGATGAAGATCCGCGCCGAGCCGGGCGCACATCCGCTGTTCAACCTGCTCTTCTCGATCGAGCCGCCGGTCGATCCTTTCCCCGAGGGATGGGATCTGACGCAGATGGACGTCGTCGTCGGTGCCGCCAAATTCGATCTCTATCTCGAGCTGGACGAGCGGCCGGACGGCATGATCGGGCGCTTCCTCTACAGCACCGAGGTCTTCGAACCGGCGACAATTCGGCGAATGATCGGTCATTGGCTGACCATTCTCGAGCATGTCGTTACCGATCCTGCCTGCCGCTTGTCGGACTTGCCGCTCCTGACCGCCGACGAGCGGGCGCGGATGCTGACGCAGTGGAACGACACCGCGCGAGACCTCCCGACGGACTCGCTGCCTCGGATGATCGCGGCTCATTCCGCGGTCCGGCCGGATGCGGTTGCGTTGATCGCCGGCGATCAAAGTTTGACCTATGCCGAGCTCGATCGCGAGGCGGCGCGCATTGCCTCGCGTCTGCGCGCGGCCGGCGTGAAGCCAGGCTCCCTGGTCGGCGTGCTGATGAACCGCTCGCCGCAAACCGTCGCCGGCTTGCTTGCGATCCTGCGGCTGGGTGCGGCCTATCTTCCGCTCGACCCCGGCTTTCCCACAGTCCGTCTGGAGCACATCGTCGCCGATGCCGCCCCGGACACGCTGCTGACCGAATCGGCGCTGGCGACCATGCTGTCGCCGCGCGATTGTCGCTTGGTTCTCGCCGAGGGCCCGGCCGACGGCAAGGCGCCGCCGATCGCGGCGATCGACGGCGATGACCTTGCCTATGTCCTCTACACCTCTGGCTCGACCGGCCAGCCCAAAGGCGTCGAGATCTCGCATCGCGCGCTGCTCAACCTGCTGGTCGCGATGGCCGACGAGCCGGGCTTTGCCGCCGACGATTCCTTGCTCGCGGTGACGACGTTGTCGTTCGACATCGCCATGCTGGAGATCTTCCTGCCGCTACTGCGCGGCGGCCGGCTGATCCTCGCGTCGCGTGACGATGCACTCGATCCCGACCAACTGATGGCGCTGATCGCATCGAGCCGGCCGAGCGTGATGCAGGCGACGCCGGCGACCTGGCGGGCGCTGATCGAAAGCGGTTGGCCCGGCGACCGCAACCTCAAGATTCTCTGCGGCGGTGAAGCGCTGTCGCGCGATCTTGCCGATCAGCTCATCGCGTGTTCCGGCGCGCTGTGGAACATGTACGGCCCGACCGAGACGACGATCTGGTCGACCGTGCAGAAGGTCGAGCCCGGCAGTGGCCCGGTCGCGATCGGAAGACCGATCGCCAACACCGTCACCTATGTGCTCGATGCCGGTGGTCAGCAAGTGCCGGTCGGCGTCATTGGCGAGCTGTACATCGGTGGCGCCGGTGTTGCGCGCGGCTATCGCGGCCGGCCGGATCTCACGGCCGAGCGCTTCGGCGAGAAGCCGGTTGCACCCGGCGTCCGACTGTATCGCACCGGCGATCTCGCCCGCTTCGACAGCGATGGCACGCTCTTTTGTCTCGGCCGCACCGACAATGACGAGAAGATCCGCGGTTTCCGCATCGCGGTCGAGGAAGTCGAGGGCGCGCTCAACAACCATCCGGCGATCGCCGCGGCGGCCGTGCGCAGCTGGCCCGATGAGTCGGGCAATCGTTATCTCGCGGCCTATCTGGTCGGCCATGACGAGACCATTCCGTCGGTCGGCGCTCTGCGCGATCACCTCGCGGCAATCCTGCCCGACTATATGATACCATCGCGTTTCGAGCAGCTCGCGGAGCTGCCGATGACGCCCAACCGCAAGGTCGACCGCAAGGCGTTGCCCGAACCCGGCGATGCCGTGGCGGTGGCCGATTTCGCCCCGCCCGAGGGCAAGGCCGAGGAGCAGCTCGCGGTCATCTGGCGCGACGTACTAGGCGTCGAGCGCATCGGCCGCCACGACAGCTTCTTCGACCTCGGCGGCCACTCGCTGTTGGTCACCAGGCTGCTGCGCCGCGTCGAAACCGAATATGGCCGCAAGTTCAGCATGGCCACCTTCTTCCAATCCTATCGGCTGGCGGCGATGGCGGCGCGGCTCGAGCAGGGTGAGCCACTCGATCGCTTCGGTGCGGTTGCGATCCAGCCGCTGGGTGCGCGCCCACCAGTCCTCTGGCTGGAAGGCGGACCAACCTTTCTACCGCTGGCGCAGGCTGTCGGTCTTGATCAGCCGTTTCTCGGCGTGCCGATCGACGTGATGCTGGAGGCGGCCGGCGAGAGCGCGGATTTCATCGAATGTGCGCGCCAGATGGTCGAGATCATCCGCCAGGTTCAGCCCTCTGGCCCCTATTATGTCGGCGGTTGGTGCACGGCCGGCATTCTCGCCTACGAGGTCGGGGTGCAGTTGCGCGCGGCCGGCGAGGACGTGCCGCTGCTGCTGCTGGCCCATTCGACCAATCCGACCGAATTCTACCGCATCGGCCGCGTTCGGCTCGTCTTCAGCAAGCTGCGCTATCACTTCGACCAGTGGCGCCGTCAGCCGGCGTCGGAGCGGGGCCGGTATATGCGCGACAGGCTCGGCGCGATCCTCGTCGCATTGCGACTCCGCGCCTCTGAGGTGAGCGAGGTGCCGCGCGTCTTGCGGGCCGCTCTCGATCGCGCCGCCTATGACTATCGCCCGTCCGCCTACGGCGGCGATGTCGCCTTGTTCCAGCCGGCCGAGCGACCGGACGTCCTCAATTCCGTGCCGGGCTGGAAGCCGCTCATTTCCGGCCGCTTCGCCAGCCATGAAATTCGCGGCACCCACAGCTCGATGCTGCTGCCTCCGCACGTCGAGAGCTTTGGCGACGCGATGCGAGAAGAGTTGATTCTCGCCCAGTCCAAGCGCGGTGCCCGCAATCGCCTGCGTGCGGTCGGCTGACATGCCCGCCGACGCCTGGCTCTTCGATGTCGACCTGCCCGCGGAGGATGTCTTCGCGCTCTATCCGCTGCTCGACCGCGAGGAGCGGACGCGCGCGATGCAGTTCCGCTTTGCCCGCGATCGCGATCGCTTCATCGCGCGCCGTGGCCGACTGCGGCACCTGCTTGGCAGCTATCTCGGCGAGGCGGCGCAGGACATCGTCTTCCGTCACAATGACCATGGCAAGCCGCTGATCCTCGGCGACGAGGGCCTGCAGTTCAGCCTGTCGCATTCGCACGGCGTCGCGCTCTGCGCGGTCGCCTGGGATTGCGCGGTTGGCTGCGACCTCGAATGGCAGGACGCAGATCTCGCCAGCCGCGAGACCGCCGATCGCCTGTTCTCCGCGCGCGAGCGCGTCGATCTGGACCGGCTCGCGCCCGGCCAATGGATCGAGGGCTTCTACAATTGCTGGACGCGCAAGGAGGCCTTTGTGAAGGCGCTCGGCCGCGGCTTGTCGCATCCGCTCGACAGCTTCGACGTGTCGGTCGCGCCCGGCGAGCCAGCCGCGTTGCTGTCGCGGTCGGGCCAATGGTCGATGGACGCCTTCACACCACGCCATGGCTTCCAGGCGGCGGTGGTGGTCGAGGGCGTCGATCAGGCGGTGCGCTTCAGGGGCGTGATTCCGCGCCAGTCGCGCTCAGCGGCGTGACGGCTCGGGCAGGCGCGCGCGCATTCTGAGCAGCGGCGCCGCCAGCGCCGGAAAGACCCGCATCACCGGCAGCGCCAATCGCCAACGCAGCGACAAGCCTTCCGCGTTTCGCAGCAGGGCAAGACCACGCCGCGCCTCGCCGGCGAGGATCAAGGCTTCGCCCTCCGCACGCTCCTGGTTGGCGGCGATTTGCGCCAGCATCGCCTTGGCCACGTCCTGCTCGGGCCGGCCGGCAAGCGCTTCGACCGCCTTGCGATAGACGGTGGCATTGGCGGCGAGCATCGCGCGGGTGTTCGATGAGAGCGAACCGGGGCGGCGGCGGTAGCGCACCAGCGGCTCGGGAACCAGCACAGCGCCCCATCCGGCGGAAAGCAGGCGGATCCATAGGTCAAGGTCCTCGGCCGAGCGCAACGCAGCGTCGAAGCCGCCGACCGCGTCGAAGGCGGCGCGACGGATGGTGCAGCCGATGAAGACGTTGAACGCGCGGCGGATGACGCGCTCGAGCGTGATCGCGCCGGTCTGGGCGTGGAAGCGCGAGAATCTCTGCCCGGCGCGATCGGGCAGGCCGGTGAAAACCGCGTCGCAGGTGACGAAGCCCAGCGCGGGCTGCGGCTCGATCGCCGCCAGCATCGCGGCGAGATACCCCGGCTCATAGGCGTCGTCGCCATCGAGCAGCGCGACGAACGGCCCCCGCGACGCAGCGATCGCCCGATTGCGCGCCGTCGCAAGGCCGCCATTGTCGGTCATCACCAGCTTGATGCGCGGGTCGTCGGCAAAGGCGGCGCAGGCACCGGCGACGTCGTCCGGCGCGCCGTCGTCGATCACGATCGCTTCCCAATCGGCCAGGCTCTGCGCCTGCAGCGAGGCCAGCGCCTCACCCAGCAGATGAGCGACGCCATAGGCGGGCACGATCACTGAGATGCGAGGGCCGGACTGGCTCACCGGGACAATACTCGTGCGATGGAAAAAAGGACTGCGCAAAGACGGTCTTATAGCATTAACGCGGCCCTATTTAGCATTGGTTGCCGCGCTTGGTTGAAATACGCCGGAACGGAATCAGCCGTGCCGCGCTTCGGAGCGGTCAGGCGGCGAGAAAGGAGCATGTCGTGGCTGATCGGATCGACGTCGCCGTGCTGGTCGGGAGCCTGCGCCCCAAGGGATACAGCAGCCTGCTCGCCAACGCCCTGATCGGGCTCGCGCCCGATCATCTCGCGCCGCACGTCGTCGGCTTCGGCGATCTCCCGCTCTACATCGAGGATCTGGAAAAGGATGTGCCGCCACCCTGGGCGGCGTTTCGCGATACGATGCGCGCCGCCCAGGCCGTGCTCTTCGTCACGCCGGAATATAACCGCTCGATCCCCGGTGGGCTGAAGAACGCGGTCGACGTCGGCTCGCGCCCCTATGGCCAGAGCATCTTTTCCGGCAAGCCGGCGGCGGTGGTCAGCCAGTCACCCGGGGCGATGGGCGGCTTCGGCGCACATCACGATCTCAGACGCTCGCTGGTGTTCCTCGACATGCCGGCGCTGCAGCAGCCGGAGATGTACCTCGCCCGTTCGAACGAGCTGTTCGACGAAAAGGGCGCGGTCAAAACCGACGACACTCGTAAGTTCCTGTCAGGCTTCATGACCAGCTTTGGCGCTTGGATCGACCGCTTCGTAACGCGCTGAGCCGCGACCGATCGCTCGGCCGCGGCCCCTGTCGCGTCAGGCGTCCTCGCGTTCCGAGGTCGTCTCGAAGCCCTTGAACGATCCGTCTTCGCGCCACTGCCGCAGCCGCTCGATGTAGACCAGCGGTCCGGCCGGGTGGAACGCGTTGTGCTGGACCGAGTCGGTCACCTGGCCTTCGTAATTGTAGACGCTCGGCGTGCAGGTTTCCTGGAAGGCGCGCATCATCGGGATGCCGGCGAGGATCTCCTCGACCCAGGCAGCCTGATCTTCCTCGGTCGGCTCGATGGTGCGGATTTTCTGGTCGAGCAACGTGCGAACCAGCTGGGCGAGATGGCGAGCCTGCTCGTCGGTCACATGCAGATAGTTGTAGGTCGCGCTCGCCTGGATGGCGCTGATCATGAACAGATTGGGGAAGCCGCGGGTGTGGAAACCGAACAGCGACTTGGCGCCGTCGGACCAATAGTCGGTCAGCGACTTGCCGCCGCGGCCGCGAATGTCGAAGCCGGTGAGCTTGGTGTATTCCTGCATGAAGTCGAAGCCGGTGGCGTAGATCAGGCAGTCGAGCTCATATTCCTTGCCCGCGACGACCACGCCCCTGGGCGTGATTTTCTCGACGCCCCTGCCCTTGGTGTCGACCAAAGTGACATTCGCATTGTTGAACGCGTCGAGATATTCGTCGTGGAAGCACGGCCGCTTGCACAGATAATGGTAATAGGGCTTCAGCGCCTCGGCGGTCGCCGGATCCTGGACGATCGAGGCGACGCGCCGGCGGGTCCGCTCCATCTTGCCCATCTCGCTGGCGCGCACCGCGGCCCAGTCGACCTGGTCGAACGGCACGGTCGGGTCGGGCATGATATGGCGGACGATGTCGGTCCAGCCGTCGTCGACCATGTCGGTCGGCTGATGGCCACCCGACATGATCGTCGTGAAGTTCATCATCCGCTCGCGCTGCCAGCCCGGCTTTAGCCCCTCGACCCATGCCGGATCGGTTGGCTGGTTGGCGCGGATGTCGACCGACGAGGGGGTGCGCTGGAAGACGTAGAGTTGGCCGGCCGACTCGGCGAGATGCGGCACCGCCTGGATTGCGGTGGCGCCAGTGCCGATAATGCCGACCTTCTTGTCGGCGAGCCCGGTCAACCCGCCGGTCTCGTCGCCGCCGGTATAGCCATAGTCCCAGCGGCTGGTGTGGAAGGCATGGCCCTCGTAGCTCTCGATGCCGGGGATGCCCGGCATCTTCGGCTTGGCAATGAAGCCGCAGGCCGAGATGACGAAGCGCGCCGAGATCCGATCGTCGCGGTCGGTGGTCGCCACCCAGCGGGCGCTGTCCTCATCCCAGGTCAGATCGGTGACGACGGTCTGGAAGATCGCGCCACGATACAGATCGAAGCGCTTCGCCAGCTTCTGGCAATGCTGGTAAATCTCTGGACCCTTTGAATATTTTTCCTGCGGGACGTAGCCGGTCTCCTCCAGCATCGGCAGGTAGATGTAGCTTTCGACGTCGCAGGCCGCGCCCGGATAGCGGTTCCAGTACCAGGTGCCGCCGAAGTCGGCGCCCTTCTCGATGATGCAGAGATCCTCGATGCCCTGCTCGCGCAGCCGGCCGCCGGCGAGCAGCCCGCCGAAGCCGCCGCCGATGATCAGCACGTCGACGTCCTTGACGATCGGGCCGCGGGTGAAATTCGGGTCGGCGAACGGGTCGCGGTCGAAATTGGCGAATTTGCCGTTCAGCTCGGCATATTGCTTGCTGGCGTCTTGGCGCAGCCGCTTGGCGCGTTCCTCGGCGTACTTCTTCTCCAGCGCCTCGAGATCGAGGTCCGTCGTCCCTGCCACGTCTGTCTCCATTCCCTTGTCAGGCGGGTGCATTGCCGCCCCGCTCGACTCGACGATTTATCCGGAACCGGCCAAGGAGGGAACCGAGCACCGACTCGCACGGATTGCCGCGGGATTCCCGGTTCCCGGGGCGAGAGTCGCTGGTGTAAGGCGGAGCCGGACAAGCCGGCGCGACAGATGCGGGCTGCGGAGGGGATTTGATGGCGGATCGTGATACCGGTGGCTTTGTCTATGACCCCTTCGCCCCGGAGGTGATGGCGAATCCGTTGCCCTTCTATGAGGTGCTGCGGCGGGATCACCCGGTCTATTACAGCGAGAAGTACGACACCTTTTTCTTCTCGCGCTTCGCCGATGTCGTCGAGATGCTCGACTATGTCGACAACAGCTTTCTCGCCACCGAGAGCTCGCTGCCGATGTCGGACTATCTTGCCGGCCGGCACAACACCGCCGCGCCGCCGGTGCCGCCGACCGACCCTTTCCCGATGGCGCAGCAGCTCGGCCAGCCGATCTACGGCGAGATCCGCCGTGCCCATGGCAAGCCGCTCCGGCCCAATCAGGTGTTGGCGCTGCGCGATTTCCTCCGCCAGCAGGTTGACGAGAGGCTCAACCGGCTACTGCCGCAGAAGCAGTTCGATCTGGTCAAGGATTTTACCGGACCGATCTCGGCGGCGATGATGCTGCATCTCTTCGGCATGCCGCTGGAGCTGGCCGATCAGGCGCTGGAGTTGGTCAATGCGGGCTCCCGGCGCGACGGCGAATACGGCAAGGTCGATCCGATGGAGGCCGCCGCACGCGTCGTCGCCTTCTACGCCCCCTATGTCCGGGCGCGGGCGGAGGCCGGCCATGATGGCAGCGTTCCGCTGATCGACGGCATGTTCGACTATCGCATCGATGGCCGGCCACTGACTCTCGAGGAGATCACGCCGCAGCTGGTCTGCGCCTTCATCGGCGGGGTCGAGACGACGCCCAAGATCACCGCCGCCGGGCTGATGGAGCTGGAAGGCCATCCTGACCAGCTCTCCCGAATCCGCGCCGATCTCGCGACCAACGTGCCAAAGGCGGCCGAGGAGATCATCCGCTACTGCGCGCCGGCGCAATGGTTCCTGCGCACCGCGCACAAGCCGGTGACGGTTGCCGGCCAGCAGATCAAGCCCGGCCAGCGTGCCGTTTTCATCGTCGCCTCGGCGCTGCGCGACGAGCATGAGTTCGATGAGCCGGACAAGTTCATCTGGGATCGGCCAATCGAGCGCGTGCTCAGCTTCGGCCATGGCATTCATTATTGCATCGGCGTCCATCTTGCGCGGATGGAGGTGCAGGTGATGATCGAGCGCTTCCTCGAGCGGGTGCCGCGCTATCGCATCGATCGCGACAAGTTGGTGAGATACCCGTCGAGCTTTCAATGGGGTTGGAACGAGATACCGGTGGAGATTGGATGATGGCGAATATTCATGAGCTGATTGCCAAGGGCGCGCCGCTGTACGGTGCCTGGGCGACCTCGAATGATCCGGCGGTGGCCGAGGCGATGGCCGGCTCCGGCTATGACTGGCTGTGCCTCGATTCCCAGCATGGCCCGCTCGACTGGCACGATCTGTTGCCGTTGCTGCGCGCGGTCGGCGGCACGCCGACCCTGGTCCGCACCGGCTGGACCGATCAGATGCAGATCATGCGCGCGCTCGACATGGGCGCCTCGGGCGTCGTCGTCCCGATGGTCTCGACGGTCGAGCAGGCGAAGCTCGCGGCCGAGGCCTGCTTCTATCCGCCGCGCGGCAATCGCTCCTTCGGTCCGATCCGCAATTATTATGCGGCCGACAATCGGCCCGATCCGCTGTGCCTGTGCATGATCGAGACCGCCGAGGGTGCGAAGAATGTCGAGAAGATCGCCGCCGTCCCGGGCGTCGGCGGCCTGCTGATCGGCCCGGCCGATCTCGCGCTCGCGCTCGGCGAGAAGCTGGAGTTCAAGATCTCGGACGCGGCGCTCAAGGTGATCGATCGCGTCGTCGCCGCCTGCGAGAAGAACAAGAAGGTCTCGGCGATGGCGACGATGGGCCCGGCCAACGCCCAGGCGATGATGGAACGCGGCATCCGCATGGTCGCGCTCGGCGCTGACATGCTGCACGTTCGCCAGGGCGCTGCGGCCGAACTCGCCCGCGCGCGTGACTGGAAAGCACCAAAGAAGAAGTCGGGGCGCAGCAAATGAAGCTGAAGGTCAACTGGCCGCTGTGCGACGGCAATGGCGTTTGCACCGTCGAGGTGCCGGAGCTGCTCGCGCTCGACGACAATGACGATCTGATCGTCATCTCCGAGGAGTTCGACGCCACGCTTC
>Ga0207667_10006444_pt1 | contig 14210 bp, 13 predicted proteins | sample KBSCornC52_FD_184301 | JGI IMG/M metagenome (GOLD analysis project Ga0207667, IMG submission 184301) | Corn rhizosphere microbial communities from Kellogg Biological Station, Michigan, USA - KBS Corn C5-2 (SPAdes) (version 2) | ecosystem: Host-associated > Plants > Roots > Rhizosphere > Soil ... | reverse complement strand
AGTCGCGCGTCGCCGGGTTGGTGACGAACGGGCCCACCTTCACCCGCCGGGTCTCGGCGAGGATCTGGCTGTAGATCACGTACGGCTCCTGCCAGAGCAGGTGCGAGTCGAAGGTCCACACGTGGCTGAAGCCGTGCTGCTCGGCGAGCTTGGCGAGTGCGATCGTGCGCGAGGCCGGCGGGTTGGTCTGAAGTACTGCTCCGAAATCCATCCCGTTACACCAGGTACTGCGACAGGCCGCGCTTGATGAACTTGCCGTCGCCCTTCGCGCCGAGGTACTGGTTCTTGTCGACGACGACCTTGCCGCGGCTGATGACGGTGTCGACGTGGCCGTCGATCTCGAAGCCCTCCCACGCGCTGTAGTCCATGTTCATGTGGTGGGTCTTGCCCTCGCCGATGCCGATCGAGGTGTGGCCGGCGGGGTCGTACACCACGATGTCGGCGTCGGCGCCCGGCGTGATGACGCCCTTCTGGCCGTACATGCCGAACATGCGCGCCGGGGTGGTGCTGGTCAACTCGACCCAGCGTTCCAGCGTGAGCTCGCCGGTGACGACGCCCTGGTACATCAGGTCCATGCGGTGCTCGAGCGAGCCGATTCCGTTGGGGATCTTGCGGAAGTCGCCGATCCCGAGGTCCTTCTGCCCCTTCATGCAGAAGGGGCAGTGATCCGTGGACACCATTTGCAGGTCGTTCGTGCGCAGCGCCTGCCACATGTGGTCCTGGTGCCCCTCCTCGCGGGAGCGCAGCGGCGTGGAGCAGACCCACTTGGCGGCCTCGAAGTCGCCCCACTCCTTGCTCACCGCGCCGAGCTGCTCCTCGAGCGACAGGTACAGGTACTGCGGGCAGGTCTCGCCGAACACGTTCTGACCGTTGTCGCGCGCCCAGGCCAGCTGCTGCACCGCCTGCTTCGCGCTCACGTGCACGACGTAGAGCGGGGCGTTGGTGAGCTGCGCGAGCATGATCGCGCGGTGGGTCGCCTCCTCCTCCATCTGCCAGGCGCGCGCGACGCCGTGGTAGTACGGGCTGGTCTTGCCCGCCTCCACGAGCTGGGCCGCCAGCACGTCGATGGCCGGGCCGTTCTCGGCGTGCATCATCGTCAGCAGGCCCAGGTCGGCGGCCGTCTGCATGGCGCGCAGGATCTGGCCGTCATCCGAGTAGAACACCCCCGGGTAGGCCATGAACATCTTGTAGCTCGTGATGCCCTCGTCGGCGAAACCGGCCATCGCCTTCAGCGAGTCGTCGTCGACGCCGCCCATGATCTGGTGGAAGCCGTAGTCGATCGCGCAGTTGCCCGCGGCCTTGGCGTGCCACTTCGCCAGGCCGTCCTGGATCTTCGTCCCGGTGGTCTGCACAGCGAAGTCGATCACCGTCGTGGTGCCGCCCCAGGCCGCGGCGCGGGTACCGGATTCGAAGGTGTCCGATGCCTCGGTGCCGCCGAACGGCAGCTCGAAGTGGGTGTGCGCGTCGATGCCGCCCGGGATGACGTACTTGCCGGTCGCGTCGATGACCGTGTCTGCCGACTCGGCCAGGTCGGTGCCGAGCAGCACCGAGCCGGGAGCCAGCACCCCCACGATCTTCTCGCCGTCGATCAGCACGTCGGCCGCTCCGCGACCGGTGGCCGAGACGACGGTGCCGCCGGTGATCAGTGTCGTGGTCATGGCGCCACGATCTCCGCGTAGGAGTCGGGCCTGCGATCCCGGTAGAACTGCCAGTCGTCGCGCATCTCGCGCACCATGTCCATGTCGAGGTCGCGGATCAGCACCTCCTCGTGCTCGCCCGAGCCGCGCTCGCCCACGAAGTTGCCGCGCGGGTCGATGACCTGACTCGTGCCGTAGAAGTCGACGGCGAGCTCGCCGTACTCGTTGTCCTCGCGGCCGACCCGGTTGGGCTGCAGCACGAAGTAGCCGTTGGCGACGGCGGCGGCCGGGCCCTCGACCTCCCAGAGGCGGTTGCTCAGCCCCGGCTTGGTGGCGTTCGGGTTGAAGACCAGGTGCGCGCCGTTCAGGCCGAGCTCGCGCCATCCCTCCGGGAAGTGCCGGTCGTAGCAGATGTACAGGCCCACCTTGCCGACCGCGGTGTCGAACACCGGGTAGCCGCCGTTGCCGGGGCGGAAGTAGAACTTCTCCCAGAAGCGGTCGAGATTCGGGATGTGGTGCTTGCGGTACTGGCCGAGGATCGTGCCATCGGCATCCACGATGACCGCCGTGTTGTAGTACACGCCGGTGATGTCCTCCTCGTAGATCGGGAGGATCATCACCAGGTTGAGCTCTTTGGCCAGCTTGGCGAAGCGCTGCACGATCGGGCCGTCTGAGGGCTCGGCGTAGCGGTAGTACTTCTTGTCTTCGGTGATGCCGAAGTACGGGCCGTAGAAGAGCTCCTGGAAGCAGATGATCTGCGCGCCGTCCGTGGCGGCGTCCCGGGCGAACTGCTCGTGCTTATCGAGCATCGACTCCTTGTCGCCGGTCCAGGTGGTCTGGGTGATGGCGGCGCGAACGATCGTCATGCTGCTCTCCTTCGACGTCGAGGTCGATGGCCTCGACGAGGTTGCTTTTTGTTATTGTTCGCCGTAAACATTTCATCGACGTTACAAATGGTGACGTTGCAGTAAAACGTACGGCGGTCAGCATGAAGTCGGTAGCCCTTGCGATCGAGGAGCGCTCCCCGCAGGGGATCGCCACCGGTATCGCCCGCCTGATCACCACGGGCGACCTGGCGCCCGGCGATCGGCTGCCGACCGTGCGTGACCTCGCAGTCGACCTGGGAGTCAGCCCGGCGACCGTCAGCCATGCCTGGCAGACCCTCGCCTCGGCGGGCCTGATCACCAGCCGCGGGCGCAGCGGCAGCTTCGTGCGCTCCGCCCCGCGCGAGTGGTTGCCGCGGCGCTACCGCGACCTGGGGGCGTCGCAGGAGGCGCGGCTCGACCTGTCGCGCGGCACGCCAGACCCCGAGCTGCTGCCGGCGCTCGGCCCCGCGCTCTCGCGGGTGTCGGCGCGCGCCGATACCGCCAGCTACCAGCAGCTGCCCGACATCCCCGAGTTGCACGACCTGATGCGCGACACCTGGCCGTCGCCGGTCGAATCCATCACCGTGACCAACGGGGCACTGGATGCCATCGACCGCGTGCTGTCGACGATCGTGCGCTTCGGCGATCGGGTGGTCGTCGAGAATCCGACCTTCCCGCCCTTCATGGATCTGCTCGAGCAGTACGGGCTCGTTCCGGTGCCGGTCGGCGTGGACGAGGAGGGCATGATCCCGAGCGAGTTCGCGACGGCGCTGGGCTCCGGCCCGTCGATGGTGGTGCTGCAGCCGCGCGCGCACAACCCGACCGGGGCGTCGATGTCGCGGGATCGGGCGCACGAGCTCGCGACGCTCCTGCACCGCAGCCGGGCGGCCGAGCGTGCGGTCGTGCTCGAGGACGACCACTCCGGCGCGATCAGCTCATCCGCCGATGTGAGCATCGCCAGCTGGCTGCCGGCCCGGGTGCTGCACGTGCGCAGCTTCTCCAAGTCGCACGGACCGGACCTGCGCATCGGCGCCCTCGGCGGCCCGCGTGCGCTGGTCGATCGGGTGGTGGCCAGGCGGCTGCTCGGCCCTGGCTGGACCTCGCGCATGATGCAGGCCATGCTCTACGAGCTGCTCACCGATCCGGAGTCGGTCGCCCAGGTGGCGGCCGCGGGCGCCGGCTACGCGCGGCGGCAGCGCGAGCTCGCGGCAGCCGTGAACGCCGCAGGCGGCGTCTTGCGCCCTGGCGACGGCGTCAACGCCTGGTTGCGGGTCGACGACGAACGCGCGGCCATCGTGCAGCTGGCCGGGGCCGGCATCCGGGTGGCGCCCGGGGCGCCGTTCCAGCTCGGCGAACCCGGCGGTTTCGTGCGGGTGACGGTCGGCATGGTGCGCGACGACGTCGCGGCCGTGGGGGCGGCGCTGGCCGCGGCGGCACGCGCATGAACGTCGTCGTCCTGGCCGGCGGGGTCGGCGGATCCCGGTTCCTGACCGGCATGCGCGCCCAGCTGCGCGAAACGGCTCCGGATGCGTCGCTCACCGCCATCGTCAACACCGGAGACGACCTGTGGCTGGCCGGCCTGCGCATCACGCCCGATCTCGACACGATCATGTACACGCTCGCCGGCGTCAACGACACCGAGCGCGGCTGGGGCCGGGTGGGCGAGAGCGAGCGCGTCTCGGGCGAGCTGCGCGAATGGGGCGTGGGATGGCCCTGGTTCACGCTCGGCGACCTGGATGTGTCGGCATCCATCGCCCGCACCGCGTGGCTGCGCGACGGAGTCCTACTGCACGAGGTCGTCGAGCGGCTCACCGCGCGCTGGCCGCAGATCGGCGTGCGGCTGCTGCCCGCGACCGACGACCAGGTCGAGACGCATGTGATCGTCGACGACCCCGACGCGCCCGGCACCCGGCTCGAACTGCACTTTCAGGAGTGGTGGACGCGCTACCGGGCATCGCTGCCCGCGCTCGCCTTTCCGCAGCGCGGCCTCGATGCCGCGACGGCCGCGCCCGGCGTGCTCGAGGCGATCGCGGCAGCCGACGTCGTGGTGCTGGGTCCGTCGAATCCGGTCGTGTCGATCGGGACGATCCTCGACATCCCCGGCGTGCGCGACGCCGTGCGGTCGACCCCGGCGCCGGTCGTCGGGATCTCGCCGATCATCGGAGGCGCCGTGGTGCGCGGCATGGCCGACGCCTGCCTCACCGCGATCGGGGTCGAGACGGACGCCGCAGCCGTCGCGCGGCACTACGCGAGCCGGGCGGCCGGCGGCCTGCTCGACGGCTGGCTGGTCGACACGGTCGACGCCGGGTCGGCAGCGGCTCTCGCGCTCGACCGCATCGCGACCCGAGCCGTGCCGCTGTGGATGACCGACGAGACCTTGAGCGCGGCGATCGCGGGCGCGGCCCTCGACCTGGCAGCCGAGCTGGAGCAGAGTGCTCCCGCAGGCAGGTGAGCCGCGCCTCACTGTGAGGCGGTACTCACCCTCTCCCCGCTGAGGTGGCGGACCCGGCATTGCGCCGAATGGCGGCCTCCAGCTGCTCCCGCGTGTCGACATCGAAGCGCACCGAGCTGTCGACCGGGAGGTCGAGCTCGACCAGGCCCAGGGCACGGTGCTTCGCCGCCGAAGCCCCGCCGAACGCCGTCAGCAGCTCGACGCCGGGCGCCGCGGTCACGAGCGTCGTGCCGGTCCCCTCGTGGTCCGAGACGAAAGTGCGGGGGTGTTCGAGCATCATCGAGTGCGCGGCGGCGAGTGCGGCGGCGAGCTCCTCGGGCAGCAGCGACGGCAGGTCGCCGAGCAGCGCGGCGCGGGCGGCGCCGATCCCGGCGAGTTCGGCACCGGATGCGACGGCCGCGTCGATGCCCGACGGAGCGGCCTCGATCAGCAGCTCGGCCCCGGGCGGCCGGAACGCCGCATCCGCCGTCACGACGATGACTCGCGCAACGGCCGAGCACGAGACCGCCGCCGCGACGGTGTCGAGCGCGATCGCCCGTGCGACCTCCGCCCCGAGACCCAGGCGCGACTTGCCGATCGCGGCCGGCTTCACCGGGATGACCACCGTCCACTGCATGTGACCAGTCTGCTCGATCGCTAGAGTGGGCACTGTCAGGTCCCCGGGCTGCATTGCCCCTGTGCGCCGCTCCCCCTTGAGCGGCTCGGCCGAGGCGAGCCGCTGTCGCTCGCATCCCCGTTCCGTCGCCCTTCTGGAGACCTCATGCCCCGACCCCGACATCCGCGCACCAGCGCGCGCACCACCGCGCGCACTACCGCCCTCGCCATCGCGATCGCGAGCGGGCTGCTGCTGTCCGGCTGCAGCGCCGCCGCCCAGCCCGGCGCGTCGAGCAGTTCGCCGGCCGCCGACAAGCCGGTCGTCATCCAGAACTGCGACACCCGGGTCACCTTCGACAAGGCCCCGCAGCGCGTGGTGAGCATCAAGTCGACCTCGACCGAGATCCTGCTGGCGCTCGGCCTCGGCGACCGGATCGTCGGCACGGCGTTCCAAGACGGACCGGTGCCCGCCACGTGGGCCTCCCAGGCGGCGCGGCTGCACAAGATCTCGGACTTCATGCCCAGCGAAGAGGCATTGCTCGCCCTCGAACCCGACCTGGTCTACTCGGGGTGGGAGTCGGCCTTCTCGGCCGACCAGGCCGGCACCCGCGCCGAACTGGCCGGCCTCGGCGTCGGCAGCTACGTGCAACCGGCCGCTTGCCGCACCACGGGCGCGCCGGCCAAGCTGTCGTTCGACGACATCTTCGGCGAACTCGATCAGGTGGCCAGGATCTTCCGGGTCAGCGACGCCAAGCTCATCGCCCAGCAGAAGGCCGAACTGGCGACCGTGAAGCGGAGCACGAAGGGTCTCACCGCCCTCTGGTACTCCTCGGGCACCGACGTGCCGTACGTCGGCGCGGGCACCGGCGCTCCTGAGCTGGTGATGGAGACCGTCGGCCTGAAGAACGTGGCCGGCGGCGTCAAACAGACCTGGAGCTCGCTCGGCTGGGAGTCGATCGTCGCCGACGACCCGGATGTCATCATCCTGATCGACGCGACCTGGAACACCGCGGCCAGCAAGATCCAGTCGCTCGAGACCAATCCGGCGACCGCCAACCTCACCGCTGTGAAGAACCATCGCTTCATCACGCTCCCGTTCCCGGCCAGTGAGGCGGGCGTGCGAACCGTGGATGCCGCGGTCTCGGTGCAGAAGCAGCTGAGAGCCCTCGGCCTCGGGTGACGCGCCGCGCACGGTCCTGGCTCTGGGGAGTCGCGCTTGGCGCGGCCCTCCTGGTCTCGATCGCCGTGGCGACCACGATCGGGCCGGCGCCGTTGTCGGTCCCGGATGTGGTCGGCAGCGTCCTGGCCCATCTCGGCATCGGCGGCAACCCGCTCGACGCCCTTCATGACGGGATCGTCTGGCAGCTGCGGCTCCCCCGGGTGCTGACCGCCGCGGCGGTCGGAGCCGGGCTGGCGCTGGTGGGAGGGGTGATGCAGGCGCTCACCCGCAATCAGCTGGCCGATCCCTACCTGCTCGGGCTGTCATCCGGCGCATCGCTCGGCGCGGTCAGCGTGCTGCTGCTCGGCCTGACGCTGTTCGGACTGCCCCTGCTGCTGCCGGTGGCGGCGTTCGGCGGCGCGATCCTGGCACTGCTCGCCACCCTGGGGCTGGCGAGCTCGCTCGGGCGCATCACGCCCACCCGCACCGTTCTCGCCGGTGTGGCCGTCTCGTCGCTGGCCGCGGCGATCACCAGCTTCGTCATCTTCTGGGCCGCCACCGGCGACTCGTACCGCGACGTGCTCAACTGGCTGCTGGGGTCGCTCGCCGGAGCGCGCTGGCCGCAGGTGGCGATCGCCATCGGGGCGATGGTGGTGATCGGAGTGCCGCTGGCCTTCTCGGGGCGGGTGCTCGACGCCTTCGCGTTCGGCGACACCACCGCGGCGTCGCTCGGCTTCTCGGTCAGCCGGGTGCGCTGGGGACTGCTCGGAGCCAGTGCGCTGCTGACCGGGGCGCTGGTGTCGGTCAGCGGCTCGATCGGCTTCGTGGGGCTCGTGCTGCCGCACGCGGTCCGGCTCGTGGTGGGTCCGGGCAATCGTCCGCTGCTGCCACTCTCGGCGCTGGTCGGCGGCATCTTCCTGATCTGGGCCGATACGCTCGCCCGCACCGTCTTCGACCCGCGGGAGCTGCCCGTCGGCATCGTCACCGCGCTGATCGGGGCTCCGGTGTTCGCGGTGCTGCTCGCGCGTCGCAGGAGCGAGGCATGACCCCGGATGCCACCGGCCTGACCGTCTCGCAGGTCACGGTCCGCCTCGGCGGCACCGTGCTGGTCGAGGGCGCGGGCTTCACCGCTCCCGCGGGAGCCGTGACCGCCCTGCTCGGCCCGAACGGGGCCGGCAAGTCGACGCTGCTGCGGGCGATCGCCGGGGTGGAGCGGCCGGCATCCGGAACCGTCTTGTTCGGCGGGGACGAGCTGCTCGCGCTGCCCCGCCGCGAGCGCGCCCGCCGGGTCGCCTTCGTCGAGCAGGAGGCATCGACCGAGTTGCCGCTGACGGTGCGCGCGGTCGTCGGTCTCGGCCGCACTCCGCACGAGACCGCATTCGGCGGACGCGATCCGGATGCCGCCCGCATCGTCGACGACGCGATGGTCACGGCCGGCGTCGCGGGCTTCGCCGATCGCGAGCTGCCGAGCCTCTCCGGAGGGGAGCGCCAGCGCGTCATGCTGGCGCGCGCACTCGCCCAGCAGCCACGACTGCTGCTGCTCGACGAGCCGACCAACCACCTCGATGTCGGCGCGCAACTCGACGTGCTCGCGGTTCTGCAGGGCCTCGCCGCCGAGGGCACGACCGTGGTCGCCGCCCTGCACGACCTGAGCTCGGCCTCCGCCCACGCCGACGCGGTCGTCGTGCTCTCGCACGGCCGCGTCGTCGCGGCCGGACCGACCGCCGAGACGCTGACCCCGACGCTGATCCGCGAGGTCTACGGCGTGGAGGCGAGGTGGCTGACCAACCCGCTCACCGGTCGACCGCTGCTGGCTGTCGCGCGCATCCCCGGCTGACGCGCACTCCGGACCGCGCTGCTACGCGTCGGGGTCGAAGCGCACCCTCGCCAGCAGTGAGGCGGGCAGGAAGACCGCCCGGAGCCGCTCCCGCGGCGAGACCGACCGCGCGATGGCCCGGCGCACGGCGCGCAACTCGGGCAGCGAGAGCGATGAGGCATCCGGGCGCCCGTATGCCGTGGTTTCGACCTGGCTGCGGAACCCCGCGATGCGCTCGGAGTCATCGGCCAGCACCATCGAGAGACGCGCCGCGAACTCGCGGGCGGTCTCGGTCTCGGGCGCGAGCCAGCCGTGATCGCGCGCCGTGTCGCGCACCTCGGCCCAGGCGTTGGTCGCCGCGTCGCGGCCGCGCGCGATCGCGCGTCGGCGCCGCAGCCGCACGACGACGCGGCCGATGGCCGGAGCGAGTCCGGCGCCGATCAGAATCGCCAGCAGGATCAGCAGCACGAGCGGCGCCGCGTTGAACCCGCTGCCGGCCGAGGTCGCTGCGGGGGTGGCCTGGTCGGTCGGCAGGTCGCGGCCGGCCGCGGCCGACGACGTGGGGGCGGCGGTCGCGGTGGCGCTCACCGAATCGCTCGGCGCGTCGGTGGGCAGCTGGGCGACGGATGCCGGGTCGGAGTAGCTGGGCAGCTCACCGCGGCTCGGCGTCGGCTCGAATCGCAACCAGCCGATGCCCTTGAAATACAACTCGGGCCAGGCGTGCAGGTCGTGGGTGCTCACCGTGAAGACGGTCTGCCCGTTCTTCACCGTGGGCTGGCCGGGCTGGAAGCCGACCGCCACGCGCGAGGGGATCCCGAGCACGCGCGCCATCACGGCCATCGCCGAGGCGAAGTGGACGCAGTACCCGGCCTTCTTCTGCAGGAACTCGGCGATGACATCCGCACCGCTTCCGTCGTAGCCCTGCGCGACCGGCGCCGACGTCGAGTAGGTGAATGCGCTGCTGCGGAAGTACGACTGCAGCGCGAGCGCCTTGTCGTAGTCGGTCGCCGCCGAGCCCGCCACCGACTCCGCGGTCGCCGAGATGATGGACGGCAGCCGGGACGGCAGCCCGAGGTACGACTTCGACACGGTCCGGCTGGTGGTGGGCGAGCGCAGTTGGGCGAGGTCCGGCTGCACCTCGAGGTACGACGCGGTGTAGCTCTGACCTCCGATGGTCGTGTCGGTGCTGCGCACCGACAGCCCGTCCGCCTCCCAGAACCAGCGTCCGGTCGCCCCGGCCACCTTGGTCGTCGGGTACGGCACCGGCAGCCAATTGCCCTGGATGCCTCCCACCGTCACCGACGCGCTCTGCTTGGACTGCTTCACCGCGGTGGAGAGCCCGACGGCCGCCGGGAACTTCGACAGCGAGTTCTTGGCCCCCGGGCCGACCAGGGTCGGGGTCCAGGCGCGCCCGTCGAAGGTGTCGAGGGTCGCCAGGCGCAGGTACACAGCCTGGTCGTCGCTCGTGGTGTAGCTGACGGCGGTCACCGGCGCACCGCGGCGCAGGTCGTCTCCCAGGTTGATCAGCGGGTTGATCCCGGTCGACACCCCGCCCGAGGTCGCCTGCTCCGGCGACTGCTCGACCGGCGGGAAGATCGACGAGACCACGAACGACCCGACCACCACCACGGCACCGAGCAGGATGATGCTCGCGCCCGAGGCGCGCCGCCTGCCGATGCGCAGCAGCGCCAGATACCCGATCGCGGCGAACAGGAACCAGTACGGCTCGGCGATGTCGGCGCGCACCGCCACCGGGACCACCAGCAGGGTCAGGATGGGCAGCGCCGTCAGCGCGGGCGCGAAGTGCACGGCGATGTCGCCGATCAGCGCCAGCCCGATGCACGAGATCGCGATGAGGAACACGATGCTCAACTCGGGCGGCGACGGCAGCGATTGCACCGCGATCTCGCCCCAGGCGTCGTTGGTCAAGCGCACGAAGCGCGTCACGGTCTCGGGCGAGGGGATGATGCCCAGCAGCGCGGTGTCGGGACCGTACCCGACGGTCAGGCCCGCAAGCCCGACGAGCGCCCCCGCGACGGTCGGCGACCACGCAGGGCGCGTGAATTGGCGCACCAGCGTCGTGGTGACCAGCACCAGCAGGAGGAACACGCTTGCGACGATCCACCAGGAGGTGCCGGTCAGAACCACGTGCAGCCCGTTGAGCGAGACGATCAGCGTCGCCGCCAGCAGGAGCATCCGGCGCCAGGCATGGGGGCGGTGCGGGACCGGCGGCTTGATCGGCCGGCCCGCGGGCTGGGTGCGCCGCGTGTCGACGGCCGGTCGGCGATCGAGAGCGGTCGTCATGAGGTTCGCGACCATCTCGCGGTGATGCCCGCCTCGCTCGATGCGGCCTTCCAGGCCGCGGCCGGGGAGTCCCACACCCTCACCGGCACGCACACCCAGCCGGCGTCGGCCAGGCGTTTGACCGCGTTGGCGCGCGGATCGACCAGGAACGCGATCGCCGCGTCGCCGCCATGCCTGCGGCGGATAAGCCAGTCGATGGTCAGGTCTTCTGGATCGCCGAGCACCGCGAAGATCGGACCGGCGGTCTCGACCGAGGTGGCGCGTTGCAGGCGCTCGGGGCCGGCATCCACGAGCGTCACGCCGGCCAGGCTGGTGAGGAAGCCCTCGCGCCGGCTGCCGTCCCAGCGCTCGCCGAGCTGCTCGATCTGGGCGGTGGCGGTCTCTTCGATCGAGACCTGGAAGCCGGTGGTGTCGAGGTGCACGCCGAGCGAGGCCAGCATCCGCACGCTCCACTCGAAGGCGTCGCTCGAGAAGGTCGGGTGCCAGACGTCGGAGTCGTCGACGTCGGCGTCCGGGTAGCCGGTCAGCCGGGTGTCGAGGATGATCCGGGCGTCCGGATGGCTGCGGTGCTCCTCCTGACGCACCATCAGCTCTCCGCGCCGCGCCGAGGCGCGCCAGTGCACGCGTCGCAGCGCGTCGCCCGGGCGGTACTCGCGCGTGGTGAGGTCGTCGTCGTTGCCGGTCACCCGTCGCTGCACGAGGGTCGCGGTGCCCTCGCCGTCGGCCAGGGTGGGTCCGCCCGCCGGGAGGTCGACGATCGCGGGCACCACCACGAGGCGGTCCGGGAGCCCCACGGCGATGGTCGAGTGGGCCATGCCGAAGGGGTCCTCGTGCTCGATCACCAGGGGCCCGATCTGGTACAGCCCGCGGCGCGGCGGGTGCAGTTCGTAGTGGGCCGTCACCAGCCGATGCCGGCTCTGGCTGCCGCCGATCGGCCGCAGTTCGTTGGGCTCCGCGGCCTCCTTCCACGGGATGGCATCGTTCCAGATCAGGTGCGGGCTCGGCCCGGCCCCCAGGTTCTGGATGCGCAGCGACACCTGCACGCTGGTGCCCGCCGACACCACCGGCGGGTTGAAGAGCCGGACCACGTCGAGCCGCGGACGCCGGATCCTGGCGACGAGCAGCCCGCCCAGCACCAGGAGCACCGCGGCCGACGCCACGACCAGCGCCTCGCGGCGGCCGGCGCTGTACGCCACCACGAAGGCCAGCAGGGCGACCAGCAGCGCCCCGACTCCGCGCACCGTGGGGCGCAGGCGCTGGCTCTTGTCGAGGGAGCCGCGCGCGGCAGCGGCGGCGGCCGCTTCGGCCGACCCCGCCGCCGAACCGGCGGTCCCTCCGCGGGTCTGTCCGCGTGGAGCGCGCCGGACCGCCGCGGCGGCGCGTTCGCGCTGCTGACGCCTGCGGGCTCGGACGCGGCGGTCACTCATGGTGCGGCGGTCACTCATGGTGCGGCGGTCATCGGGAGGCGCTCATCAGGCCGGGCCCGCTGCTCCCAGCGGCACGGGGGTCGACGCGACGATCCGCGCCGTGATGTCGGCGAGCGCTTCGCCGCCGAACGGGTTGGAGCCCACCGAGGTGCGCACCGCCATCAGGCGGTGGGCCAGCACGGGCACGGCCAGGGCGTCCACGTCGTCGGGCAGCACGAAGTCGCGGCCGTCGAGGGCCGCTCGGCCCTTTGCCGCGCGCACCAGCTGCAACGTCGCGCGCGGGCTCGCGCCGAGGCGCAGCTCGCGGTCGACGCGGGTGGCGGCCGCGATCGCGACCGCGTAGTGCTCGACCGCCGGGCTGACGTAGACCTGGCGCACGGTCTCGACCATCTGACGCAGGCGGGTCAGGGTGACGATGGGCTGGAGCGCGTCGAGCGGGCTGCCGGTCTCGCGCTGGCGGAGCATGGATGCCTCGTTGGCGGCATCCGGATACCCCATCGAGATGCGCGCCATGAACCGGTCACGCTGTGCCTCGGGAAGGGCGTATGTGCCCTCCATCTCGATCGGGTTCTGCGTCGCGATGACGGTGAACGGGCGCGGCAGGTCGTAGGTGGTGCCGTCGACCGTGACCTGGCGCTCCTCCATGCTCTCGAGCAGGGCCGACTGCGTCTTCGGCGAGGCACGGTTGATCTCGTCGCCGATGACGATGTTCGCGAACACCGGACCGGGCTTGAACTCGAACTCGCGATCGCTCTGGTTGTAGACCGAGACGCCGGTGATGTCGGCGGGCAGCAGGTCGGGCGTGAACTGGATGCGCGACACCGAGCAGTCGACGCTGCGCGCCAGCGCGCGGGCCAGCATGGTCTTGCCGACGCCCGGAACGTCTTCGACGAGCAGGTGCCCTTCTGAGAGCAGCACGGTGAGCGCGATCTCGACCGCTTCGCGTTTGCCGTCGATCACCGTCTCGACCGCGGCCATCACGGCGCGGCTGTCGAGCAGGAACTCGGCAATGGGCAGCGGGCCGGCATTCAGGTCAGTCTGACCGTCAACGGCCTGGCCGTCGGCAGCAGCGCCGGCGGTCCGGTCGGTCGGGGCCGAATAAGCATCCATCAGCTTCAGTCTCCGTCACCGCGTCGCGAATGGGAAGTGCGCCACAAAATGTCATACGTTACTCGCCGCCGTTCGGTTCAGTCCCCGCCTGCATACTGAACGCATGCACTGGAGCCTGATGTCGACCCTCAGCCGCGTGCTCGTCGTCGCGACGGGAGCGGCGCTGGTCGCGGTGATCGTGCTGCTGGCCGTGGGACGGTCGAACTCGTACCTGATCTTCGCCGCGCTCGCGCTGGTGATCGCGAGCATCTTCATCCATCGGCGCGACATGAATCGCGCGATCGCCCGGCAGCTGCAGCGGGATGCCGATGAGGCCGCCGCACGGCACGACAGCGACTAGTCGAATCGCGCGACCAGGCGGTCGATCGTCATGCCCCATCCCTCGTTCATGCCGGTGCCGAGCCACTCACCAGCACGCGCGTCGGTCATCGATTCCGGGAATGTCACTCGCAGTGTCATCTCGGTCACCGCAGGACCGACTTCGAAGAACTCGAGGATCGTCAGCGGCGCGTCGTTCGCCTTCGCCGGACTGAGCTTCGGCCAGCCATCGACAGCACCCCACTCGAACACCAGGCGCTCGATCGGCACGATCTCTCGGTAGACACCGCCGGTCATGTAGTCGAGGTCATCGTCGATGATCATGTGCACCCGGAACGCGCCTCCGACCCGGAGGTCGACGGTGATCGGCTCGACAGGAGTCGGGGCATCGGGGTTGAGGAACCAGACCAGGTCAGCAGGCTCGGTCCAGGCACGCCAAACCGTGGCGCGCGGGGCGTTCAGCGTTCGAGTGAGAGTGAATCCGCGGTGGGTGGCGGCGGTCATCAGCCCTTCCCTTCATCGTCGGT
>Ga0207667_10006443_pt1 | contig 14211 bp, 12 predicted proteins | sample KBSCornC52_FD_184301 | JGI IMG/M metagenome (GOLD analysis project Ga0207667, IMG submission 184301) | Corn rhizosphere microbial communities from Kellogg Biological Station, Michigan, USA - KBS Corn C5-2 (SPAdes) (version 2) | ecosystem: Host-associated > Plants > Roots > Rhizosphere > Soil ... | reverse complement strand
GTCGGTCGTGCCGGTGACTGCGAGCGGTGCTTGAGGTTCTCCGAGTCGATATTCCTGTTGGTGAACATGTCCATCGCGATAGATGGTGAGCAGAAGCTCTTCAGAAAGTGCATTCACTACGGAGACGCCTACGCCGTGAAGTCCACCGGAAACTTTGTAGGACGAGTCGTCGAACTTACCGCCGGCGTGGAGAATGGTCATGATGACTTCTGCGGCTGACCGACCCTCTTCCGGATGGATATCCACAGGAATTCCACGGCCGTTATCCGAAACGGTCACCGACTGGTCCGCGTGGATAGTGACCACAATTTCTGAGCAATAACCCGCTAGAGCTTCGTCGATTGAGTTGTCGACTACCTCAAAGACCATGTGGTGCAAGCCGGTACCGTCATCGGTGTCACCGATATACATGCCTGGCCGCTTGCGCACGGCTTCCAGACCTTTAAGTACCTTGATTTTGCTGGAATCGTAGACGTCGAGTCCGGTTTCAGAATTTGTCATGTAATGCCGTCCGAAAGAGGACGCGAATTATAGCATTCGCGTCACCACTCCCTGTTTCACGTGGAACACTCGGCCGAGTTCGAACTGCCCTAGTGCAGAATCACTCAGCCCTGTCGCAATGAGCTGCAGGCTCGTTTTGGCGATGGCCCCCATGAGTTTCCCCAAGTTGTCCACATCGAGTTCTGCAGCCGGATCATCAACCAGAAGACACGCTGGAGCGGCTCCCATCGAAACACGATGTCTTTGTTGGGCAAGGATGAGTGCAGCCGCTAAAAGCTTCTGCTGCCCGCGTGAGACTCGGTCTTTTGCGAGCACTCCATTCAACTTGATCGCGACGTCGGCACGGTGCGGTCCGACCGAGGTCACCTTCAACACCCTATCGCGCGGCCAGGCTTCATCGAGCGCTTGCTCCAGGCTTAGTCCGGTACGCCATCCTTTTGCATGTTGGATTTCTGCCGGAAGCTCCAAAAGCTCATCGCTTAATTGCTGGAAGAACGTCCCCAGCTCTCCAACATATTTTTCTCGGAATTGCGCAATGACTTCTCCAGATGCACAAAGCTCAGCATCCCACAGCCGAGTGCTACTTTCCGATTGACCCTGCTTTAAGGCTGCGCTTCGCTGTTTCAGTGCTCGCTGATAACGCGCCCATGCCGTTCTAAACGTGTGTTCCACGTGGAACACACCCCAGTCCAGCAGACGACGTCTTCGCGACGGGCCTTCCTCCAGCAACTTGTGTAGGCCAGGCTCAATAACCTGAACGGGGAAAGCACTCGCCAGTTCGGAAAGCGTTCTGACCGCGGAGCCATTCAATCTCGCCTCGTGAGTGCTCTTGCCTGCTTTTAGGCCGAGCACGAACCGCTGTAAGTCCGCCGTGACGTGACCTACCGAAGTAAACGATTCGGTGCCGTTGCGAACGAGCTGATCTAGTCGGGGAGCTCGAAAGGACCGTCCCGCACCGAGCACATAAATAGCTTCGAGCAGACTAGTTTTACCCGAGCCATTCTCGCCGCAGATGAGAGTTGCGCGGGAATCAGGTTCGAGGTGGGCCTCGCCTATGCACCGAAAGTCATGAACTTCGAGGCGCTCGAGCGCCATTCGTCACCCAAGGTCAGAGGCGCATCGGCATGACAACATATTTTGTGCTGTCCACGCCCACACCTCTCACCAAACAACTGCTATTGCCGTCCGTGAATCCGAGTTCGACCTCGTTTTCATCGACTGCACCTAGCGCATCCAGGAGATAGTTGACGTTGAAGCCTATTTCCATTTCCTCGCCCTCATAGGCCACTCCAAGCTCTTCTTCCGCCTCTTCCTGCTCAGGATTGTGGGCCTGCAGCATTAGCGTGTTGGCTTTGACGACGAGACGAATGCCTCGATATTTCTCATTTGACAAAATGGCCGCACGTTGAAGCGCAGCTTTGAGCGTGGATTTGTCCGCTTTGACCAATCGGGGGGGTTGCGGCGGTATAACGCGGCCGTATTCCGGAAAACGACCATCAATTAGCTTGGAGGTGAACCGAATATCGCCGATTTGGGCACGAACGTGATTAGCGCCGATCGCGACTTCCACTTCACCTTCCCCGCCGAGAATTCTCTGCAATTCGAGGACGCCCTTGCGCGGCAAAATGACTTGCTGAGCCGCACTTCCACCGGTTTCCAGCGTAAGTTGCGCTAACGCGAGCCGATGGCCGTCAGTCGCGACAGTTCGCAGCACGTTACCTTCAGTTTCGAGCAACATCCCATTGAGGTAATAGCGCACGTCTTGCTGCGCCATGGAAAAGTGCGTCTTATCGAGTAGCGCGCGTAAATCCGCTTGCCGCAAGTGAATTCGGCGCTGAGCTTGAATGTCTTCCAGCGTCGGGAAATCTGATGCGGCCAACGTCGCGAGCGTGAAGCGACTCTTACCTGATCGCACCACCATTCGTTCGCCTTCCGTGGACCACGTTACCGTCGATTTCTCAGGGAGCGCTCTCAAGATATCGAGCAGCTTTCGCGCCGGTACTGTGATCTCTCCAGCCTCTTGCAACGTAACCGAACTGCTCGCGACCAATTCCACTTCAAGATCCGTTGCAGTCACGGTGAGCTGGCCGTTCTTGTTCGCCAATAGAACGTTCGCAAGAACGGGCATGGTTTGACGGCGTTCCACCACTCCGACAACGGCTTGCAAGGGGGCCAGTAGAGCCTCTCGTTCCGCGCTTAGCTTCATCTCAATACCTGTCTACGATTTAAAAAGAATTGATATTTAAGATTTACTGTAGATACTGTTAGTACCGCACTTTGCAGTGGATAACCTACTATTCAGCTGCAATTTCAGAGACTTATCTTCGAAATAACTACCCGAGCAAAGTACCTGAAACCATGTCGTCATCCTGTGCGGCAGTTGTGGATAAAGATTCGCTAAATGTTATGCGGAACTTATCCACAGCTTTCCAACGTCATCCCGTCAGAGTTCTCAACAAGTTCGAGTAGTCCTCTCGGCTGCGGGTCTCGCTATTGCGGAGATCCTTGATCACTCGACATGCATGCAACACTGTCGTGTGGTCTCGCCCCCCAAACGCATCGCCGATTTCCGGCAGGCTGTGATTGGTGAGCTCTTTCGCCAAGGCCATCGCCATCTGTCGCGGGCGTGTGATCGAACGGCTGCGGCGTTTCGAAAGCAAATCCGCGACGCGAATCTTGTAGTACTCCGCAACGGTTTTTTGAATGTTGTCTATCGTAACAAGGCGATCCTGCAACGCTAACAGATCGCGAAGGGCTTCTTTCGTGAAATCCAACGTGATCGGTCTACCGGTGAATTGCGAATTGGCTACGACGCGGCGTAACGCGCCCTCGAGCTCACGCACGTTAGAACGAATGCGCTTAGCTACGAAGAAAGCCACCTCTTCCGGCAGCTCCACCTTGGTCGCAGCCGCTTTGCTCATCAAAATCGCAACGCAGGTTTCGAGTTCAGGGGGCTCGATGGCGACGGTGAGTCCCCAACCGAACCGCGACTTCAAACGCTCTTCGAGACCATCCACTTCTTTGGGGTAGCGATCGCACGTCAAGATGATTTGCTGCTGTCCCTCGAAGAGCGCATTGAAGGTATGAAAAAATTCTTCTTGCGATCGATCCTTGCCGGCGAAGAATTGAATGTCATCGATCAACAGCGCGTCGAGCGAGCGATAAGCCGTTTTGAACTCGTTGATCGAGTTGTGCTGCAAAGCTTTCACCATGTCGCCCACGAACCGCTCGGAATGCACATACGCAACTTTGGAATTCGGATCCCGAGTGCGCATGACGTTTCCGACGGCATGCATTAGGTGAGTCTTACCAAGACCGACCCCGCCGTAGATGAGCAGCGGGTTGTAGGCGCGACCCGGATTTTCTGCAACTTGTACAGCGGCTGCTTTGGCAAGCTGGTTGCTCTTACCTTCGACGAAGTTCGCGAAGGTGAAATCACCGTTCAAACGGCTGCCGAGCGCAAGAATGCTTGCAACGTCGCGGGTCGTGCTTTGAACAGCTCGTGGCTGTGCATCGCGGGCGACGGTGCCGTTTGCTGCAGGGGCTCGCTTCGTGCCCACCTCGAGCACTACTGCAGGACTGGGCTCGCTTCCCACGGCGTCCACCAACTCGCTAATGCGATTGACCACGTTTTGGTTTACCCAATCGACGACAAAGCGATTGGGCGCGAGCAACCTCAGCACGGTACCGTCTTCGACAGCCTGCAGCGGTCGAATCCACGTGTTGAACTGCTGCTCCGGCATTTCGGATTCAAGTTGCCTGAGACAACGGTTCCACAGCGACCCTTGCACGGCTCGTCCTCTTTGTAAGGAAATGGTGTTGGGAGATCAACGCGAAAGGGAGCGCAGTCTATACCGACATCGCGCGAGTTATCCACAGGGAAAAATCGGTCAGAGGGCTACGGTGCCGACGCTGCATTCGCTTGACACTCGCAGGCTCGATGCGTACCCTTCCGCCCTCATTTTTGGCGGCTCAACCTGTTGTTTTGTGCCGCGCTCCTAGGCAGAAACCAACATGAAGCGCACGTATCAACCGAGTAACCTGCATCGCAAACGCACGCATGGCTTTCGTGCTCGTATGGCGACCCGCAGCGGACGCCAAGTGCTCGCCCGACGTCGCGCCAAAGGCCGCAAGCGCCTTACGGTCTGACGCACGCGCACTGCTCACTCAGCTGTCTATTCCTGCGCGGGTGCATTCGTTCACGACGCTCAAGCGACTGCACCATCAATCACAATTCGATGCCGTGTATCGACGAGGCCGTCGTTCGAGTGACACGCATTTTCTCGTCTTGAGTCTTCCCAACGATTGCGGCCATCCTCGCCTGGGTTTATCGGTCTCGGTGCGCTCGATCGGCGCCGCAACCAATCGCAATCGGGTGAAGCGAGTCGTGCGAGAGTCCTTCAGACTGCATCAGTTCGAACTCCCTGCAGTTGATGTGGTTGTGAGTGCGCGCAATGGCGCGCGCGAAGCGCCCAATGCAACGTTGACTCAAAGCCTCGCACGCCACTGGCGCACGGTGATCACGACATGCGCAAAGTCCTGATCGCCCTCATTTCCATATACCGCTACGCGCTTAGCCCTTGGCTGGGAGCACAGTGCCGTTTTTATCCTAGCTGCTCTTGCTACGCTCGCGAGGCGATCGAGCGACATGGAGCGATCACCGGCCTGCGCCTCGCAACATCACGTATTCTGCGGTGTCACCCGTGGCATGAAGGGGGCTACGACCCCGTGCCTCGCGAACGCCCATCCACCTCGAAACCTTGGTCCTTGCATGGATAATCAGCGGATCATCTTGTGGGCACTCTTGTGCCTGCTCGTGTACTTCAACTATCTAACTTGGCAGCGCGACTACGCTCCTGCGCCAGCTGCAGTGACGCAGACGCACGCGCCTTCTGCCGCGCCCTCATCCGAGCTACCAGCGCTTCCCACTGATTCGGCGAAGCCGACGCAGGCACCGCCTGCAGTCACGGCTGAAGCACCGGCACCTGCCGCCTCTGCGGTCCGTGTAGTGACGGACGTCCTCGATATGAGCATCAGCTCACGCGGTGGTGAACTCGACGGCGCTGCCTTGCTGCGCTATCCCGAACATAAAGATGCTCCCACCATTCCAGTGCGGTTGTTCGATACTTCGGCCGATAAACTCTTTATCGCACGATCGGGTTTACGCGCCGCCGATGACCTAGCAGCACCGACACATCAGGCAATCTTTACCGCCGAGCAAACGAGCTATGAACTCAAGCCTGGACAAGACACGCTTCCCGTCAGACTGACGTGGTCCTCGGGCGGTGTGACCGTCGTAAAAACATACACCTTCAAGCGCGGCAGCTACGCCATCGACATTACCTACGAAGTGCAAAACGCTTCGGGATCGGATTGGAAAGCAGCGTCCTATGTGCAGATCGTTCGCAAATGGGAACAGGTCAAGCGCTCCATGTTCAACGTGGAGACGTACGCGTACCGAGGGCCCGCGATCTATAACGGCAAAGCCGTCCGCAAACTCAATGTCGAAGACGAGGACGACCGACATTTCGATGCAGCGGTAAGCGGCGGTTGGATGGCGGCCATGCAGCATCACTTCGTGGTCGCGGCGATTCCGGTCAGCGATGCTAGTTACGACTACCAGCTCAAGGTCGATCCAAACAATGACTTCACACTGAGCTATCGCGGTCCCGTGATCGAAGTGCCGGCGGGCGCTACCGGTACGTTTCACGAACGAGTGTTCGTCGGGCCGAAGCTGCAGAACCAGCTCTCGGCAGCGGGTCCACAACTCGAACGGACGGCCGATTACGGCAAACTCACCATCATTGCCGAGCCGCTCTTTTGGCTGCTGCAGAAAGTGCACGGCTTCGTCGGCAATTGGGGCTTGTCCATTATCATCGTGACGTTCCTGATCAAGCTCGCGTTCTATCAACTCACCGCGACCAGCGGCCGTTCGATGGCGAAGATGCGTAATCTCTCGCCTCGCATCAAATCCATTCAAGAGCGCTACAAAGACGATCGCGAACAACTGGGACGCGCGATGATGGAGCTCTACAAGCGCGAAAAGATCAATCCGCTGGCAGGTTGTCTGCCCATTCTGATCCAGGTTCCCTTCTTCATGGGCTTCTATTGGGTGCTGTTGGAGAGTGTGGAAATGCGGCAAGCGCCCTTCATGGGCTGGATCACGGACTTGTCATCGCGCGATCCCTATTTCGTCTTGCCGGCCATCATGGGCGTTGCGATGTTTGCGCAGTTCAAACTCAATCCGCCCGCGGCCGATCCCATGCAAGCCAAGATCATGTCCTTTATGCCCATTGTCATGACGGTCATGATGGCGTGGTTTCCGTCGGGCCTCGTGCTCTACTGGATCACGAATACCACGCTGCAAATCGCGCAACAGTGGCGGATCAACCAAGTCGTCTCCGCAGATAACAAGAAAGCGACCGCGTAGCACGCCTGAAAGAATACGATCGATGTGAGCGAACAAGACACGATCGTTGCTATAGCCACCGCCGCCGGCCGCGGCGGTATCGGCATCGTGCGTGTCTCGGGATCGAAGGCAGTAAATATCGCCCGCGCCGTGGTGGGTGAATTGCCCTCGGTGCGACTCGCGACTATGCGCACATTTCGCGCTCGCGACGGCAGTGCCATCGACAGTGGTATCGCCCTTTATTTCCCGGCACCGCACTCATTCACCGGCGAAGACGTGCTCGAGCTGCACGCACATGGCAGTCCAATAGCACTTGATTTACTGGTTGCGCGCACACTCGAGCTCGGCGCGAGACTTGCCGAACCCGGCGAATTCAGCCGGCGCGCGTTTCTCAACGACAAGATCGATTTGGTCGAAGCAGAAGCCATCGCCGATTTGATCGACAGCGCAAGCGCGCAAGCTGCGCGCGCCGCCGTCCGTTCATTGCAAGGCGAGTTTTCCGCTCGCATCCGTGCGCTGGTAGAAGCCTTGATTGCAACACGTATGTACGTGGAAGCGGCAATCGATTTTCCCGAAGAGGAAATCGATTTCCTGGCCGATCGAGAATTGCGCGATCGCTTCGTTCGAGTCCGTGCGCAATTGGATGAGATCACTGATGCCGCCCGGCAAGGCGCATTACTGCGCGACGGCATGACGGTCGTGATCGCAGGCAAACCGAACGCGGGTAAATCCAGTCTCCTCAACGCACTTGCCGGCTACGACGCTGCCATCGTCACTCCGATTGCCGGCACGACACGCGACGTACTCAAAGAACGTATTCATATCGATGGCATGCCGCTGCATGTGATCGATACGGCGGGACTTCGTGATAGCGAAGATATCGTGGAGCGAGAGGGCATTCGTCGAGCTCGCGACGCTATGACCAGCGCCGACCGTATTCTCTACGTCATCGACAGCACGCAACCGCTCGATGAAACAGCATTCGACAACGAGCTTGCAATGCTTCCACAGTCCGTTCCGGTCACACTGATTCTCAACAAGATAGATCTCTCTCAGCTGCCGTCGCGTGTGGAGGAAGGTGCTCAGCCGCGCATCTACGTTTCCGTGAGTACTCGTACAGGGATGGATCTCCTGCGGACACATCTAAAGGACTGCATGGGATATCACTCTGAAGAAGGCGGCACGTTGTCCGCGCGCCGTCGTCATCTCGATGCGCTCGCGCGTGCAGGGAGCCACCTGCTTACCGCCGAAAAATTGCTGACCGAACGTCACGCAGGCGAACTAGTCGCCGAAGAGTTGCGTCAAGCCCAGCAACACTTGGGCGAAATTACCGGTGAGTTTTCGAGCGACGAATTATTGGGGCGTATTTTCAGCAGCTTTTGCATCGGAAAGTAGCTGGACTGTCGCTACTGACGTGAGCCCGGCATTTGCTTAGGCTGAGTAGCAGATTCGGAAGGGGTAGAGGATGCTTGGCCAGGCTTGTCGGTTCGGAACACCGAGTGGCCAATGATTGCTAAAGAGGCGAGCCGTATTTCCTTCAAGAACCCGCCCCTTTAGAGGCGTCGCTTACAGCTCGACACCACCTATATCGGACTGGTACATAAGACCCTCCTTGCAAGGACGGCGAAGTATGCCCCTGGATCGGCATCCGATGCAAATACTTTAGCTTTCCGTCGGTTAGACTTATCGCGATAACTTAACGTGAAGTTTGTCGCCTAACGAAAGAGCGCCGCATTTCCAGCCGAGGGTCCCATATCCCTTGGGTCTAGTGTCGGCTGACGATCGCAATTCCGCATCCGTCATTCGAGACGCTCCGGCTGTGTTCGCCTCCTCAGAATTTTCACGAACCAGCATTCCTGAGGACCGCAGCTGAATGCGATCCTTCGGATAGTGAATGACGATCTCCGCCTCTCTGACCTCGAAAGTCTTCGCTGCTATGTAGACCTCATCTTCGCCTGACTCTTCCATGGGCTTAAAGAAGGCCCGAATTCCATCCAAGATTCTCACAGTAAAGGGGCCATTTTCGCTGGTGAGCACCGGATGGAAAGAGAGTAATAGCGACTTCCCCGCGGCGGGATCGCAACCTCCATCGATCATCGGGAGCCTGAACAGTGAGACGGAATTACCGTTCGAATTCCAGGCCTCGATGTCGCTATGTAACAGCGACGTTCTATCTGCAGCGTGAGTCAAGGCAAACCGGTGGCAATAGATAGGTCCATTGATCGCCTTAAGCACGACTGAATGCCTTACTTCATCAGTGGCGCCCGGCGTTGAAGGATTCAGAGAATGGCCGATCACGAGAAGCTGAGATTTCAAGATAATCAGCTTTTTCGGCTTGTGCTGAGCCTCATACATTGCGCCTACTTGGCGCATCATGTCCGACACGTCCTTTTCCCACTGGTTTGCCGTGTTTTCACTCGCATCGAAGACGCGAGTTGCTTGACGAATGGATTTCCGTAACGGGTCTGGACTGTAGTCCTTCGCGTACTGGATGAAGAAAGACGCGGCTTGTCGACGTAGATGATCGTACTGATCGAATCCCTTTTTCCAGGAGTTCTCGAAATCGAATGTGTCTACATCGAAGTCCAATTCCAGAATGGACTCGGCGAGACCCTCTTTTGCCCTGCGCACGGAATGATCGATAGCGGCAGAAGCAAGAGCTAGACCGTATTTAAAGATGCTCGCAGGCGGCTGTCTCTCGGACCGTGTGGGTGCGAATGAAATCGCAACGATGGGTCCGTCACTTTGCACGTAGTCCTTCAGTGCGACTGCCGGCAGATTTTCGCAAATACCGCCGTCGGCAATAAACCCTTCCGTTTCGGACGGCGTTCGAAAAACAAAGGGCACTGCTGCGGAACTCAATATGGCATCGAGTAAATCATGATCGTCGGCAGGTCCCCAGATACGAAGGGTCGAGTTCCTGACATCTGTTGCAGTGATATGGAGCGGGACAAAGCCGTTGTTCGCGAACTGTTTCAGGCTGAGGTTCTGTTTACCGGTGCTCTTTAGGAGATCCGATATTCGCTTTCGTAGTAGCTCTTGCGAAAGGAGAGGTTTCCCGAACAGTAGTTTCTGAACGGTAGCAAAGGCACTTGGAAGCTTGAACGCACCTAAATCCGTATCCAACAGCTTCTGCTTAAGCGTTTGCATGTGCACGCCAGCCGCAAACATAGCGCCTGCAATTGCACCTGCGGAGGTCGCGGCTATACGGGTCACTTTAATTGTGCCTTCTGCTTGCAGCTTCTCTACGGCTTCGAGTGCTGCCACAAGCCCAATTATCTTTGCCCCGCCCCCTTGAATTGCCAGCTGAATTCTCACTGGCTCACTTGTCTTCGTGACCAACTGGAGACTCCCTCAAGACAATGGTCCGTAGCTTGTTGAACTGATTCGGACCTAGAACCCCGTTGCGAATTAAAATACACGGTCAGAGGTGATTCTCCAACTGACTACGGTGAGCCGCCCGATCTGCTATCGACGCTGTTGAAAGTAACGACGTGCGATACCCCAACGAGCCACCAGGCGATGTCGCGTGGTGAGCCGAAAGCCGCACCGTAGGCGTACGCATCGAGACGATTAAAACACCACTTGTTTTTTACGGCGGCGCAGGATACGTCACCGTGATTCCTCCATCGACCGCCAATATCTGGCCGGTGACGAAGCTGGACGCTTCGGAAGCGAAATAGATCACAGCTCCCTTGAAGTCCTGGTCATTGCCGACACGCCGTAGCGGCGCCAGCGCGGCGATCTCATCGCCCTGAGCGTCGATATAGGTTGCCGACATCACCGAACGGAAATTGCCGGGGCAGACGCAGTTGACGTTGATGTTGTGCGGTCCCCATTCGGTGGCGAGGGCACGAGTGAAATTCACCATCGCGCCTTTGCTGGCGCTGTAGGCAACGGTGTGATTGCTCATGCCCAACGGCGTACCACGAATGCCGCCGATGGATGCGATGTTGACGATCTTGCCGAAGCGGCGCGGAATCATTACTCGCCGGCCGATCTCGCGGCAGAGGCGAAAGGCGCCGCTGACATTGACTTCCAACATCTTGGTCCAGCCTGCGTCCGATGTTTCTTCCGTCGGAGCGACCCAGATTGCGCCGGCATTGTTGACCAAGATATCCACGGTGCCGAAAGCTTCGAGCGCTGCATCGCAGACGGTTGTTGCTGCATCTGGTTTAGCGATATCTGCCGCCACGGTAGCGACATCGATGCCATGTCCCCTCAGTGCGGCCTGCGCCGAGTCCAATTCGTCCCGCTTGCGGGCGACCAGCATGACCTTCGCGCCCATTTCACCCAGCCCTTCGGCCAGTTGTAGCCCCAATCCGCGCGAACCCCCCGTGACCACCGCAACTTTGCCAGACAGATCCAGCAGCTCCTTGACACCCATGCTGATACCTCTGTTCTCGTAGAGTCTCGAACATCATAGTGTGCTTGACACAAGCCATGTGCACGCGCAGCGTGCTCCTCCTTCCAACGGCTGACACCTGACTTCTATATCCACGTGCTCCGACCCGACGCACAGCTGCAAGAGGAGAACTGGTCGCGTCTCATGGCGGCGGCGCAGCGTGGCGATGCGCGCGCCTATGATGATTTGTTGAAATCCGTTGTGCCTTTCATCCGAGCTCTGCTGCGGCGTCGTATTAAGTCAGCGCCACTGCTCGAGGATGTCACCCAGGACGTGCTCTTGTCTGTGCACCGCGTGCGGCACACCTACAATCCCGCTCGACCGTTCACACCCTGGCTTGCGGCGATTGTCGCTCGACGCGGCGTGGATGCATTGCGCCGCGGCGGCCGAATTTCACGTCTGGAAACGCAGGACGAAGATGCCGCTGCAACCTTTGCCGATAGCGAAGCGAACAACGTATTGGGCAGCCACGATGCGGAACGTGAGCTGGAGGAGCTGCTGGCGCAGCTTCCAGATGCGCAGCGCCAGGCGCTGCAATTACTCAAGGTCCGCGAATTGTCCCTGGCCGAGGCATCCAAAGTGACGGGGCTCTCCATCGGAGCGTTGAAGGTCAGTGTGCACAGAGCCATCAAATCCTTGCGCGCCAAGGTCGAACGTGATGCGGCCAGTCGATGACGGATAGAACCCAACAACTCATTGCAGATTTAGTCACGCAACTCACTCCGGTGAGGCCGTTGCGGGCGCCGTTGGCGCGAGCGGCCACGTGGTTGGCGGTTATCGCAGTGTTGGCTGCTCTCGTCGTGATGTATCCAACGCGAGTGCTACATCGCTCCACTTATACGCTTACGGACGTGGAGCTCTGGAGCATGCTCGCGACTGCGGTACTGGGAGTGATCGCCGCGTTTCACCTCAGCGTCCCAGAGAGCTCGCGCCGTTGGGCGTGGGCACCTATAGCACCACTCATAGTGTGGGTTCTGAGTTCCGGGCACAGTTGTTATCGCATTTGGCATGCGGGTGTGCCTGCAACCAACTTGCCTGCAGAATCGCCGGAATGTTTCCGCTTCATCGTAATCGTCAGTGTGCCGCTCGCCGCATTCTTGTTATGGATGTTGCGGCGAGCGCGGCCGTTGGCGCCGCTGCCCGTTGCATTCACTGCCGGGATTGGCGTCGCCGCCGCATCCGCTTTCCTGTTGCAATTCTTCCATCCTTTCGACGTCACTTTCATGGATCTCGCGGCGCACCTCGCTGCGGTGGGTGTTGTTACAGGTCTGGTCGCGGCATCGGGTCACAAGGCACTCGGCTAGCACGCGCTGTGTGACTTCACGCGATGGGTGCGCCCAAGAGCGCACCATGACGTAAACTTCCCCGATGTATTGGGTGATTATTGCTCTCGTACTCGTTATTACGCTCACCGTGCCGAAATTGCGGCGTGCCGGCGTAATTGTCACGGTCGTCCTGCTCGCCTTGTTGGGTTGGGCAATCGAGCGTTCAAACCCGTGGGCACCGACGCCCGAAGCCACTCAGCAACGCGAAGCTGCACGTACCGTGTCGCCGTCGACGAGCGAATCGCCGCCGCTCAGCTCGGTAACGGCGCAGCAACTGCAGTTGCGAGGCAATGGTGCGCCCTGGACGCTCACCGGCCGGTTGACCAACACGTCGCAGCGCTATCGCATCACCTCGGTCACGCTGAAAATCGAACGTCGCGACTGTTACGCCGATGCGCCGGATCCGAGCGGCTGCCTCGTGCAATGGCAAGGCAAGGAAACCGTCTTTGCTGCCATCCCTGCCGGCGAGTGGCGAGAATTTTCCTCCGCGATTTGGTTGCACGGCAGTCCGCCGCGCACGCACGGCGAGACGCGCGATTCGTTTGAGATCGTCGCAGTGGATGGATCCGTCAAGCAGTGATGTGAGAGTCTGTGAACTCAGCGAGGAATCATCATGATCACGAACACCGCCTCCGGCACCAACATTCAAGAGATCGCAAAGGGTGTCTATCGAATCAACACGCCTGTTGCAATCGGTCCCGGCGCCGACTTTAGTTTCAATCAATATCTGGTCGTGGACGATGAACCGTTGCTCTTCCATACCGGTCCCCGCCAACTGTTTCCACTTGTGAGCGATGCAGTAGGTCGCGTCCTGCCGCTTTCACGTTTGAAATATATCGGTCTTTCTCATTTTGAAGCGGATGAGTGCGGCGCGCTCAATTCGTTCCTCGAAGCTGCGCCCCACGCCGTGCCGATTTGCAGCGAAATCGCAGCGCTGACATCCATCGGCGATTTCGCAATTCGACCTCCACGCGCCCTTCGGGACGATGAGGAATTCAGCACGGGCGTCCGTCGCTTCCGCTGGTACTACACGCCGCATGTTCCACATGCTTGGGAATGTGGGCTTCTGATGGAGACCACCCAGCGCACATTTTTCTGCGGCGATCTTTTTACGCAAGGCGGTAAAGGAACGACAGCCTTGACGACGGAAGACATTCTGGAGCCGAGCGAAGCATTCCGCCGTCCGATGGACTACTTCGCGCATGCGCCGCAAACGAGAAACACACTGACGAAATTAGCTCAAGCGCAACCGATGACGCTGGCGTGTATGCACGGCAGCGCATGGCAGGGAGATGGCGCAAAGTTGTTGATGTCGTTAGCGACATCGCTTTCAAACACTCGGCCGGCTTCTTAGTTTTCCATCACCTTATCACGGGCTTGCGGTTTTCAGCCGAGCGAGAACCCGTATTCGTGTGCGGCAACAACACAGCCACGTCCTTAGCACGACAGAGCGGGCAACCTCGTCTGTCCAGCGACAACGGATCACATACGAACGAGCTGCGGCAGCGCTCGCAATTGTCGAGACAGAGCTCGACACGCTCGGCAAGCACTCGCCTCAAGAACCATGCGTG
>Ga0207667_10006438_pt1 | contig 14218 bp, 8 predicted proteins | sample KBSCornC52_FD_184301 | JGI IMG/M metagenome (GOLD analysis project Ga0207667, IMG submission 184301) | Corn rhizosphere microbial communities from Kellogg Biological Station, Michigan, USA - KBS Corn C5-2 (SPAdes) (version 2) | ecosystem: Host-associated > Plants > Roots > Rhizosphere > Soil ... | reverse complement strand
ATCGAAGTCGGCGGCTGCGATGCCGAGTCCCTTGCCCGGTTTGTCCAGTCCGATCTTTGCGGCTACCTCGGTGAAGGTGCCGTTACCGTTGTTGTGGTAGACGAGCGGAGCGATGGGCTTGAAGGTGTCGGGATGGCAGTAGGCGCGGTAGCCTTCGCGGTGCTCGCCGCACCAGATGTCGTCGAAGTCCCACTGCATGTAGCGCAGGACGACGAGATCGAGCAGGCCATCGTTGTCGAGGTCAACCCAGGCGGCGGAGGTGGACCATCCGCTGCCTCCGGTGCCGGATTTTTGGGTCACGTCGGTGAAGGTGCCGTCTCCGTTGTTGTGATAAAGGTGGTTGCCGCCGTAACCAGTGACGTAGAGGTCGTCGTAGCCGTCGTTGTCGTAGTCACCCACGGCAACGCCCATGTCGTAGCCTGTGCCCTGGAGTCCTGCCTTTTCAGTCACGTCTACGAAGGTACCGTCTTTTTTCTGGTGATAGAGGCGGTTCCAGTATCTGGGGCCGGTCTTCTGCGGGATGGTTCCTTTGGGCGTGGGGTCGGCGAGCGGGGCGCCGTTGACGAAAAAGATGTCGAGGCGGCCGTCGTTGTCGTAGTCGAAGAGCGCGACACCGGAGCCCATGGTCTCGATGAGGTACTTCTTTGAGGTGTGGGAGGCCTGGCCGATGAAGTCGATGTGGCTCTTGGCTGTGATGTCGACGAATCGGCCGGGCACGGCGGCGGGCTGCGGCTTTACCTGAGCGGTTGCGGGCACTGTCATCAGCCAGAGGAGCGAAAATATGGCCACGAGGAGGATGTGACCGGTTGGCTGAAGGGAGACCTTGATGCGCATGGCGAAAGACTATCTTAGAACATCTTGCCCGGGAGTCCCCACGGCGCAGTGTTTTTCTGCTAATTAAGGTACGAAGAGGTTTGCTGGCGTATAACCTTTAACTCAGACTCCTATGCCCACGATCGTTGAAGTAGCGGAGCGCGCGAAGGTCTCGATAGCAACGGTCTCGAATGTGATTCGAGGGACCCGGCGGGTAAGCCCGAAGCTGGAAGAGCGGGTGCGGGTGGCCATCCGCGAACTGGACTATTACCCGAACGAGATAGCGCGCAGCCTGAAGGTGAAGCAGACGCGGATGCTTGGCATGATTATTCCGGACATCACGAACCCGTTCTTTCCGGAGATTATTCGCGGGGCGGAAGATACGGCATTCGAGCGTGGATACTTCCTGGTGACGGCGAATACCGATGAGCAGATTGGCCGCGAGCGGCGGATTGTCGGGGCGCTGCGGTCTTACCGGGTGGATGGAATTCTGCTGGCATCGGCTCCCGGAAAGGACGCCAGCCATATTCGAAGCACGATGGATGCCGGCATCTCGGTCGTTTGCCTGGACCGTTCAGTTGCCGGGGTAAAGACCGATGCTGTGCTGCTGGACAACGTTCGCGGCGGGCGAGAGTGCGTGCGGCACCTAATACAGTCGGGCCATTCCAAGATCGCTATCATTACCGGCTCTCTTACTCTACAGACCGGCCGCGAGCGTCTGCAAGGATATGAAGAGGCGCTTGCGGAGGCGGACATTGAAGTCGACCGCAAGCTGATATTCGAGGGAGACTTCCGCGATGAGTCCGGCTATCGGCTGGCCAAAGAATTGCTGCGCCGGCATGCGCGGCCGACTGCGATCTTTGTCTGCAACGGGGTGATGACGCTGGGTGTCTTGAAGGCCTTTGAAGAGATGAATGTGCGCTGTCCGGAGGATATTGCGCTGGCGACCTTCGACGATCTTGCGGTGGACCGCTCCTTTCATCCGCACCTGACGGCTGTCGTTCAGCCGAGCTACGACATTGGATCGCGGGCGGCGACGATCCTGATGGACCGGATCGAAGGGAAGCTGACGGACGAGCCCTTTGTTGTCAGGATCGTTCCGACTCTGATTGTTCGGGAATCGACGAGAGCGCAGAACGGGGCGAGGAATACGGTAGCGGCGCAAGGGAAGCGATTGCGTTGAGCCTATCTTGCGGACAAGCTTGACAGGCGTTCTTTGCTTATGGTCTTCTGCTTTTTCTGTGCGGTGTAAAACGTTTAATTGCAATGAATGAGTTTTTTTCAGAACGCGACTGCGCATGAATGAATTTTGGCGCAAATGTTTTTGAACGAACAAGATGAGGGACGTTGCTATGTCTGGTTTGCCAACGAAGGAAGTAGTTCTGATTACAAGCGGGGACTTGCGCGAGTCTGCCAACAAAGTCTGCTGGCCGGCTCAGGAAGAGCTGGAGCGTGAGTTGACGCGCTGCTTTGCCGGTCAGGGCGTTACTGTGCGCCGGGCTTTTCCCGTGGATGTCGAGAAGGGGCATGGGTTCATCTCCAGTCAGCGGATGGGCATGGATGTATTTACCGGAATCGATCCTGATGCAAACCTCGTCTTCGCAACGGCTGCGTGGCAATACACCCATCATGTGCTACCGGGGTTGCGGAGCCATCGTGGGCCGATTCTGACGGCCGCAAACTGGTCCGGGCAATGGCCTGGCCTGGTGGGACTGCTGAATCTGAATGGCTCGCTGGTTAAGGCCGGGGTGCGTTTCAGCACCATCTGGAGCGAACGCTTCACGGACGAGTATTTTCTGCGCGGGCTGCGCGAGTGGATTGGACAGGGAAGCGTGACACATGATCTGTCGCATGTGCGCGCGCTTGACGCCAGCGTACTGCCGCGCGATGCGGTGGCGATGGGATCGCGTCTAGCCGGAGCGTTGCAAAAGCGTAAAGCCATACTCGGTGTATTCGATGAGGGCTGCATGGGTATGTACAACGCCATCATTGATGATGAGCTGCTCAATCCCGCTGGCGTCTTTAAAGAGCGGCTCAGCCAATCCGCGCTTGTGGCGCGGATGCGCACCATTCCGGATGCGGATGCGCGCAAGGTGCGCGAGTGGATGAATGCCAGGGGGCTGCGCTTCAACATCGGCAAGGACGAGAAGTCCGAACTTACCGATGCGCAGATTCACGAGCAATGCAAGATGTATATTGCCGCGGTCCGCATGGCCGCAGAGTTCGGGTGCGACGCGATCGGCATTCAATATCAGCAGGGATTGAAGGACATGGTTCCGGCGTCGGACCTGGTGGAGGGTTTGTTGAACAATCCCGACCGGCCGCCTGTCTACGATGAACACTCCGGCGAGGAGCTTTACGCGGATAAGGCGCTGCCTCACTTCAACGAAGTGGATGAGTGCGCGGGACTGGATGCGCTTGTAACCAATCGGTGCTGGGTCGAGCTTGGGCTGGACCCTTCGACGACGTTGCACGATCTTCGCTGGGGCGAGCATTACAAGGGAAATGGACTCGATGCATTTGTCTGGGTATTGCAGATTTCAGGCGCCGCGCCGGCGAGTCATTTTGTCGATGGCTATCACGGCGCAACCAGCGACCGGCAGCCGCCGATGTATTTTCCGCTTGGCGGCGGCACGCTGAAGGGGATTGGAAGGCCGGGGAAGATCGTCTGGAGCCGAGTCTTCGTTGAGGGAGACGCCCTGCATGTCGATCTTGGACTCGGCTCGGTCGTGGAGCTTCCGAAAGAAGAGACCAAGCGCCGGTGGGGCCAGACGACAAGCCAGTGGCCGATGGTGAGCGCAGTCTTCGATGGCATCTCGCGCGACTCTTTCATGGCGCGCCACAGGGCCAATCACGTGAACATTGCTTATGCTCCGGACGCGAAGGCGGCGGCCGGCGCTCTTGCCGTGAAGGCCGCGATGTTCTATGCGCTGGGGGTGCAGGTACACCTGTGCGGCACGGTCAACTTTAACTAGTTAGATCGAGTGCGGTCTTGCTGATGGGAGAGTGTGCGTGAGTATCGTTGCGGATGCGAATTTAGGAACGCTGAGTGTGCACGTTCTGTATCCCAAACGTCGAGCTCAGATGTATGACGAGCGCGAAGCCGCTGTATATGACAGACTGTATTCGCTCTTCCGTGCTGTTCTTTCTCGTCTGGTATGGCTGACGCGGCGGCGGCACATGGGGCACATACTACTCACCTTGCGGCGGACAGCAGGCGGGACGCAAATTCAGGAAGGCAAATGACCATCAATTCTCACGTAATCAAAAGCACTGTGGTAGGCGCTTTGGGTGGACTGCTCTTCGGCTTCGACACTGCGGTAATCTCCGGCACCACGGATGCGTTGACGAAGGCCTATCATCTTTCACCAGCATTGCTTGGCGTCACGGTGTCGAGCGCGCTGGTGGGCACTGTGATCGGCGCCATGTCCGCCGGCATTCCCGGGCAAAAGTATGGCCGCAGGGACAGCCTTCGCGTGATGGCGATCTTCTACGTCGTCTCGGCGCTGGGCTGCGCGCTGGCGTGGAGCTGGCCGGCACTTATTGTTTTCCGCTTTATAGGGGGCCTTGGCATTGGCGGCTCGTCCGTGCTTGGGCCGATGTATATCGCGGAGATTGCGCCGGCGGAATGGCGCGGACGGCTGGTCGGGTTCTTTCAGGTCAACATTGTCGTCGGCATCTTGATCGCGTATATGTCGAACGCGGTGATCGACACGCTGCATCTTGGGGCCGTGGAGTGGCGGTGGCAGCTCGGTATCTCCGCGCTGCCGGCGATTCTTTTTCTGATTGCGTTGTTTGGGATTCCGCGCAGTCCGCGCTGGCTGGTGATGAAAGCGCGGCTCGGCGAGGCGTTGGATGTGCTTCGCCTTACCGGCGTCGCGCAGCCGAAGGAAGAGCTCGATGAGATTGTTGCCTCCGTTCATCTGGAGCGGAGCGCGTCCACGGACCCGCTGTTCTCGCGGCAATACCGGTTCCCGGTCTTCCTCGCTATTACGGTTGGCATGTTCTGTCAGTTATCTGGAATCAACGCCATCCTTTATTACCTGAACGATATTTTTGCGTTCGCAGGAGCTACGAAGGTCTCCGGGGCATTGCAGGCTGTTGCTGTGGGAGCGATGAATCTTGTAGCCACATTGGCGGCCATGTCAGTGATTGACCGGTTCGGACGCAAGAAACTGCTGTTGACCGGTACCGCCGGATTGATTATTTGTTTGACCGCGGTCTCTTACGTGTTCATGACACACCAGCATCTGGAGTGGCTGGTCTGGCTGCTGATGGCTTATATCGCTTGCTTTGCCATTTCGCAGGGCGCGGTTATCTGGGTGTATATCGGCGAGGTGTTTCCCAACCGCGTGCGCTCCAAGGGGCAGGCGCTGGGAAGCTCATCGCATTGGGTGACGAACGCGATTATCTCGCTGATATTTCCTGTGATGGCTGGAGCATCTGGAGCGTATCCGTTTATATTTTTCGCCGCGATGATGGTGATCGACTTCTTTCTGATTCTGAGATATTACCCCGAAACGAAGGGAGTATCTCTGGAGCAGATACAGCATAGCTTCGGTATCGATTGACGCAAATTCATATTGGATGGGAAACAATCATGATGCGATTCCCCGTACTCCTTCTGTTGGCGGCCGGCACCGCGGTTGCAGCAATTGCCCAGAACCCCATTGCGCAGCCGGACATTACGCGGCAGCAGACGTACACGCTGCATCGCGCATCGAGCACAGACCCGGCCGGGGCCAACGCGGACTTCCGCAGAGTCGCTCCCGGGGCCACTCTGACGGTGCTCGATGCAGACGGCCCCGGCATGATCTCGCACATTTGGTTCACCATTGCAACGGGCGAGCCTTATCATTTGAAGCGCATCGTGCTGCGTATCTATTGGGACGGCGAAGCGAACCCTAGTGTTGAAGCACCGATCGGCGACTTCTTCGGATTGGGGCTCGGGACATATCGCAACTGGCAATCCGAGATGCTCTCCGTAGGCAGCGATAAGAGCCTGAACAGCTTCTTTCCCATGCCGTTCCGGCATCATGCGCGCATTACGATCACGAATGAAGGCAAGCAGCGCATCGGCAGCTTCTACTACAACATCGACTACAGAACATACGCAGAACAACTGCCCGCCGATACGCTGTACTTTCACGCCGACTACCGGCAGGCCCAGCCCAACCACGGCTGGACCAATAACTGGATCAGCAACGGCGACCCTCTGGTCAACGACAAGACAAATCCGGACGGCAAGGACAACTATGTGTGGATGGAGGCGAAAGGGCATGGACAGTATGTGGGCGTGACCATGTCGGTGATGCAGAACCAGGATGGATGGTGGGGCGAGGGAGACGACATGTTCTTCATCGACGGCGAAAAGACACCGTCGATTGTGGGTACCGGTTCGGAAGATTACTTTCTCGGCGCATGGGACTTTGGCGGCAAGCCGTTTTCCTATCAGCTATACGGCGCGCCTATCGTAGGCGACGAACTGGCAGGCAGCAGGTCGAGCGTGTATCGCTTCCATCTCGATTCTCCAATTCCGTTCACGAAGTCGTTCAAGGCTACGATTGAGCATGGAAACGCCAATGACCGCTCCGACAACTACTACTCGGTGGCTTACTGGTATCAGAACGAGCCGCACGATCCGTTTCCTCCGCTGCCGCCTGTCGAGCAGCGGCTGCCCGCGCTTCAGCACGTAGGAGGACCTGGAAACAACGTCATCAAATGAGCGGCAATGCAAAGCCGGGAAGGCGATTGCGTTGTTGACTGTGGCTGCCGCTACGGCTCTATGCGCCGTGAGCATTCGCGCGGCGACGCTCGAAGGCAGCCGCGATGCAATCCGGTTTGAGATTGCCGGCTCAGGGTCGGCCTCCGCGGAGATCATTTCTCTCAAGGTTGGCGATGCATGGATGCTCAAGCAGGCCAAAGAGGAGATGGACGCCGCTGCAAAGGCAGCCCAGGCCGAAGCCCGGTCGAAGTCAAAGACACCGGTCAAGAAAGATGCGACGATCTCCACCAGCGCCACTGCGAAGCCGGCCCAGCGCGCAAAAGCGCCAACGGAACCCGCGCAGCCACCTCCGCCGAGGACCGCGAGCCTGTTCGACATGCCTACCGCCTCGCCAGCTCCGGCCGCTTCCACGGCAACGCCCGTCAAAGCAGAGCCGGCCGAACAAGAGGACGAAGAGGAAATCCTCACCGAGATCAAAGAGGACGAGACCGACGACGACGGGGTTCTCGACGAGGCAGCCTGGCCGACTTCCCATCACGACTTAACCATGCAATTGGCTATCCAGGCGCCATTTGGGCGGTTCGTTTGAGTTCCACCTTTGTCGAACCATTTGCTGCCTGGATAGACAAACCGGCGAGGATTGAGGAGAGATACCGAGAGTAGTCGTCCACGTTGATGTCCTTCGGCAATTCTCCGCTCTTTCGCGCCTGTAGCAAGCGTCCCTTCATTGCGGCTTCATTCTGTTTACGTATTTCCGTCTTGAAATCTCTCACCGGGGCAGCGTCCACGCTGCAGCCCATCGCTCCTGCCATGGTCACACAGGTCGGCGGATGGCGGGGCGTGGTGAGCTGAGCGCGCTGCCAGCTCTCCTTTCCACAACCCCGACGCACGCTGGGTCCTTAGACCTTCGCAGCACTACTCGGGCAAAGCGATCTGGCCATTTACATTGAAGTGGCCGCTAACCTCGGGCGCCCCAGTATTGGGTTGCCCTCCACCTATGCTGATCGTATATTGCCCTCCGGCGATCATCGGTTGACCGGCTGCGCTCACCATGCCGAGATCGCGATTCTTCAACTCGAAATGGATCTGCCTGCTCTCGCCGGGGTCAAGGTGAACCCGTTGAAATCCTCGCAGAGCCATACGCGGTGCGCCGTCGATCGGCGGGAATTTCAGGTAAAGCTGGACCACTTCATCTCCCGCGACCTTGCCGGTATTTGTTACGGTAACGGCGGCCTTGACGGGATCACCGGCAGCGACTGGAGACTCGGGCACGCTAAGACCACTGTAGGCAAAGGTTGTGTAGCTGAGCCCGTAACCAAAGGGATAGAGTGGCTTGCCGGTGAAATACCGGTAGGTGCGATTCTCCATAGAGTAGTCTTCGAACTTAGGCAGCTGATTTACATCCTTGTAGAAGGTCACAGGTAGCCTGCCCGCAGGGTTGTTCTTTCCGCTCAGAGTATCGGCAATCGCTGTCCCGCCTTCTTCCCCGGAGTACCACGCTTCGAGTATCGCGTTGGTATGTTTCTCGGCCCAATTCACCGCCAGTGCGCTGCCATTCATCAGCACAACGACGAGCGGCTTGCGTGTGGCGGCAACGGATTGCAACAGAGCTTGTTCCGGCTCCGGCAGATCGATGCTGGTGCGATCCCCGCCGAGAAATCCCGGCTCGCTGACCGGCATCTCTTCACCCTCCAGTTGGCTGGTGATACCGACGACGGCAATCACGACATCGGCATGTCTGGCCGCTTCCACGGCCTGCGGCGAGGGAGCGTTATCGACGCGCGCCCAGATCAGCTGCACTGCGGGCGAGTTGCCGCCACGGTCGCCGTAGAGTATGTCGAGCGCGACTTTCTGCCCCTTCTCAAGATGGACACGCCCCAGCTTTGCCTGGACGCCGTGAGTCTCGTATTCCATCGCCACTGTTTTTCCATCGACCTGCACTCTGACAAATCCGTCGGCGCGGATGCCGAGCAAGTAGTCGCCGGAATTGGCCGGTGTCAGAAAACCGGTCCAATGCGCACCGATGTTCTTCTTTCCTGCCGCCTCAGATGGAAGACTGTTCTTGCTCAGTGCAACGTTTGGATCGATCCGGCTCGCCAGGGAAGCAGGCTTTGCGCCCGGCGCGAATTCCACGCCCTCCCAGTTGGAATACTCCGCTTTGAGGCCGGGCTTGCCATCGGGAGTCGTTAGTAAATCATCCGGCACCGCAGTTCCTTGATCGCGCAGGAACTGCGTTCCTGGAACAAAGGTGATCTTCGCGTTTGGATACGCTGCCTTGAGTCCTTCGAGGAAGGAAACCGTGTGTGTTGGAGTGCCGGCGTAGTTGCCAAGCAGGACCTGCGTCTGGTCGGCGAGAGGACCGACGACGGCAATGCTTCTGACCTCTGGCTTCAGAGGGAGTGTGCCGTCGTTCTTCAACAGCACCATGGATTCGTCGGCAAGCTTGCGGGCCAGAGCGCGATGTGCAGGGCTGCCGAGTTCCTTCTCGTCGATCTTCGTGTACGGAACCATGTCGGGTGGGTCGAACATGCCCAGCGCCATCCGGGCCGTGAAAAGGCGCACTAGAGCCGTGTTCATGGCGCTTTCGCGAAGGTAACCCTGCTGCACTGCTTCGATGAAGGGTTTGTAGTCGCGGCCATCCTTTGGAGGAGCGCCAGCGCCGTAGCATTCGTTGTCCATACCGCGAATGAGCGAGATTGCGGAAGACTCGGCCTGGGTAGGACGATAACGGTGTCCAGTAAAGATGTCCTGGACGGCGTCGCAGTCGGAGACGACGTAGCCTTGAAAGCCCCATTTGCCGCGTAGCTGATCCTGCAACAGAAATTGATTCGCGCACGCGGGCTCGCCATTGATGGCATTGTAGGCGCACATTACCGATCCCGCGTGGCCCTGGACGACTGCGGCGCGGAATGCCGGCAGGTATGTATCCATTTCGTCATGTTTGCTCACATCCACGTCGGCGAAATGCCGCGTCGGCTCGGGCCCGCTGTGCACGTCGAAGTGCTTCGGCGTAGCAATGGCGCGATAGTACTTCGAATTGTCGCCCTGCAGGCCGGTCACAAATGCGACGCCCATCTGACCGGTGAGGAAGGGGTCTTCGCCATAGGTCTCCTGGCCGCGCCCCCAGCGCGGATCGCGGAAGATGTTCAGATTGGGAGCCCAGAAATCGAGACCCCCCATGATGCCCACGTGTTTCGCACGGAGATCCTGTACATATTTGATTCGTCCTTCGATGCCGATATCGGTGGCCATGGCATAGATTCCGGGTACATCGAAGGTTGCGCCGAGGCCGATCGGTTCAGGAAATTCTGTCACGTCTGAATTGATCACGCCATGAAGCGCCTCGCTCCACCAGTTGTACGCGGGGACATTGAGCCGGGGAATCGCACGGGCGCCGTTGACCAATTGCGAGGCCTTCTCATCGAGCGTCATGCGGCTCACCAGATCCTTAGCGCGCACTTCCGGCGGCAGATTCGTATTCAGATAGGCCGGGGGTGCGTTCTCCTGTGCTGTTGCTGCCGACTCGGCAACAGCGGGGACCAGCATTCCAATGCAAGCGACAAAAGCGATTACGACTCGCACTACATTTTCCTTCATGGTAATCTCCAGGTTTAAAAATCAATCGTCACGAACACGGCGCAGCCCACTTTATTGGCAATTTGTCGAGAAGCACAGATTCTTGCTAAAGAACGGCATCACATGGTTTTGAAATCGATCAGAGACGGCACTGGTGTGCGTTCCATGATAGATTTCGAAGCTGTTCTTGATGCCATAGCTATCGAGGATTTCGTGAAGCTTCTTCGTATCGAAGCGCAGGCCGTCCTGATCGCCGACGTCCATTGAGATCGCCTTGTACTGCCTCAGATTGCCGATGTATTGATCGACGAAGGCAAGTGGCGCGTTGGCGGCCCATTTGGCCAGTATGTCAGGTTGCGGTATCCCGTTTTTCATCGGCATATCGAAGTACAGCGGAGGATTCTTGGGATCGGGCGACCACGCAGCCGCGGTCGCAAGTTGGGCACGCGAAAAGAATGGCAAATTTGCCGTGTCGGCAGGAGACTTGAGTGCCGCCACCGCGTCTTCGAACTGTTTCTCGCTGTCCTCAAACTTTTTGTTGGCCGCAGCGTTGGGTGGTTCAGCCGGCCGTGGCGACATGCAGCAGGGGCTCATGATGTATAAGCTGCCAAAGACATCCGGATACTTCATCCCGATGCGACTTGCGCCATAACCTCCCATGGAGTGTCCAACCAGCCCACGGCTCAGGCGATTGGGGATGGTCCGATAGTGTGCATCAATATAGGAAACTACATCGCGAGCGATGAATTTCTCAAAGTCGCCTGTCGTGACGGAGTTCGAATACATTGACCCGCCGTACGCCGTCTTTGAATCGGGCAGTACCACGATCATCTCCTTCGACCCCTGGGCGAAGGCGCCTTCTATGGTCTGTGGGACATGAATCTCATGGGTCCACTGCTCCGCTCCGATGGAATAGCCGTGAAGCGCGTAGACCACGGGGTAGCGGCGGTTTTTGTCGGCGTTGTAGCTGGGCGGTAGAAATACAATCACCTCACGATCGACCGCCTCGCCTTCCAGATTGCCTTCAAGAGCAGCACTGTGAACCTTGATATGTTCGACCGCTACCGGCTTCGCCCCGGGGACCACGGCAGGCACTTCGGTCTGCACCTGTGCTGTCAGTGGAAGCACCATAGTTAAAGAAAGCAAAAGCATCGGTACAGGAAATCTTTTTTTCATCTATATACTCCTTGGAATATCAAGGTTTTTATTAGAGCCATTCTGCGCAACTGCAAATCCTTCTTGCAGCCGCGCATCTTTTCAAAACTGTTTCGAGGCACTCGGCTGTTCTCGCAAAGATCTATCGACGTTCTACTCCGTCACGGGGAAACGATAGATGTTCACGCTGATCGGCGCGACTGTGATCGTTTTAGGATCGTTGCCCATCGACATAGCTTTGATCTCGACCTGTGGCGCCTGACCTGCACGATTGGCTGCGTCGAGCTCCTTTCCCGTCAGTCGCCACTGTGTCGCATTGCCTGATAACCGTTCGCCGGTGATGTTCAGATCGAAGTTCTGCTCGGACGCAGTTGCATTTACAACCGACACAGTTAGAAATTTGCGGTCTGGCGAGAGCGCCGCGAACATATCGAGCGGATAAGTCGGGCTGCCTGAGTTTGTCTGCGGCTGATCACCGCCGATGGGATACTTCGGTGCTGGCTGAGGCGAATTCCCTGAAAGCGCAACGGGCACCGAACCCGGTACGAAGTGGTCGCCGTAGAGTTTGAACATGAGACCGGTGGTGCTGAGGGTCGCAGCTGTGGGGGTGTAATCCAGTGAGGAGACGCCCATCGTATGCGCCGACATTTGCAGAAAGTCTGTATGTCGAAGCATTTCATTAAAAATCATTCCGTAGGCAAGAGCCAGCCTGAGATTCGCGCCTCGCCCAAAGCCGCCGCCGAAGTAGGCATACTCATCGATAGACAGGAATGTCTTCTTTTGGAGCATTGCCGGGAACCTCTGCTGATATCTCTCCCATTCCTGTGCTTTGAGGTGCACGATGTTGGCGGGATAGCGCGCATATTCGAGCGGTGTCTGGTCGACTTTTTCATAACCCGCGTCGGTGGGCGCATCAAGCGGCAGGTTCTTTGCCTTCTGGACATCGAAGTGTCTGCCACGCTGGGCATACCAGTGCTGAGTAATGCCGTCGAAGTTCCCCCAACTGTGCTCCAGCAATCCTCCGGTCCAGTCTTCCGGTGTGCCTTCAACCGCCTTCATGTTGTCCACATCCTTCGCCCGCATCTCGCCGGTTAGGTCCATCGGCTCAGGCATATTTCCCGATGCGAGCAAAGTGATGGACGGATCAACTTTACGCATCGCCTTCGCGAATTCATTGTGCTTAAGGACGTAGTACTTCAGGTCGGTCCGGCCGAGCTGCCAAGTACCGTAAGGCTCATTGCCGATGTCCCAGAACTTGATGTGATACGGCGCAGGGTGGCCGTTCCGCGCACGCTCTGCACCAAGACGTGTGTGGATGGAGCCATTCATGTATTCGACCTCTTCGGCTGCGGAATGTGCATCCCCGAATCCGGCGTTGACCGTGACGTAGGGCTCGGTGCCGATGAGTTTGCAAAGCGTCATAAACTCGTCCATGCCCACGTCATTGGGCTGCATCGCATTCCAGGCGTAGTCAAACATGGGCGCTCGCTTGTCGCGGTCGCCCAGACCGTCATACCAACTCCAGTCCGAGAGAAAGTTGCCGCCGGGAAGACGCCAGAAGCCCGAGTGAAGCTCGCGCAGCAAAGCGATGGTATCCGGCCGAAAGCCTTCAACATTATCGGCCGGCATTAAAGAGACGGTGCCAATGTGGAAGCTTCCATTGCCCCTTCCGGTGATTTCAAGCGTGGCATCGCTCGCGTCAACCGAAGCCGAAAAGTCGAACGGGAACTTCTTGTATGTCTTTGTGAGTCCTGCAATGGTAACGATCTGCCTGTCGTTCTCGCCTTCACCCCAAATCAAGGCAACTTTGACCTTGCTGCCGACAGTGCCACGTAAATAGACATGACCTGTATACGTTTTCCCGTTAATCAAAGCGAGGCCAGACTGTCGAATTCCATGCGGGGTGGTAGAGCTTAGCTCGATCTTTGGGCTCTGGTCGCCGACGAAGGGCTGATCTTTGTCCATCGTGACCGCTTCGTCCGGGCCGACGGAGCGCCACTTGCGAAGCTGTGCGCCCCGGGCGCCCGTTGCTTGAGGGGCAGGGCGATCGTCGTTCTTCGATGTGATGGGGAAATAGAACTTCCGATCATCCAGCATTTCGGACCACAAGCTGCGATAGATCAATGAGCCAATGTGCTCGATAAACATCCCATACTCATATTTCGAGATCGAGGTCGCAGTTTGCCGGGCATCGATGGTCACCACTAAGTGCTTCTGGCGACTGGAAACGCTCCGTTGGGCTGCCGCCAGGCTCGCGCATCCGAACCACAGGGCCGCTAGAGTGAGCCACCGACGCTTGAATCGAAGGAAATCGTTGTTCTCTTTCCTGCCCTGCTTGAGTGTCAAAGTCATGTACTTGCCTCCGTGCTCTCTTATGAATCGCGATGTGGCATTCCTCAACGAACTCGTGAAGAATGACGGGAAACAGGGTTCCCTGAGTTCGATAAAGCAGTCTTCTCCCTTACGATGGCCTCGGCTGCATTTGCTTCCAGAACCCAACTACTGGCCGCTGACACGGTGGTTTCGTCTTCATACCAGAGCATTCCGAAGTCCGTAATGCATTCCGGGAAATCCGGCTTGATCACAATGTATCCGGGGATCATGGCTCCCGGGATATACGAGTTATCGCCGCGATTGTTGGAATAGGTATGCAGCTTCGAGGCTGTGCCGATGCCAGCGATATACGACACGCTCGAAACCGGGTGCATGCCGAGCAGGTAGTTGGCTGCGCGCAGGGTATACTCCGGGCCGACGAGATCGGGAAATGCCTCGTGCAGGAAGTACATCTCGGCGCCGAAGTCGGCCACTTGTTCCGCGCCGCCCCAATCGCCGCGCGTGGGTGGCACGCCAAAGGGAGTCGCGTCGAGCTGGCGGTTCAGCTGCGGCAGTTGAGCCTGGAGCGCTGCTTTGAAGCGCGTCTTGTAGCTGGCGTCCAGATAGGGCAGCGCG
>Ga0207667_10006432_pt1 | contig 14226 bp, 29 predicted proteins | sample KBSCornC52_FD_184301 | JGI IMG/M metagenome (GOLD analysis project Ga0207667, IMG submission 184301) | Corn rhizosphere microbial communities from Kellogg Biological Station, Michigan, USA - KBS Corn C5-2 (SPAdes) (version 2) | ecosystem: Host-associated > Plants > Roots > Rhizosphere > Soil ... | reverse complement strand
GGTGCCAAGAAGGACAAGTGGGGCTTCCGTGAGGGCAGTTCCAAGTCCCAAGCCGTTGCCCTGTACGCTGCAAAGGGCGGCGCTACGCTTGAGGAAGTCAAGGCAGCCGTCGGCAGCGTTCAGCTGAACGTTCTCAACGCGCTTGAAGCTGAGGGCCATGAAGTGGTCCGCAAGAAGGAAGTGCGTGAGGGCAAGCGCCCTGCGACCCGCTACTTCCTGAAGGCCAAGAAAGCCTAAGCCTTTCGGTTCGGGCAGAACGCCCCCCAAGCCTGAACTGGAACGACCCCCCTCGCCATGGTGATGCTGGTGAGGGGGGTTTATTTTTGTCCAAATTTTGGAAAGGAAGGCTAATGAGCAACGTAAAGAAAATGAAAGGTGAAGATTATGTCACTTTTGATCTGTCAAAAGGACAATCAGCCCGAGAATCAATTCACACACATCAAATTGTGGTTGAGCTCCAATCGAATGGCGACAAAGGCTGGCTGAAAGTAAGCCCAAAAGCTGCGCATTTGCGTCTCAGTATTAGGGTTGATCAAGGCAACCTTTATATAGACCTGTGCCCATAAGGAGGTTAAATGACAAAAGAACGAAACCCACGTAGTATGCCGGACTTCAAGTCATACACGGAGCGTGATACCTACTTCCGCGACCATGCTGAATATTTCACATTGGTCAAAAAGGCTGGCGTCGGTAATTATGACCGTTCTGAGTACAAAACCCTTGCCGAAGCTGAAAGGGCCGGGCAAACAAAAGCCATAGTTGGCGGTGGAGGGTGGATGATCTATGCGGTCATAGGTGAGCAATCAGCCTTCGTCAAAGCCATTAAATAGGGAGCAGGGAATGCCAGCCACTGATGCACTAATTCACGAGTTTGATCCCAAGCAGCCGCCCCAGTATGATGATGAAGGCGACCAAATGCTGGGTTTTTATTTCCAATTCATTGACACCAATGAGCAGCCTGTGAGCGGCCTAGTTGGGCCCTACAAGTACAGAGTAGCCTGTGAGAACGCCGCCCGGCGCGCATTTCAAGCCGGTGATTTCTAACTTTTTCATTGCGGTTTAAAGTTTTCAACCCTAGCCTTAAGCTAGGGTTTTTTGTTTGTTTTGCTCAGGCCAAGTCGCTCCCACCCGAATTCCCCAGTTCGGCCCCGTGACCCGCCTGAGTGAAGAGTGCCCGCTGGGTTTGGGATTCTCCTCCTGTTGCCCAGCGGGCATTTTTGTCTTTCATTTAACCTGAAGGGTCTTCTTCCATGAAAAATTGGACTTGGCGACCATCTGTCGGTGAGATAGTTGAAGTCGTGCATCATGGCAAAAGCTGGACAGCACGTGTCCGTGACGTGGAGCGCCCCGGCACACATCAAGAGCGGTATTGGTTGGTTAGGGATTGGGACTTGCCACAATTCAGTGGCATGTACGCCATTGGCGAAATAAAAAGGGTTCCTGAAAAATGAAAAAGCCTGACCTCGGTCCGGCTGGCGACATTATCCGCGCAGCCAAAAGGTTGACGCCCAGTCAAACGAGGGTGCTTGTGGCGTTGCCCGTTGAAGATGACTTTTACTTTGTATCCTTAGATTGGATAGCCCATGCCACTGGCATGGATAGGCGACGTGGCAGGGTGGTCGTGCGCCAGCTTGCCCGCAAGGGGTTGGCTGAGTACAAGAGTGGCTTGTTCACGAGCACCGGTGCGGTAGCTGGCGCAGGCTATGGCATCACCACCATGGGAAAAATAGTCGCACAAATCATAGTAGGGGATTGAGTCATGATCTTTGATGCTGAAACTCTTACGAGAGCCCGTTGGATGCGTGACACGTTGGCCAGTCACGGGCTGTGGGACACAGCTGAAAGGCTTGACCAAGGCACCAACGAAAAGATAGCCAAATTAATTGGTCATCACAATGAATGTTGCTCTTTCATAGGCAAACCAAATTATGACGGCAGAGTACAAGCTGGCGTCAGTGAAAGCAGCCTCAGGCGGCTGGAGGCCCTCACCGGGCCCCATGGCTATGCCTATTACAAGATGCTTCTGATACAGGCAAATGAGCCGGTCGTATGAGTTAAGTGGAGCAGGTAACGCAGGTCCGTGAAAAAGGCCTTCTACCGCCCTTACCATAGCCAGCTTCCTGTAGAAGCCGACACTGCTGCTGCTGAGGCGCAGGTGCAATTGCTAGAAGGGCATCTAGTATCCACAGAAGGGCTCGCTGTGAAGCGTAGCTCAGGCGAGGGCTCCGGTGTGACTTCCGTCCCTCATAGGGTTACTTCCATGACAGACCTTGGAAGTAACGTCCCTAGCGTTGTGTAAAGCAAGAAGTAAAAGCTGACAGCATAACCCCAGCTTACTTCCTACTTCCATGTAGGTTTTCTTGGTCTGTCTATGTCTCTGGCTCCATACTTCAGAACTAGCTTTGCCTTATGCTAGGCAAAGCTATGCCCATTCACCACCTTCAGGATACAAGAACTGTCCTATATGGGGGATAAGAAACATGCCTAAGATAGAATCTAGCAAAGTATGGGAAGCAAAACATTTCTTGATACAACAAAATAAAGGACCTACTGCGGAAGTAAGCTTCAGAAATCTTGGCGTAACAAACAAGCAGTGGAGAAAGTTTGTGCAGACAGGACACCTCAGTGTATCCCACAAAACCCGTGCTAAGATAGACGTGCTGTCTTCTTGCTATAGACGTGCTGTCTTCTTGCTATTGTGGCAAAATTGACCCTTCCATGCTTCGTGTCCTATTAAAAATCATTGAAGCCAGATACGGGGGTTCCTGATGAACATGGAAGACGCTAACGACTACTTCATACCGGCAGCACGCAACATATTTGTCGGAGATCACAATGCCGAACAGAAATGTCAGCTTCTTGAGAAGCAGCTGGGTTGCAAGATGTGGTCAGATTTCATCCATAGGGAGAGATGGAAAGACTTCCCCATAGCAGACGACATGCGTGAAGTGCTGCTGCTGTTACAGGGGCCGTATGCAAAGACCATCTTGAGGGCCTACCAAATCAAACATGGTATAGAGGTGGAACATGACTTCTGAGGAAGAGGACCGGATATGGATGCCTGCTGCCGAGAACCTGTTTGGGCATTTGAGGGGTGCAGGTACAAAGCTCTACCAAGTGGAGCGTGCACTTGAACGTGCCTTGGCCATCACGGAATGGTCTCAATGGCAATTCCGTGCGTTCAACTTGGATAAGCCAATGAGCCCTGAGTTGAAGGAACTGCTTATCATGCTGGCCGGGCCACATGGTAAAGCCATCCTAAGGGCCTACCAGATCAAACATGACATAGAGGTGGAAAATGCTGAATAGCATTGTCTTCTGGCTGACCATCAAACCACGGATGGCGCTGTTGCAGCGGCAGTTCCCGGAAGTCCGCATCTATCCGGCTGGCAGCCGCTACGTCTGCTCACCGCCTGTCATTAGCACCGACGTTGATTTCCTTGTGTACACCAAGAAGTCAATAGACCAAAAACTGGAGGCGATAGGCTTCAAGAAAAGTCAATCTGAGAACTACCGCAAGACAGAAGACCACGATGACTTCTGGGCTTGGCGGCGGCGTGAGGTAAACCTGATTGTGACGTCTTCTGCTAACTATGCTGAGACGTTCGACACCGCCACTCACATCTGCAAACGCTTCAACGTGCGTGACAAGTGGGAACGCATCTGCCTGCATGAAGCACTCCGTAAAGGCGTCAACACTCACCGCGTTCATAACGGTGAGGTGTATGAACTGGTCGGAAGCTTGATAGGGCCCTATGGGGTGCCCTTGCGCAAGGCTTACCGGGCTCAGCATAATCTGGAGTTGATCTCATGAATGAACACGACGCCCTCAAATACTGGCAGCCCGCTCTCTTGAACTTGTTCGGTCCAGTGGATAATAATGATCGTAAAGAAGTTTATCATCATTTCAGGAAACTGGATAAAGCACTGGGAGTCACCATTCATGCTGACTACTGTTCAAGGCTTAGGACTGAAGACTTCCCATTGTCAGATGACATGAGAGAGCTACTGATCAAGCTGGCAGGCCCGCATGGCAAAGTTATCCTTAAGGCATATCAAATCAAGAAAGGTATCGTTAATGGCTCAGGCAATGAAACTGGAACCGTGTTACAAGAGGCTGGGCAAGGCGATAGCTGAGGCCCGCACGGAGGCGGGGATGACGCAGGAACAGCTTGCCAAGCATTTGAAAATCAGCCGCCCGTCCCTTGCCAACATAGAGGCGGGGCGGCAGCGTATAATGTTGCATCAGATCTTTGCGTTTGAGAAAGTGCTGGGCATCTACAGTTCACTGATCAATCAGGCGAGGGGGCGCAAAACCGGATGACTACTTTTGAGTTCCAAGAATTTTGGGTACCTGCTTGTACAGCCCTCAAAGTAACTTCATTGGAGCTTGATGTGCTCATTGGAAGTGAAGAGTGGTCAATCTTCAATAAGAGGATGTCATGGGAAGATACACCACTACCTGAAAACCTGAAGCAGCTTCTTGTAATGTTGGCCGGGCCGCACGGTCCTACCATCCTGAGGGCATATAGAGCCAAGCATGATATAAGGGCCACCATCCATGACTGATCACATTCAGAAGTTGAAAGAGTTCAAAGCCCCGTGGTGGGCTGTGGCATTGGGCCGATGGCGTGCTTGGCGCAGACGCAGATATGCCAAGCGACAATGGACGCATGTGGCTGTTGTTACAGCATGGGCTTTCAACAAGAGAATCAACCGTCAGGTTAATGCTTGGTTCCACCTCTATGAACGAGGTAATGGAAAACGCACGTTCACCTTTGAACGTGAAAGTAATTATCTTTTCCCTTACCATTCAACCCTTGTGTACAATCAAATAGTCCGTCCTTGGCTTGACGGATACTACTCAAACACGTATGTCCGTGACTTTGCCAAGAAGTCTTGTAAAGCCCCGTAGCTCAACTGGTTAGAGCGTCGGATTTTGATTCCGAAGGTTGCTGATTCGAATTCAGCCGGGGTTGCCAACATGGGGAGAAACAAATGCCAAATTGGAGATCGGATTATGATCACTTCATGGCAGATAACGTCTTGAAGAGGTCAGACATGGACGTGGAGGTGAAACAAGCAAAAATATACACCGGCCACAATGCTGACCTGCTTGATGACAAGCAGAAAAAAGACGCGTTGACGATGATTAAAATCCTGCTTGATCAAGTGGGATTGCCGCTCACTGACGGTAACGTAGCAGATGCCCTTGTTTGGGTACGTAGCAAGAATTTGGATGAATTGAGAGCACGTCAGTCTGAAAGTGACATGCGTGCTACTAAAAAAGAGTTCCGTAAATTCATGAACAGGAAGCGGCGTGAGTCCGAACTTAAGTTCATGGATCACGTAGGCACCATTCATGTTAGCCACCCTCAGCCTGATGGCGACACTGTATTTGCCAGCGTAAAGCAGCACATTGAATCCGTGGCTGAAAAAGAGCGCACGACCCCCTCTGAAAAGAGTGCCACGGCACACGCTGATATTCAAGAGCTGGCGAGGCGCTTTGCCACCATGGGTGTGCAGTTCGAACGCCCGCAGGGCACATCGATACATCACTTCATTGATGATTTGATGCACACTCACGATGATAGTGGCACAACTGATTTCTTCAAGAACGAATTCCAAAGCTTTGTGATAGAGCACAATTGGGCTGCGGCGTTTGAAGGGGTAAAGGACTTTGATGGCGGTGAAGTCAAACTGCCGTTTCAGTACACCTGCTTTGAGTTCCGGATCAACGGTGTGCGTGTGCTTGCTTTCTTGGGTGAAGGCGACGGCATCGAGGGAGTAATTGCTTCCGGCATCAACAAGCGTTGGTACATCAACCCCAATAAGGTCGTCTTTGACGGCACCAAACTCTACCACCCAGCCGCTGAGGGCCACTCCGAGGCCGTGCTTGAGTACCTGAAACGCATTGGTGAGCAAATCCGTGCCGTGTGCATCATGCTGGATGCCAAGGTGGCCATGGCTGAGCGCCGGTCACTGGGCGGCGAGGCGTTGCAGAAAAAGCGAGCCCGTGAAGGACGTGCGCCGCTTCGTGACTACCACGTCGTATCTCTAGCCAAGCGTCACCGCAATGAGCATGAGCGCGGCGACCCCACTGGCATCCGCAAACGCCTGCATTGGCGCAGGGGCCACTGGCGTCACTTCGGCTCGCCCGGTGGCGAGGTGCGCTACTTCAATGAGGACGGGATAACCGTCAGCAAGACGTGGATTAACTGGCAGCTTGTTGGTGATGAAACACTTGGCTTCATCGACAAGCACTACAAGCTTTAAAGGAGGTAATAAATGACCGATCTAAAAATGAGCCTTGAAGCTTGTGCGAAGGCATTGGTTGAGGCACGAATTTCATTCAATGCTGTGAAACAGGAGAAGGACCGCATCGACAGGAGTATGGCAACTGCCACCAACACTCTTAATGATGCCCAAAAAGCCTTCGATGCAGCTGTTGCTGAAATGAAGAAAGATGCTCCGTGGAGCACTCACTGGCATAATGTTAACAGAAACAACTCAGAAAGAAACGTGTAATGACACTTGCCTATGACGGAGTAACCGACGACCGCGCAGCCCTGCAATCCATGATAGACGCCTGTCCACCCGGAGGCAAGGTTGAACTGGATGCCAACAGGGTTTGCCGCCTTGTCATCGACAACACGTTGCCAGATAGAGGCTTGGTCATAAAGCCAAACGTCACGTTGAATCTCAACGGCACACTGCTGGCCCATGAACTGCACCACGATGTCTACGGCACCCGTTTCATGAACGGGGCTAAGGTGATGAATGGCCGTGCCTATGTGACGGTTTCCGATGGCCTTTCAAGCGTGCAGGGCATCTACCATTCCATCATGTCACTTGGCGATGGGTATGGAGAAGTACTGAACATCAACAACCGTGGCCCGTTCATTGAAGCTTCCGGCTGGGGCATCCACAACATGGAGCTGTCAACCGTCAAGCCAAATGGGCTCCACATTTCCGGCGTTGGTGGCGTGTGCAATGGCCACATCACTGATATAGTTGGCCTAGACAACGCGACAGCCTTTGGCCTGATCAATTTTGATTGGGGGACCGTTGGCACAGGAGGCACCATTGCGCAGAACCGGGCCGCCTTCAACAATAGCAGCGGCACGTTCTGCACAGTGCATCCGAACAATATCAAGATTGAGCGCATCAGGGCTGGCCTGTTCACCAGCCCAACCTCTGAAGTCATCCGACTATCCGCATGCAGTGCCATCGACATCAACAACGTGGACATCAAGGCCTGTGGCGCTTCGGCATTCAGCCACTACGGTGGCGACTACGCCTTTGAATTTTGCCGGTGGGATACTGCCCTTCGCTCACAGGCATTCATGAACACGTCATTGCGGAACCTACAGGCATGGTCTTGTCGTGGGAACGCAATACGGCTGGACACGCTTGCAGACAACATCGCACGTGAGCCCGGTTATGTTCCTTTTACCAACCCAATCTACCCAACCAATATGCTGATCGATGGTGTTTGCGTTGCCGCTGGCGTTGCCGGTGTCACAGCACTCAATATTGGAGCCATGGCAGGTGGCATCGTCTCTCGTGTGAGGGGCAACAGCTTCCACCAAGGTGCTGTTTTCGCAAGCGGGCTTAGTCGCTTCCTGTGGACCGATAGCGTGATGCACGGAAGTGATGCCAGTGCTATTGCGTACAATGGTGCTGGCTCGGCTGGTGCCACCATCAACAGGGTCATATTCGAGAGCTAACCAGTGGGCAAAGAATCCAAGGAGCCACTATGGGACATCACTACGGTAACGGAATGGACGGCCCCGGTGGGGTCATTCTCCTGCTCTTTATCGCCGGGGCAATTGTTGTCCTGTGCTTCTATTGAGGGCAAATATGAATGAAGACCAGACATGGATGGAAGTAGTTGGGCCATTGATCCGGAAGTGTCGCTTAGCCGGGCTGCTGGATATGGACCGGGTATTCAAACCCAACGGTGCTCTGGCATTGGCTGAGTTGCTGGAGCAAATGGCTGTTCGACTTGACCACGCTGTCGAAATAGTTGGACGGCCTCACGACAAAAATGACAAGCGACCATATGAGGGAGAAAGCAATGGGTGAAGAAGCAGACGCTGACTGGCAGGACGGTTTGGTTGAGTGGGGTATTGAGGATACTCTTGCCCGCATGGACAAAATACTGCGGCATCAACCGCAATGCAGCTGCGGCTCGTCACAGGTTCAGATAATGAAAAAGCGCACCCCGGCACTTTGGCGTTGCAGGAAGTGCAAAACGTATTTCACGTCGGAGCCGCTATGAACAAGGATAGCATACTGGCGGCACTGCCTACCCTGACACGGGCTGACTTGGAGGCGGTTCACGCTACCGCTGCAAGCCTTTTAGGGGCCCGTGGGGCCATGGTAGCGTCAACCGCTACCAGCCCAGCGGCTGACTTATTTGAGGCCCTGAGCGGCCACCTAAACGTCACGGCGGCCTATGCCACGGTAGCAGGCACCAAACCGGGCAAACTGTTGATCAAGAACGCCCCTGCTGCCTACAAATTCTTCAATGCTCACTTCCCCGGCTGGGACGAAAGCCGGGTGACCAAACTGGCGTTTCTGCACATGTTTGCAGACCTGCTGGTATCAGACTTAAAGGAACGTGGTGTGACGCCCACCTTTGGCATAATAGTGGCCAACCTTATTCGTCTGCCTGAGGTATTTGAAAATGCCTTTCCCGGCTATCTTGAAAACGGCATGGGCCATCTGGTGGTCAAAAACATTACAAAGACGATGCGCCGCAAGTAAGCATTGGTGGGACAACAAGGGGGCTGGCGTATACCAATGCAGGCATTGTCCCGCCAGCTACACCGTCTGCATGAGGCATCAGGATGAGACGAGGAGATAAGGTGTTAAAGCACACCGGAGATTATCAATGGAAAGGTATAATAGTTTCTAGATTTTTCACCCCAAATAAGAAATTAAGATTTGTAGTAGCCCACAAAGTGGGCCGTGGTTATGTCCTTCATATCTATTCAGCTGCAAATCTGAAAGTAATTAAATGACCCCAGCAGTACTTCGCGAAATCATTGAAACTGCAATCAACAACCATCCTAAAGAATGCGTATTCAATGATGATCCAGTAAATGGTGCTCTTCAATATTTGAAGGATAGAGGCCCCACCGTCTATGACGGTAACTTTCAGGAACAACTTATCGACCTGTTAGTTGAGGCTGTTCAATCTCAAGAACTTTATTGCCCTCATGAAGGTATTGATAGACGGGGGCAAAGGTGACCGTTAGCCTCTCAGCGATACAAGAAAACCTTGTGACCCTACTGTGCTTTGATGACAAGCACTGCATTACCATCCGCAATCTGGTTGAAGTGGATTTTTGGGGCGGGCCGTATGCGGTGCTGGCTCGGCGCATCTATGAGTACATAGACCGTTACAAGAAGGCCCCCAAGGAACACATTGCCGACCTGATGGCGGATAAGCTGGATGAAAAGGCCAATAAGCGTGAGGCTGGCTTGTATGAGGACATCCTCCTCAGCATCAAAGATCAGTTTGACGGCATCAACGAAGACTACGTGATGCATCAGCTTGAGAACTTCATCAAGCGGCAGTCACTGCGCACCATAGCCATCGACCTATCCAAGGCCTTGCAAAAGGACACGGACGAGTCACTTGAGGAAGCTGAAAAACTGATAGCTAATTCGAACCGGCAGGTCGCTTCGGTGTTTGATCCGGGATTGCGACTTTCAAATCAGAACCGCGTGCTTGAGTTCTTGGAGCAACAGGTTCACTGCTTTCCAACAGGCATCCCCGAACTTGACAAGCGGGGATTTGGCCCAACTCGTAAAGAGCTGTGGCTATACATTGCCGCCGCGAAAAAAGGCAAAACATGGATGCTCATTCAGCTGGCCAAAATGGCCATGCTGCACAGGCTGAAGGTATGCCACATTTCATTGGAAATGTCCGAGGACCGTTCTGCTCAGCGGTACATGCAGGCGCTGTTCGCCATGAGCAAGCGCAAGGAAAAGCAGATAGTCACCAAGTTTGAGCGTGACCAGCTTGGACGGATGATAGGGTTTGATGAAGCTGAAATCAGCCCCAGCCTCAATATGGAGGACCCCAAGATAGCCACCAAGCTGGCAAGGCGTATCAAGAAGTTTGGGCCACGCATGCTTGATAACGTCATCATCAAGCAGTTCCCAACCGGCACCCTGACTGTACGGCAACTGGAAGCCTACCTTGACAGCCTTGAAAGCAATGAACGGTTCATCCCTGACTTGCTGATCATTGACTACCCTGATCTGATGGACGTGGACAAGAACAACTACCGCCTCAGTATTGACGAAATCTACAAGCAGCTTCGTGGCATCTTTGTAGCCCGCAACATAGCTGGGGCCATTGTCAGCCAAGGCAACCGCAGTTCTGAGAAGGCCAAGCATGTGGGCTCAGACAACGTAGCTGAAGCGTGGAGCAAAATTGCCCATGCTGATTGCGTCATCACGTATAACCAGACGGTGGCTGAAAAGAAAATGGGCTTGGCGCGGCTGTTTGTGTCAGGCGGTAGAAACGATGAGGACCGCATTACCGTGATAGTCTCTCAAAACTATGCGATGGGTGTGTTCGCGGTTGACAGTATTTTGATGGCTGGCGCTAACTACTGGCCGTTACTTCCGCAGGTAGGTAGAGATGGCGAAACAGAGGATACGTCTTAAAGTGAAAGAGCCCCGTGCACGGCTGCGGCTGCGCTCAGTAATCTTGCGGGCCACGTATGACACCAGACCAAAGGAATACATTGACTTGCGTTACTGGTGGCTTCATGAACTCAGGCAAATACGAGCCAAATTCCGCGTACACGGCTTGAACGTCAAAAGGGAAATCAAGGTGGTTCAAAAGGAACTGGCGCGGCTCAGGAAGGAGTATTGTTAGATGTTGCCAATGTTAGCATCAATAATTAGCACTGTCTTTGGCGCAGTGGCGGCCATGATAGTGGTTGCAGTCAACCTTGGGCCGAAAGAAGTTGTGACCGGCGGAGTGCTTGTCATGGCAATTTGGTTTGGTGCATTGCTTTTCATCGTCACACAGATTTTATTCATGGCTGGGAGAGGCAGATGACTGAGGAGCCAGAAAGCAAGCAGCGGCGTGACGCACGCCGCTTGCAGGAAATACGCAAGGAGTCAGAACTGCTGACCCGGCGCATGGGTGCCGAGTCAGTGATTGTGATAGCCATTTACAAGGAAGGTGACCAACTCACCGTCCAAGACGGTGGCAAGTTCCCAATGCCACCTGAACTGTTCTATCAGGGCATGTCTAACTTGCACACCAATGGCCAGTTGAGCGCAGGGCCTGTCGACAAGCGTAAGAAGAAAATCATCCTCCCGCACTGAGTGTTATGGGCGTCATCAATCCAAAGATAGTCAAAGACTTCTTATCCCGTCCTATGGAAAACCATGACTGGATGAAGAAGCTTGGGCCACTGGAATTGCGCATTGAACTGGCCAAGGAATTCAAGCTGATCCCCGGCATGAGCAAGCTATGGGTGCATCAGCTGGTTTGTTTTATCCTTGTGACCACCCTGAAGCGGTTCATGCTTCACATCGATATGGGTGGCGGCAAAACCCTGATTACGCTGTTCTCAATTCTGTACCGCAAATTGTTGGGGCAGAAGCCCAAAGCGGTTGTCTTTGTGCCCTATGTGACGGCGGTTGATACTTGGATACAGGAGTGCCTTCAGCATACCCCTCAACTGAAGCTGGTCCCCTTGATAGGCACCACCACTGAGAACCTTAGATGGTTGGCTGAGGGCGATGGTGATGTGTTTGTGATTTGCTACGCCAGCGCCGTGGCCATGTTGTCTGAGCCCCACCCCAAAAAGAAAAAGGGCTGGACTATTGACCCAAAAAACACTCGCAAAGTGTTTGCCGGGTTTGACACCTTTGTAGCTGATGAAATCCACAAGTGCAGCAATCTGAGCACCCTGACTTACAGGATGTGCCGTGCCATCAGCAATGAATGCGAGTATGGGATAGGCTTGTCAGGTACCCCCTTTGGCAAGGACGTAGAGGATATTTGGTCACAGTTCTATCTGATTGATTTTGGTGAGACGCTGGGTGAGACCAAGGGGCTGTTCCAAGAGGCCTTCTTCACCAGTAAGATTAACTTCAGGACCAAGTTCCCTGAGTACGTGTTTGACAAGGCAAAGATGCCCTTGCTCAGCAAGATAATCAAGCACAATTCAATCCATTATACTGCCACTGAAATGCACGATCTACCCACCAAGAGGTACATCAAGCTTCATATCCCATTGCCTACGGCCATTGAGGGTTACGTGAGTCGAGCGGCGGCCGAACTGATTGAAGCCATCAAAGGCGACAGCCGAGGCGGCGTGTATGGCAAGGCTGAGGCCAGCTATATGCAGCTGCGCCAATTGGCATCCGGTTTCATGACCTTGGATGGGCAGAACGACAGCAAAGTGAAAGTGTCATTTGACAACAACCCAAAGCTGGACGTGCTGGAAGAGAAAATTGACGCAATGCCACGTGGCTGCAAGATGGTTGTATTCCATCACTTCATACATACCAATCAGCTAATCAGTGATCGCCTAACCAAATTGAAGATAAAACACGCGCGCATTTGGTCCGGTCAGAAAAACGTCATTGGTGAGTTGAAGCGCTTCCGCGAAGACCTCAACTGCATCATCCTTGTCTTGAATGACATGTCTGGTTCCAGTTCGCTGAATTTGCAGCACGCTAACTACATGTTTTTCTTTGAGCAGCCTGACTCCCCTATCAACCGCCAACAGGGTGAGAAACGCATCTGGCGGGCAGGCCAGTCCAAGCCCGTATATATCATTGACCCTTTCATGGAAGGGACGGTGGACGAGAGAATATTCTACTCAAACCAGCAGGGCAAAAAGTTGCTGGACTCATTGCTCAAAGGAACGGAAAAATTGAAATGACGGACATGGAAGAATTTGCAAGGGCTGTGCGAGGTGCGAGTAATTTTGACAATGCTGAAGTAGCTAGGCCTGCTACAGCTGATGTCCCCGGAACATCTGATTGGGTGAAGACACTGGCTGCGGCGGCTTGCTGGGCTCAGTCAGGTGACTCGTATTTCCCGGTGGCATCGGTGGTGAATAGCATCCCACCCGGTGCGTACCGCTGCATGGTGTCTCAAACTGGCCCCTACCTTGAACGGATGAAGATCAACATCGACAATCTACTGTCACTGCCTGACAGTGCGGTTGAGATGTTGCTCAATGAGTTTTCTCAGTTCTGGGAACTGCGCCCCGCATTCGAAAAGCGTGGTTTCACATTCAAGCGTGGGATGCTCATGTGGGGACCCCCCGGCAGTGGTAAGACCAGTGGCATCTGGCAGATGACACAACGTCTCATTCAGGAGCGGAAGGGCGTGGTCGTCTTTGTGGAAGACCCCACAGTAGCCACATGGTGCTTGGGTTTCCTTCAACGCATTGAACCTGATCGGCCCATTGTGACAGTTATGGAAGACATTGACGCCTTGGTGCATCGTCACGGTGAACATGCGTTGCTGGCATTGTTGGATGGTGAGAACCAAATCAATAACGTGGTGCACATTGCCACCACGAACTATCCTCATCGGCTAGACCGCCGTTTCATCGATAGGCCCTCACGTTTTGACACCATCAAGAAGGTGGGCATGCCTTCTGAGGCGGCCCGCAGGGTTTACTTCACAGCCAAGGAACCGGGGCTGCCCGGCGCGACGATAGATCGCTGGGTAGAACTGACAGAGGGCTACAGCGTAGCTCACTTGCGCGAAGTGTGCATTGCCACCCAGTGCTTCCTTCAACCTGAAGATGAAGTGTTTGAACGTTTGAACGCCATGCGCTCAATTGATTATGACGCTTTGGATGAAGAAGGTGTCCCCAGAGAGCAGGCTGGCTTCCTTAGAAGCTTTAAGGTTCAGCAGGATGCCATGGTATCAAAGAGGCGTCCTAGGTGATGCGTATACTCGTCTGTGGTGGACGTGACTTCACAGACGAGGCTCACGTTCACAGGGAACTTGATTTCATTGACGATGACGTCTGCTACATCAGTTCCTTGATTGAAGGTGGGGCCACTGGCGTTGACCGCTTCGCCCGTAACTGGGCTATCAAGCGCAAACGGCCCTATAAGACGTTTCATGCAAATTGGACAAAGTACGGTAAAAAGGCGGGTTACATCCGCAATGCTGAAATGCTCAAGAAGGGGGTGCCTGATTTGGTCATCGCCTTC
>Ga0207667_10006431_pt1 | contig 14231 bp, 15 predicted proteins | sample KBSCornC52_FD_184301 | JGI IMG/M metagenome (GOLD analysis project Ga0207667, IMG submission 184301) | Corn rhizosphere microbial communities from Kellogg Biological Station, Michigan, USA - KBS Corn C5-2 (SPAdes) (version 2) | ecosystem: Host-associated > Plants > Roots > Rhizosphere > Soil ... | reverse complement strand
AGGCATCTTCCCGAATGTCAGCCGGACCGGCAATTGGGCGGACGTTGCGCACTATACGCAGATGATCTGGCCGACGACTCAGCGCGTCGGCTGCGCGCTCGCCTCGACCGCGCGGTTCGATTATCTCGTCTGCCGCTACTCGCCCGCCGGCAACATCGACGGGAAACCCGTCCCCTGAAGTTCCAAAAGCACCGCTCACGGAACCTCGTTCATGTGAGCGAAATTAACACTGGCGCCGCATCGCTGGCGAGCAACCGCCCATCGTTATCCGATTGCCGGTGGAAACATGCATGGGGCACGGTCGTTGTATCGCCGAAACAGAAGGAAATGATTATGCGCACTCTATCGAAGATCATGACGGCCACGGCACTTGCTGCGCTGTCCGCGACCTCGTTCACGTCTCCGGCGGAGGCGAGGCATCATCGCCACCATTATTACGGCCGTACCGCTTACCGCCATCGCGTCTGCCGCCGCTCGCCGGCGACGACCGGGACGGTGGTCGGCGGAGTCGCCGGTGCGGTCGTCGGGCACAGCCTGATCGGCCACGGTCTTCTCGGCACCGCGGCGGGCGCAGTCGGCGGCGCGGTCGCAGGCGGCGCGGTCGATCGCAGCATGACCGCCCGCTATCGCTGCTATTACGTGCGTTAAGTCCTGAGGCGGGCGGCCCGGTGCCCGCGCAGGCGGAAGTTCGGCCCCGCGAGCGCCTGATCGCGCTCGCGGCGGTCCTGTTGGTGCAGGCCGGCCTCGGGCTGGTCCTGCTGAACGGCCTCAGGGTCGAGGTCGGCGCTCCGGCCGAGGCGGTCCAGCGGCTGATCCAGATCGCGCTGCCGCACACGCCGCCGCCCGTTCCGCCGCCCGTCCAGCCCAAACCAAAGACCGAAGCGCGGCACAGCAGCAGCGCATCAGCCCCCAAGGCGCTGCCGAAGCCCATCGGCGGTTCGCCCGGGCCGCAGCCGTCTCACGCCATGCCGGCTCCGACCCCCATCGTCGCGATGCGGCCGTCCGCGCCGGCTTCGGGCGGTGGCAGCGGGACCGGGCCGGCGCTCGGCAGCGGCGCGGGGGGCGGCAGCGGCGGCCAGGGTTATGGCGCCGGCGACGGCGGCGGCACCGACCTCGTTCAGATCGCCGGTTCGATCGAGCAGTCGGATTACCCGCGCGACCTGCGCGATCGCGGGATCGGCGGTCGCGTCGAATTCACCTTCACCGTGGAGCCCAACGGCCGCGTCGGCCGCTGCACGGTGACCCGGTCGAGCGGCGTTCCCGAGCTGGATGCGCTAACCTGCCGCCTGGTCCAGCAGCGGTTCGTCTACCGGCCCAGCACCGACCGCTTCGGGCGGCCGATCGAAGACGAAGTGGACGGCGTTCACGACTGGATCGCCCGCTAGCCGCGTTCCGTGACTTCCCCCTCGACGGTTCGCGTCCCCGGATAATGCTTGTCGAGGTGGCGTTTGATCATCTTCAAATTGCGGGTGTTCGAGCGGAAGAAATAGTCCGGGATTGCACCGACCCACGGGATGAGCCCGAGCAACCAGTCGAAACCGACATTCCCCGCCATACGGGTGAGCTGCCATTTCGACATGCCGATGTTGCGGCCTTCCCAGACGATGTAAGCGCCGAGCGCCGCGGCGGCGATGTCGCCGACGACCGGAACCACGTCGAGGATGACATCGAGGCCCACGGGCTTGTTGAGACCGGGGATAATGAACAGCCGCTCGAGGATTCTTTCCATCGCCTCGACGCGCTGGCGCACCGACTGGGGGTCGGTTCCGACCAGGGGGACTGAGATCATTTCCTGCACGCGCATCCGTTCACTCGCCAGTCGAGGGCTTCGCTTCCAGGTCGGTGAGCGTGTGGCGGGCGTAACGGTTCCCCGCGAAATTCTGGATTCGGCCCGAAACCAGCGACCAGCGCACCGGCGCGGCGATCGGCAGGAACAAATGGCCGGAATCGATCAGCGCCGCCGCCTGGCCGAGCAGCGCATAGCGCTGCGCGAGCACCGGAGTCTCGCGTGCTCCGTCGACCAGCCCGTCGGCATTCCTGTCGCACACCGGAACCAGATCGCAGCGGAAACGGCGTACGAACCAGGCCGGCGAAGTCGACGGCGCGACCTCGTCGATCAGTGCGAAATCGGCGGTGGCCCGGCTGTCGGTCCGCTCGACGGTGAAGCCCAGCGCTCCCCAGTCCCGCTTCAGCAGGTTGAACAGGAGGTCCGCCCCCGGTCCGTCGGGAAGCTGGAGCCAGATCGGCGGCATCGGCGTCTTTCCGAACAGCCGCTTCGCCTGCGCCTGGAGCCCGGCGCTGCGGTCGGCATGGGCAGTGGCCGCCCAGGCCGGCGGCGCGGGCGCGGGGACTCCGTCGAGCCCCGGCTCGAGCAATGTCGCCCGCGGTGCGAGCCCGGGCACGCCGAGCGCCGCGACAAAGGCGTCGCGGTCGATCGCCGCGCTCAGCAGCTGGCGCACTTCCGGCTTGTCGAGCGGCCCACCCGACTGCGTTGGAACCAGCCCGAACAGACCGGAGGCGGGATCGAAGTGCAGGCTGTCGCCTGGCAGCTTCGCTCGCGCGGTCAGTGGCAGATTGGCGAATGTCCCACCGAGCACGAGATCGATCTTCTCCGCGGCGAATTCGCGGATCGCGACATCGGCGGGCGCTCCGCCAAGCAGCAATTGCTCGCGGCTCGTCGTCTCGTCGTCGGGCGAGACCATGTCGCGCGTCAGCCTGAACGTGCCGTCAGCGGCCGCCGCAAGCCTGAAAGGCCCGGTCCCTTCGCCGCCGCGCAGGATCGCCATTTGCGGCTGCGCCAATAGCGCGAGCAGGTCCGGCCGAGGCGCCGTCAGGCTGATCTCGATAACCCGGTCGGTCATCGCGACGATGTCTTCGACGGCTGCGAACTGGTCCTTGAGGCTGTCCTTGCTTCGGGCGGCGATTGCACGCTTCAGGGCGTGCGCGACCTGCTCGGCGGTGATCGGCTTGCCATCCGGCCAACTGGCCGACGCGATCCGGAAGATATAGCTCAGGCCATCGTCGCTGACCGTCCAGCGCTCGGCCAGGCCGCCGACGATATTGCCCGAAGCGTCGAAGCCCACCAGCCCCTGGGCGGCGTTGGCGAGAAGCACTTCGTCCGGCGGCGACAATCCTGCGATCGCCGGGTCGCGGAGCTGCGGAGCGCCGCCGATGACGACGACCTTGGCCGCACCCCGGGGCTCTTCGCGGCAGCTGGCCGCGCCGAGGAGGGCGGCGAGCGCGAGCAATGCGGCAAGGCGTCGCATTCGCCCCGGTTTACCCGCAAGCGGCCATTCAGCAAGTCTCTGGATATATGGCCGCCACTGTTTTACTGGAGTAACGCAGTGGTGACTCCGCAGGATGGTTCGAGCGTGGCGGAACGAGACGGTATCTGGACCCGCGGCGGCGTTCCGGTCGAGGAGCTGCCCGATCCGTTCGCGCCGGAACGGCCGCCGGACGCTCCTTCCGGCGACGAGCAGCTCGAGCTCGACCTCAAGCCGCGCAGGCGCCGCTGGCCGATCTATCTTTATTCGATCTCGGCGCTGATCCTCGTCACGCTCGTCTGGCTTGTGTTCACAGCGCCCTTGTCGCGAGCGCTCGAGCCGCTCCAGGACCCGGCGCTCCTGCTGCTGTCCGACGACGGGCACCCGATCGCGGTCCGCGGCGCGATCAAGGAGGCGCCGGTCGACGTGACCCGGCTCAATCCGCTGACTCCGGCGGCGTTCGTGGCGATCGAGGACCGCCGCTTCTACCGCCACTGGGGAATCGACCCGCGCGGAATGGCCCGCGCGGCGCTCGCCGACCTCCGCGGCGGCGGCGTCCGCGAGGGCGGAAGCACGATCACCCAGCAGCTCGCCAAGACCAACTTCCTGTCGAGCGACCGGACGATCAAGCGCAAGGCGCAGGAGGTGATCATCGCCTTCTGGCTCGAGGCGTGGCTGACCAAGCAGCAGATCCTCTCACGCTATCTGTCGAGCGTCTATTTCGGCGACGGCGTCTATGGCCTCCGCGCCGCGGCGCACCATTATTTCAACCGCGATCCCGAGGATCTCAACCTCGCCCAGTCGGCGATGCTCGCCGGAATGGTCCAGGCGCCCTCGCGCCTCGCGCCGACGCATAATCTTGCCGCCGCGCAGAAACGCAGCGAGCTGGTGCTGAAGGCGATGGCCGATACCGGCGTGATCAGCCAGGCGCGCGCTCAATCCACCCGGCCCGCGCGGCCCGTCATCCGCACCTCGAACGTTCCGACCGGCTCCTATTTCGCCGACTGGGTCACGCCTTACGCGCAGCAGGCGCAGGCGCCGGACTTCGGCGAGGTGAAGGTCAGGACGACTCTCGACTGGACCTTGCAGCGCCTCGCCGAACGGGCGGTGAGCCGCGCTCCGGCCGGGGCGCAGGCGGCGCTGGTCGCGATGCGCCCCGACGGCCGCGTCGTCGCGATGGTCGGCGGGCGGAGCTATCGCCAGTCGCCGTTCAACCGCGTCACCCAGGCGCGGCGGCAGCCCGGCTCGGCGTTCAAGCTGTTCGTCTATCTCGCCGCGTTCCGCGCCGGCTGGACCCCGGACAGCATGATCGAGGACAAGCCGATCACGATCGACGGCTGGACACCGGAGAACAGCGACCGGGTCTATCGCGGCCGAAGCACGCTCCGTCAGGCCTTCGCCCGCTCGAGCAACGCGGCGACGGTTCGCCTGCAGCAGCAGGTCGGGCGAAGCAACGTCATCCGAGCCGCGCGCGACCTTGGAATCTCGACTCCGCTTCCGGACAAGCCCAGCCTCGCCCTCGGCACCGCCGGAGTGAGCCTGCTCGAGCTGACTTCGGCCTATGCCGCGATCCCCAACGGCCACTATCCGGTCATCGCCCGCGGCCTGCCCGACGCGCCCCAGGCCCAGGGCATTTCGGCCTTCTTCGGCGGCGGCGGCGGGGCGCTCGACACGCGGCGCGACCAGGCGCCGATGCTCGACCTGCTCTACGCGGCGGCCAACGACGGGACCGGCCGGCGCGCCGCGCTTGCCGTTCCGACCTTCGGCAAGACCGGCACGACGCAGGAGAACCGCGACGCCCTGTTCGTCGGTTTCGCGGGCGATCTCGTCGTCGGCGTGTGGGTCGGGCGCGACGACAATGGGTCGCTCGGCCGGGTCAGCGGCGGAACGGTGCCTGCGGAAATCTGGCGCAGCTTCATGGTGCCCGCGCTGTCCGTCGATCACTCCCGCGGACCGTCCTTGCCCGGCAACTTCGGCGCATCGCGCGCGGCTGAGCAGAAGCGCCTGCAAAGCCCGCTTCCGCCCGAATGGAGCAATGCGACGAAGCCGCTCCGCCAGCTGGTCCAGCGCCTCAACGACCTCGTCGGCGGCTGAAACATGCTTATCAAAAGTTCACTATCGAACGTCAAATTTTAAGCATTCCTCAACCAGTGTCGCCCAGATTCCGGCTCGACCTCCGCGAAGTACAGTGCGCGGGGTGCGGTGTTTTCATTGTCATGAGCCATGTGGGAGACCTGAGATGGTCAAGTTTCTGAAGCTGATTAAGAACGACAAGGGCGCGACCGCCATCGAATACGGCCTGATCGCCGCTCTGATTGCCGTCGCCGCCATCGGCGCGATGCAGGGCATCGGCAACAAGCTGAATTCGACGTTCAACAACGTTTCGAATTCGCTCAACTAATCTTTCTAGTTGAGGTGGGAGAGGCGGCGGTGCTTTCGGGCGCCGCCGCTTTTCTTTTGTCTGGCCGACGTTCGCCATGGAGCGGCATCCAGTTGGTTTACCGGCATTTTCCGCTCGTTTTTCGGGTTGCAACCGCGGTGCGCGGATGTCAGTTTCCGCGCATGGGGAGGACGTTCGCATTTGCGGCGCTGGCGTTGACCGCGTCGCAAGCCCAGGCATTTATGCTCGCGCCACTATACGATCCGGTCGCGCTCAACGTCGGCATCAGCTGCCAATGGCAGCGAAGCTGCGAGCGCCGGCAACTGGACGCCATGGCGCGCGCAAGGTTCTTCGTCGCGAGCGCCCGGCCGCCGGTGTGGCGAATCCACCTGTGCAACAAGAACGCTCGGCGCGGGACCGCGCGAGTCGACTGGATCGGTTTCGACAATTGCATCCGTAACCCGCGGCTCCGGCCGCCGAGGTCGCGCGGCCGCTGAATATCCGGCTCCGCCGTCGCTGGAACGGCGTCCATCGACGCTCGTTGTTCCGGCGAAGCAACGGAACCACGCCATGACCGCGAAGAAATCCGATTTTCCCCGCGACAAGACTGAAGTCGAGCGGCGCAAGAACCTCGACGAAGGCGAGATCGACGAACTCGAGCTTGCCGGCGGAGTGGAGGGAGGAATGCAGGCCGGGAGCGCCGGCGGCCCCGGCGAGAGCGACGTTCGCAGGCGGCGGCATCACGACAAGGGCGATCGCCATTGACCGACTGCCTTACCAAGCCTTTTTGACTCGCCTCGCCATGCTCACTTGCCACCGTCCGGGAGCGGCTGAGTGATCCGCGTCGTCGCCCTCAAGAAGGCCGTCGCGGCCGGTGTCGGCGGCGCGATCGCGATGGAGCTGTTCGCGCGCGCCGGACGGCTGGTCGGGCTGCAGACGATCGACTTCATCGCCGAGCTGAGCGCGGTCGCGTTCCGCGGTTCGCGCCTGCTTGCCGATTTCGCCGCGGTCGTCGCCCATCTCGGGATCGGCGTGTGCTGGGCAATCTTCTACGCTTTCTTCGTCTGGGGCCGCCTCAGGTTACGCCCGTCGCTCCAGGGGCTGGTGTTCGCGATCATGCCGGCGTCGCTCGCGATCCTCGTGGTCTATCCGGAGCTCGCCCTGATCCGAAGCAATCTCGATGTCGCGACATTGACCCTGGCGGGCTTTTTCGCGCCGCTCACCGTTGCGGCGGTCGTCAGCCTTCTCATCGGTCATGCGCTGTTCGGCCTCACCGTCGGCGCGATCTACCGGCGGCCGGTCGGCTATTCGGCCGAGGGCAAGCCGTCGCCCCCCGCCGCGCGCCGCCCCACCAGGAGCGGGGCGAAGCGGAACGAGAAGTACAGGGGCTTCATGTTCGCGACCGGGATCGAGTGCAGCTATCCGACGATCGAGCATGGCCGTTGGCGCCGCGACGAGATGGATTCCACGTCGCATTACGAGCTGTGGCAGACCGATTTCAGGCTCGCGCGCGAGATCGGGATCACCCACATCCGCTACGGACCGCCGCTCCATCTGATCTTCGAAGGGCCCGGCCGTTACAATTGGGAATTCGCCGACCCGCAGATGGAAGAGCTTCGCGACCGCGGTCCCGAACCGATCGTCGACCTGTGCCACTTCGGCGTGCCGTCATGGCTCGGAAACCTGCAGAACCCGGACATCGCCAAGGCGCTTGCCGAATATGCCGGCGCGTTCGCGGAGCGCTATCCCTGGGTGCGCTTCTACACGCCGGTGAACGAGATGTACGTCTGCGCCCGGATGAGCGCGCTCGACGGCCTGTGGAACGAGCAGCTGCGCGACGAAGGCGCCTACGTGCGCGCGGCCTGGAACCTCGCCCACGCAACCATCCGCATGAGCAACGCGATCCTCAAGCGGCGGCCCGACGCAGTCTTCGTCAACAGCGAAAGCAGCGAATTCTACCAGCCTTGTTGTCCCGATCCGCATGTCGAGGACGTCGCCGAGGCCGCCAACGAGCGCCGCTTCCTGCCGCTCGACCTCATCTACGCGCACGAAGTCAGCCCGCGGATGCGCAAGCTGCTGCTCGAGCAGGGAATCGTCGACAAGGACATCGACCGGCTCGCGCACCGCGCCGTCCCGCGCCGCTCGATCCTGGGAATCGATTATTACGAATGGAACGAGCGGCTGATCGATCGTCAGGGCAATGCCCGTGCGCTGGGCGAGCTGTTCGGCTGGTACGTGATCGCGAGCCAATATTGGAAGCGGTACAAGCGGACGATGATGCATACCGAGACCAACAAGACCGACGCCGAGGGCGCGCCGAAATGGCTGTGGCGCCAGTGGCACAACGTCCAGCTGCTGGCCCGGGACGGAGTGCCGCTGGTCGGCTTCACCTGGTACAGCCTGACCGACCAGATCGACTGGAGCATCGCGATGAGCGAGCCGATCGGGATCGTCTATCCGGTCGGACTGTTCGACCTCAACCGCGAGGCGCGCACTGTCGGGCTATCCTACAAGCATTTGATCGACCTCTATCGCGATCAGCCGGACTATCGCGAATGCCCGGCCGTCAAGAAGATCATGGCCTGAGCCGATGGCCGGTTTCCTTGCAGCGCATGGTTACGATCCGGGTCCGAGCCAGCGGCCGTTCCTGGCCGGCGCGATTTCGGGATTGCTCGGGACGATCCCCGCGATCGGAGTCCTGATCGCGTTCGGATCCCTCCGCGTCGAAGCGCAAATCCTCGGGCTGTCGCGGCTGTCGACCATCGCCATCGGCTGGGCGGTGATGGCGATTGCCGGCGCCGCCTATGCGCGCGTCTTCGGGCGCGCCGCCAATTCGCCGAAGGGCGGCTGGCTGTTCGGCATGTCGTTCGGATTCGCGCTGTGGGCGGCGGGCGCGGTGCTCGTATTGCCCCTGTTCAGCGGCGGTCGAAGCCCGGCCGGCCACGCCGCCGCGGGGGTGGCCGTGTCCCTCCTTGTATGGGGATTCGCGGTGGGAATCCTGATGCCGTTCGTGCACCGGCCGCTGCACGAGGATCTCGACACGGCGTCGAAGCGCACCGAGCTCGGGCCCGACGCGGCGACCGGCGCCAAGCACCTGCTTCGCGAGCGACATGCCCCGCTCAGCGGCTAGCCGGAGTCGCCTGGTCGATCGGCGCCCGCGCGTCGGTCCGGTGCAAATAGTCCGCGCCGGTCAGCGTGATCATGATCAACAGCCAGAAGAATCCCGCCGCGGCGAATGCGCGGACCAACGCCCGGCCGGCGCGAAGCTCCATGAAGAACAGAAGGACGATCAGCGCCTTGATGACCGCAATCGTCAGCGACACCGGAAGGTTGAAATCGCCCAGCGGCACGAACGCGCTGGCCGTCGTCGCGGCGAGCAGGAGCATAAGCGCCAGCCAGCACCGGAGGACCGTTCCGCCGCTCAACCGTTCCTCCCGGCGAGATAGATGAGCGGGAAGAGGAAGATCCAGACGATGTCCACGAAGTGCCAGTAGAGGCCGATCAGCCGCGTGGTTGAGCCGCCCGGAACAAGCGTTCCCCTGCCGATCCGCACCGCGAGCCAGCTGACCAGTGAAATGCCGATCAACAGGTGGAGCGCGTGGAGCCCCGTCGCGCAGAAATAGAAGACGAAGAAAATTTCGGCGATCCCGCCATAGCGCCCAAGGTCGAAGTTCAGCGCGGGGACGAGATGCTCCTGATATTCGAGCCACCATTCGGTCGCCTTGATCGCGACGAACGCGAGGCCGAGCAGCGCAGTCGCGCTCAGCCACAGCACCGGCGCGCGCCTCGATCCCGAGTCGAAGGTCGTGACCGCCATCGCCATGCACGCGCTGCTGGTCAGGAGCACCGCCGTGTTCGCGGTTCCGAGCACGACCTTGGTCATCTTTGCCGCAGCGATGAAGTCGTTGCCGAACCAGATGCGGTAATTGAGGTAGGCGACGATCAGCGCGCCGAAGAACAACACTTCGGTCGCGAGGAACGCCCACATGCCGAGCGTGACCGCTTCGCGCTCCTGCGCCAGAGTCGCATATTGGATTCCGAGCGCGCGCTCAGACATCGCCGGCCTGCATGCACGGCTTGCCCTCGTCATATTGATAGGGCGGCCGGATCACCGTCGGACTCTTGGCGAAATTCTCCGGCGGCGGCGGCGACGGAGTCGACCATTCGAGGCCGGTCGCGCCCCACGGATTGGCCGGGGCGCGCGGCCCCTTGAGAATCGACCAGGCGAAATAGAAGAGCGGGAGCGCGTAGCCGACCGCGAGGATGCTCGCCCCGGCCGACGACAGCACGTGCCAGATCTGGAACTCGGGCGGGTAGGACTGGTAGCGCCGCGGCATCCCGAGATAGCCGAGGATGAACTGCGGGAAGAAGGTCAGGTTGAAGCCGAAGAACGCCAGGATCGCCGCGAACCGCGCCCAATAATCGGGATAGAGCCGGCCGCTGATCTTCGGCCACCAGTAATGAAGCCCCGCGAAGAATCCCATCACCGCGCCGCCGACCATGATGTAATGGAAGTGCGCGACGACGAAGTAAGTGTCGGTGACGTGCACGTCGACCGCGAGCGCGGCGAGCATCAGGCCGGTCAGTCCGCCGATCGTGAACAGCCCGATGAAGCCGAACGCGTAGAGCATCGGCGCGTTGAAGCGGATCCAGCCTTCGTGCATCGTCGCGACCCAGTTGAACACCTTGATCGCCGACGGCACCGCGACGAGGTAGCTCAAAAACGAGAATGCCAGGCTCGCGTAGAGCGACTGGCCGGCGACGAACATGTGGTGGCCCCAGACGAGGAAGCCGATCACCGCGATCGCGATGCTGCACCAGACGACGAAATAGTAACCGAACAGCGACTTGCTCGAGAAGACCGGCACGACCTCGCTGATCACCCCCATCGACGGCAGGATCATGATGTAGACGGCCGGGTGGCTGTAGAACCAGAACATGTGCTGGAAGAGCAAGGGATCGCCGCCCAATTGCGGCGAGAAGATCCCCACGTGGAGCACGCGCTCGGCGAGCAGCATCAGAAGCGTCATCGCGAGCACCGGCGTCGCCAGCACCAGGATCACGCTGGTCGCATAGGTGGACCAGACGAACACCGGCAGCCGGTACCAGGTCATGCCGGGCGCGCGCAGCTTGTGCACCGTGACGATGAAGTTGAGGCCGGTGAGGATCGACGAGAATCCCGACACGAAGATGCCGAATACCGTCAGGATCACGTAGCCGGTCGCGTAGAAGGTCGAATAGGGCTCGTAGAAGGTCCAGCCCGTGTCGACCCCGCCGAGCAAAAGCGCGCTCAGCGTGATCAGGCCGCCGATGATGTAGAGATACCAGCTCAAGAGATTGAGCCGCGGGAAGGCGAGGTCGCGCGCGCCGATCATCATCGGCAGGATGAAATTCCCCATCGTCGTCGGGATCGACGGGATGAGGAAGAACCACACCATGATGATCCCGTGCATGGTGAACAGCCGGTTGTAGAAATCGGGGCTTCCAAGGTCGCCCTGCGGCGTGATCAGCTCGAGCCGGATCAGGCTCGCCGCGATCCCGCCGACGAAGAAGAAGAAGGTGATCCCCGCGAAATAGAGCAAGCCGATTCGCTTGTGGTCGGTGGTGAGCAGCCACGAGCGGATCCCGACGCTCGCGTTCAGATAGCTCTCCCTCGCCGGCGCGTGCATCAGGCATGTCCTCCCGCACGCGGGCCGATCGACTGGATGTATGCGACCAGCCTGGCGAGATCGTCCTCGCTGATCTGCCCGGCGAAGGTCGGCATCACCGGCGCATAGCCCGCGGCGACCTGCTTCTTGGGGTCGAGGATCGAATCGCGCACATAGCCTTCATCGGCGATCACCACGCTCCCGTCGGAGAGCGGCACCGGGCTTCCGAACAGGCCGTCGAGATTGGGCGCGCGTACCGTCCCGCCGGGCTCGTGACAGCCGCTGCAGCCGTAGCGGCGGAACAGCTGCTGGCCCTGCGCGGCGAGGGTTTCCTCGTCGCCCTGCGCCTGCAGCCAGTTGCCGAAATCGCGCGGGTTCATCACGGTCACCCATCCGCCCATCTTCGCATGGTCGGTCCCGCAATATTCGGCGCAGAACAGATGATACCGCCCGACCTTGTCGGCGCGGAACCACATCGTCTCGTAGCGGCCCGGAACCACGTCCTGCTTGATCCTCAGCGCCGGGATGAAGAAGCTGTGGATCACGTCCTGCGAGGCCATCACCAGCCGCACCGGCTGGTCGACGGGCACGTGCAGCTCGTTGATCTCGCGCTGCCCGCCCGGATGCTGCGCCTTCCACATCCACTGCTTGCCGACGATGAAGATCTGGAGCGCGTTCGCCGGCGGGTTGTAGAGGTGGACGAAGATGCTCGCGCCCCACACCGCCAGCCCGACGAAGACCAGCAGCGTCGCCGCGGTCCACGACACTTCGAACCGCCACGTCTTCCTGGTCGTGCCGGAGCGGTCGACGTTCGCGCCGTGCCGGTACTTGTTGGCGAAGAACAGCATCAGGAAGAAGACGAGTCCGGCGGTGAGCAGTCCGATCACCACCAGGCTTCCGAAGAGAAAATCGATCTCCCTTGCATAGCCGCTCGCCGTCGGCGGCCACCAGGGGAAGCCGTGCATCTAGGCCGCCCTCCGCCGGAGCGAGAGCAATGCGATCAGGCCCGCGCAGGCGACGACCAGCGCCATCGACGCGGTGCGCACCAGCTGCCACGTCAGCGCCGCGACCGAGCCTTCGTCCGGGTCATAGCCGAAGCACAGGCACAGCAGAGGGTGCGCCGGCGGCTCGATCTTGTCGATCGACGCTTCCGCGACCGCCTTCCGGAGCAGCGCGGGGCTCGGGTTCAGCCCGAGCACGTAGCGCGAGATCTTGCCCGTCGGCGTGGTCACGACGAAGCCCGCCGGGTGCAGGAATTGCCCGCTCTGCCGGTCGAAGCGGTAGGGAAAGCCGATAGCAGCGGCGATCCTGCGCACCTGGTCCGGCGACCCGGTGAAGAAGCGCACGCCCGATGCCGCGACAGCCGCGTTCGGGAATCGCCGCGCGTACATCGCCTGCGCCGCGGCGGCATCGGCTGCGCGATCGCGCGGATCGATGCTGACGGCGACGAGATCGACGTCGCGGCCCGGCTCCAGCCCGGCGCTCGCCATCGCCTGCACCGTGCCGCTCAATACCAGGCTGCAAAGGTTCTTGCAGCGCAAATATTCCAATATGACAATTGCGGGCTTGCCGCCGAGCGCGGTGGCCAGCGTGACCGGCCGTCCGGCGGAATCCTGGATCGCCGCATCGAGCGGCAGTTGCGCGCCCGGATGCTGCCGGAAAGCGAGACTCTGGAAGGTTGCGGGATCGACCGCCCGGGCCGGCGCGGCCAGGACGAGAAGACTGAGCAGAAGCGCGGCGATCCTCATTTCGGCGGTCCCCAGCCTTGCTGCGCCGTCGCCCGCATCGCGGTCTCGATCGACTTCAGCTCCCGCCGTTTCGCCGCGTCGTAGCGCTGCCGGGCCGCGACCGGCGCGGTTTCCAGCCGCGGCGCCGGCGGAAGCGCCTTCAACGGTCCGCGATATTGCTGGTGATCGGCGAGCGGGAAGCCGACTGTCACCCAGACGAGCACGCCGAGGACGAAAGCGGCGATCAGGAGTCCGAGCCAGAGGGGCAGCAACGGGGGCACGTCGCGCGGCTCGAAGCGCGAAGCCGCGTCGCCTGAAATCCCCAATTCTGTCTCGGGCCGGCTGTCGATGGACTCCTCCGCTCCTGGATCAACCCCGGCTCATTACGCTTGGTGGTCCTTGGCCGGTGTCGAGACGGCCAGGGACCACCTTCACATGGGCATCCGTCAGAATCGCTTCTTCGGGTCCCGGCGCTCCCGGCGCTCGTCGCCGCTCGGAAGCTGAAGCGAAAATGGCCGGCGCTGCGGCCGCGTTGCATTTCTTATCCTTGGTCAAGCCGCGCCCCGTCACTGCATCCGCTCCCTCAGCAGTTCGACGATGTGGAGCGTCTTGCGGCCGCCGTTGAGTTCGATCTGCTCGCGGCAGCTGAACCCGTCCGCGACGATGATGCTCTCTTCGTCGAGCGCTCGAACGCGCGGCAGAAGCACGCGTTCGCCGATCGCCCGGCCGGTCTCGTAACTCTCCTTGGCCATGCCGAACGCGCCGGCCATGCCGCAGCAGCCCTGCGGCGGCCGCTCGACCGCCACGCGCAGGTGGTCGAGCAGGCTCTCCTCGGCCTCGAAACCGATCACCGAATGATGGTGGCAGTGCGGCTGGACCATCGCCGTCCCGCCGCCGAGGAACTTCGGGAATCGCTTGATCCGCGCGCCGACAAAGTCCGCGATATAATGGACCTGTGCCGACAGCCTTCTCGCATCCGCGCGATCCGGCATCAGGTTCAGAAGCTCGTCCTTGAACGCCGACGCGCACGCCGGCTCGAGCAGGACGATCGGTGTTCCGGCGTCGATCTCCTTGCGCATCACGGCGAAGATCCGCTCGAACCTTTGCTTCGCCTTGTCGAGAAAGCCCCAGTCGTAGAGTGGTCGCCCGCAGCACAACGGTTCCGCAGGGATCGCGACTTCGAACCCGGCGCGGGCGAGGAGCTGAGTCGCGG
>Ga0207667_10006430_pt1 | contig 14233 bp, 14 predicted proteins | sample KBSCornC52_FD_184301 | JGI IMG/M metagenome (GOLD analysis project Ga0207667, IMG submission 184301) | Corn rhizosphere microbial communities from Kellogg Biological Station, Michigan, USA - KBS Corn C5-2 (SPAdes) (version 2) | ecosystem: Host-associated > Plants > Roots > Rhizosphere > Soil ... | reverse complement strand
GGGCCTCATCTCCAAGGCCATCGGCGAGAGCGGGGGAGCCTTGTACAGCGCTGGTCTCAGCTACCCGGCGCGAGAGACCCTCGAACAGCGCAACGTCGCGTTCGCCCAGACCGCCTTCGGAACCTCGAAGCTGGCCGACCTGCGCAAGCTCTCCGCCGACGATCTGGTCAAAGCCGCCATGGCCAAAACCACACCGCCTCCACCGCGCTTCGGCCCCGACGTCGACGGCTACTTCCTACCTGAATCCGTTCCTGCCATCTATGCCGCCGGCCAACAGGCCCACGTTCCTCTCCTCGCCGGATGGAACGCCGATGAGGTTCGCTCCGCCGTCCTCTTCGCCAAGCCGCCCGTTACCGCCGCAAGCTTCACCGCGCAGGCCGAAAAGGAGTTCGGTGACCGCGCCAAGGACTTTCTCGCCGTCTATCCCGCCGCCACCGACGCCGAGGCGCTTACCTCCGCCGGAGACTTCGTCAGCGACCGCTTCATCGCCTTCTCCACCTGGCGCTGGATCGAGGCCCAGATCCAGACCGGCAACGCGCCCGTCTACCGCTACTTCTTCACCCTCGGCAACCCCGGCGATCAGAACCACAAGGCAGCCGCGGGCGCCTTCCACTCCGACGATATCGAGTACGTCTTCGGCACCCTCGACTCCCGCCCCGGAGCCGTCTGGCGGCCCGAGGACCGCAAGCTCTCCGACCAGATGGGCCAGTACTGGACCAACTTCGCCCGCACCGGCGACCCCAATGGCATGGGGCTGCCCCACTGGCCTACCAGCACCCCGGCCGACCAATACCAGGTGATGCACCTCAACGCCAACCCCGAGGCCCAACCCGACACCCTGCGCCCCCGGTACCTGTTCCTCGACTCGGTCTGGGGCAAACCAAAGCCCTGATCGTATCTTCGTCATTTCTCGATGACACCCCTTTTGTGTCATTCCGCAGTCCTTTGTTGTCATTCCCGCAGCGAAGCGGAGGAACCCTGCGTTCGTCCATCACGACAAATCCTGTCAAGCCCCTAAATCGTCCAACTTCAACAAAGCAAATGAAATAGAGATTGCAAAAGAGTTTCACTCCACTTGATAAAATAGAGAAAGAACAAAGGACTTCTGACAGGAATAACCTAACCCCTTTAGAACCAAGATTTTGCGTTTTAACCATTTTAGAATGAATACTTTGCAGACAAAGTACACCGGGGGTACTTCCAGATCGGCAGCGCACTTATGGATGAAGGTGTGAGAGTACAAGATCAAGGCCGGTTGTCGCAGCCTGGCCTAATGCCGCAAAAAGGATGGCAGCTCCTCGCATCTGCTTTCCTCGACTGATAGACTTAAACCTTCGCGTCGACCGTTCACGCAACCAGATCTCTCAAGGCGAAGAACGCCGCGAGCCAAAAAGGAAGACTCAACCCAGTGGATCAGCAGACCAAGCAAGCGCTCAAGCACGACCAGTTCATCGACACCACGCACAAGGGCCTGGATTGGGCCAGCGAAAACCGCCACGTCGTTATCGTCACCAGCGCCATTCTGCTTGCGATCCTCATCGTCGTGGTCGGCGGCTTTGTCATCTATAACAACCGGAGCAACGCCGCCTCGGTCGCCTTCGGCGCCGCCATGCAGGAGTATCAGACCCCGCTGGCCGAGCCCGGACAGCAGGTTCCCCCCGGCATCAAGACCTACGCCACCGTGGCCGAGCGCGCCAAGGCAGCCAATCAACTTTTCATGGCGGCCGCCGATAAGTACAACATGGAGCCCGACGGCAAGACGGCCCGCTACTTTGGCGGCCTCACCTATCTCGAAGAAGGCAACAACGGCGCGGCGGAAAGCACGCTGAAGCAGGTCGCCAGCGGCTGGAACAGCGAGCTGGCCTCGCTCGCCAAGCTCTCGCTCGCGAACCTCTATCGTCAGACCGGACAGGACGCGAAGGCAGTCGATCTCTACAACGAGCTGACGGCCAAGCCAACCACCTCCGTCCCCGCCGGTCTCGCCCAGCTCCAACTGGCCGAACTGTACGAGTCGCAGGGCAAGCCCGAGGACGCCAAGAAGATCTACGCCAAGCTCAAGGACAAGGACGCCAAGAGCGCCGTCGGCCTGCTCGCCGCGCAGAAGCTGAACCCTTCGGCCGCGCCCGCCGCGCTTCAGCGGTAACTCTCCCTCTCAACCCGCACACATAGCGGAGACCGCTTCGGTCTCCGCTTATTCTTCGCAAAAAATATCCGTATATTCATGGACAAGCACGCCTTTTTCGGCTTAAGGTGAAGGAGCAGTATGCACCCAGAAGCGAATCAAAGGGAGATCACCATGCAACGAATTCTCGTTGTTGACGATGATCATCTGGTCGCCGACACGCTTGCGCTCATCTTCAGAAAGAGCGGCTTTGAAGCCCGGACTGCTTATTCGGCAGACGAAGCTCTCAAATCCGCACTCATCTTCAACCCCGATCTCCTTTTATGTGATGTCACCATGCCCGGACGAGATGGCCTCGCCCTGGTCTGCGACATCGCCCGCGAACTCCCTTCCTGCCGCATCATCGTCCTCACTGGCTTCTACTCCAACCTGAAGAGCGTACGCGAACAATCCAGCAAACTCGCGCGCCCTGTAGGCATTCTCACCAAACCCTGTCAGCCCTCGGACCTGCTCCGCGAAGCCGCTACGATGCTGGCCACCGCAAGCTAGTCTGTCCTTATGTCTGACCTTGGCCGCATCCTGATCTTCTTTGGTCTCCTCCTCGTCGTCGCGGGGCTGGTCGTGCTCGGGCTGAACCGTCTCAACATCCCGCTCGGCCATCTCCCCGGCGACTTTCACTGGCGCGGCCGCAGCTGGTGGGTCTCCTTCCCGCTGGTCACCTGCCTTGTGCTGAGCGTCCTGCTCAGCGTGCTGCTCTGGATCGTCAGCCACCTCCGCCGCTAGCCCTCCAATTCGCCCGCCACGATGCTAGACTCAGGCGGATGGACGAGAACAAAGAGAAGCCGCCAACCCTGGCAAGCCTGCGGGCCAGCCGGGGAAAGCTGCGCTCCACGAAGCGCACTCCCCTCCAGACCGACCTCTTCTCCGTCCCCGACTCCAGACCTGCGCTGAGTTTGCCGAAGAGGACGGATTTTGAAGAAAGCGGCGGGAGCAGCAAACCACCTCTAAAAAAAGCCGAAGAAGCCCTTCCCACGCAGCGCCGCATCTGGACCGTCCGCGATCTTGTCATCGATATCCGCCAGCAGGTCGAAGGCGGCTATCCCGACCTCTGGGTCGAGGGCGAGATCTCCAACTACCGCGCCGCGCCCTCCGGCCACGTCTACTTCACGCTCAAAGACGGCGATGCCCAGCTTCCCGTCGTTCTCTTCCGCCGCCAGGCCATGCTTCTCCGTTTCCGTCCGGCTGACGGGCTCGCCGTCCTCGTTCGTGGCCGCATCTCCATCTACGAGAGCCGCGGTCAGCTCCAACTCATCGCCGAGACGCTGGAGCCGCGCGGCGCCGGAGCCCTGCAACTCGCCTTCGAGCAGCTCAAGGCCCGTCTGCTCGCCGAAGGTCTCTTCGACGCCACCCGTAAGCGCTCACTCCCGGCTTTTCCGAGGTGCGTCGGCATCATCACCTCGCCCACCGGAGCCGTCATTCGCGACATCGTCAACGTCGCCCGCCGACGCCATGCCCGCCTCAACCTGCTGGTCTATCCCGCCACGATGCAAGGCGCGACCTGCTGCTCCACGGTGGCCGCCGGAATCCGCTACTTCAACGAAAATCCCGCCCTTGTTGATGTCATCATCCTGGCCCGCGGCGGCGGCTCCATCGAAGACCTCTCCGGCTTCAACGACGAGTCCCTCGCCCGCTCCATCGCCGCGTCAGAGATCCCCATCGTCTCCGCCATCGGCCACGAGACTGACTTCACCATCGCCGACTTCGTAGCCGACCTGCGCGCCCCTACACCTTCCGCCGCAGCCGAACTGGTCACCGCTGCCCAACACCGCATCGAGGAGCGCATCGATGCGCTCGCCGCCCGCGTCCACCGCGCAGGCCGCTTCCACCAGATGCACGCCCGCCAACGCTATGCCCGGCTCTCGTCGGAGTCCGTTCTCAACCGCCTTCGCGATACCATCAGCCGCCGCGACCAGCGCATCGATGAGCTGAGCCTCCGACTCAACGCCGCTGTCGTCCGCCGCCTCCGTATTCCTGCGCAGCGCGTGGCTACGCTCACGGAACGCCTCCGCCGCCAGAACATCTCCGTCCACATCGCCGTTACCCAGCGCCGTCTGCAAACCGTGACCGAACGCCTGCTTCGCACTGCAACCCAGGCCATCACCGCAGATCAGGTGCGTCTCAACCAAGCCAACGCCCGTCTCGAAGCGCTCTCTCCACTAGCCGTGCTCTCCCGAGGCTATGCTCTCGTCTACCTTGAAAGTGGAGAAAAAAAGGAGACGCTGTTACGTTCCGCAGCAGATGCCGCGCCGGGCCAAACGATTCGCGCCCGCCTCGCCCAAGGCACGCTGACCGCAAAAGTATCGGACAATAAAACAGGACAATGAAACAACAGAAGATTAACGGAGACCAGCAACAGATGAAGAAGCTCTTTGGAACCGACGGCATCCGCGGCGTTGCCGGCCAGCCACCCCTTGACGGCCCCACCGTCCACGCCATCGGCCTCGCACTCGCGCACACGCTGAAGGCGACGACGCCCTCTCCCCGCGTCCTGTTGGGGATGGACACGCGTGAGTCCAGCGACTCCATCGCCGCCATCCTCACCGCCGGCCTCACCGCCGGAGGAGCCATGGTCGAGAGTGCCGGCGTCATCACCACCCCGGCCATTGCCTTTCTCACGCACACGCATCACTTCGCCGCAGGCATCGTCATCTCCGCTTCGCACAATCCCTGGCAGGACAACGGCATCAAGCTCTTCGGCCCCGATGGTTTCAAGCTTCCCGACGCCACCGAACTCGCCATCGAAGACGAGATATTCCGTCATCTCGCAGCCGCTGCCGCACCCTCGGAACAGACTCCGCAGGCCCCGCCCGTCAACGAAGCCGACCGCGCCGAATACATCCGCTTCCTGCTCGCCGCCGTTCCCAACCTCTCGCTCGACGGCAAGCGCATCGTCGTCGACTGCGCCAATGGAGCAGCCTCTTCCGTCGCACCGCAGCTCTTCGCCGAATTGAATGCAAAGGGCGGCGGCGAAGTCGTCATCACCCACTCCAGCCCTGACGGCTTCAACATCAACGAGTTCTGCGGAGCGCTCCATCCCGACGTTGTGGCCGCCGAAGTCGTCAACCAGAAGGCCTTCATGGGCATCACCTTCGACGGCGACGCCGACCGCGCTCTCTTTGCGGACGAGAACGGAAATGTCGTCAACGGCGATGCCGTCCTTCTGCTTGCCGCACGCGATCTGCAACTGCGCGGGCTGCTCACCAACTCGACCGTCGTCGCTACCACCATGTCCAACATGGGCCTCGAAGCCGCGCTCAAACGCAGCGGCATCCAGATGCTTCGCGCCGCTGTCGGTGATAAATATGTCCTCGAACATATGCTCTCGACCGGGGCCGCGCTGGGCGGCGAACAGTCCGGACACATCATCTTCAGCGGCCGCAGCACCACCGGCGACGGCCTGCTCACCGCGCTTCTTGTGCTCGACACCGTTCACCGCAGTGGTAAGTCCCTCAGCGGCCTTATCGCCGACCTCAAGGTCTTTCCCCAGGTCATCGTCAACGTGAAGGTCCGCGAGAAGAAGCCGCTCGAAGATATTCCCACCGTTGCCACAGCCATCCGCGCAGCCGAAGATGAACTCGCCGATTCAGGCCGCGTCGTCATTCGCTACAGCGGCACCGAAGCGCTGTGCCGCGTGATGATCGAAGCCGAATCCGAACCGCTGATGCGCCGCCATGCCAACACCATCGCCGACGCCATCCGTACCGAACTGGGCGCGTGATGCCGTTCTAAAGCTGGGTGCCCATGTTCCGCGTTGAAAGCGTAAAATCAGAGAAGCCTTATGGTCTTCGTCCTCGATAATTACGATTCGTTTACCTACAACCTGGTCCAGTACATGGGCGAACTCGGCGCTGAGATGGTGATTCGCCGCAACGACGAGTTGACTCCCGCCGAGGTCGAAGCCCTGCATCCGGACCACATCCTGATCTCGCCCGGCCCGTGTACGCCGCAGGATGCAGGCATCAGCATTGAGCTGATTCGGCACTTTGCGAAGGCAAAGCACCGCGTTCCGCTGCTGGGCGTCTGCCTGGGACATCAGGCCATTGGAGCAGCCTTTGGCGGCAACGTCGTGCGCGCTCCCAAGCTGATGCACGGCAAGACCAGCGAGGTGGAGCACGACGGCAAGACCATCTTCAAGGGCATTCCATCTGCGATGACCTGCACGCGATATCACTCGCTGATCGTTGCTCAGGATAGCTTCCCGGAAGAGTTGGAGGTCTCCGCGCGGACCGCCGATGGCGAGACCATTATGGCGCTGCGTCACCGCGAGCTGCCTATCGAAGGGGTGCAGTTTCATCCCGAGAGCGTGTTGACTGTGCATGGCAAGCAGATCATCAAGAATTTCCTGAAGATGTAACGTGGTGAAGATGAAGCTCCAGTTGGCGTTTTTGTTCGCGGTACTTTGCGGAGCCGCACAGGCGCAGCAGCCTATCGGCAACGTGGCCGTGCAGGACGCGACTGTGGCAGGCGAGCTTACCGTCAACAATGGCCGCGCTGTTCTGGTCGCCAACACCACCGTCACCGCGAAAGACCATACTGCAGATGTCACGCTGAATCGCGGCGGCTCGATTCACGTATGCTCCACAAGCGGTCTGCACATCACCGCAGGCAAGAGCGCGACTGGGCCCGCGCCGTTGATGCTGTCGCTCGATCGTGGAGCGATTGAGGTACAGATGGCGGTGACGACCAGCGATGTCATTCTCACTCCCGATCTGCGGTTCGGCATCGGCAGCGATGGCCCGCTCGACCTGAGGCTTCGCGTGACCAGCAACGGCGATACCTGCGTAGAAAATCGGGGAGCGAACGCACCCATACTCACCACCGCAGATCAATTCGGAGAAGCGAGCTACAACCTTCGCCCGGGCCAGCATGTCCTGTTCGAGCACGGCAGCCTGAAGGAAGTCGTCGACAATGAGAGCTCTCCGTGCGGCTGTCCGCCTGCGCCGACCGCGCAGGGAATCTCGCTGGCTGACGCTGCTCTGGCCGCAGGCAGCACCAAGCAGGCGGCGGAGGCGCAGCATCCCTTTCCGGCGGCCATCAGCAATGGCCTCGCACCCGCAGCGTCCGTTCCGCAGGCTCCGGCCGGAGTGGTTCACGCCCAGGTCGCGACAACGCTGAGCTACGATGCGAATGGTAACGGTGAAAACAACACTCCGAACGTGAGTACACCGAGCAGTCCGCCGGCAACAGTGGCTTCCGCGCCACAGCCGCCGGGGATTCAACCGCCAGCCGCCGCGCCGCAACATCCGTCGGATGTAGGGCATTGGATCGGCCGCTTCTTTAAGCGGTTGTTTGGCCGCGGTTGAGCCGGGCAGGCAGGCCGCTGCGCTACAATTAAAAGGTTGTGGGCGAGTTGGCGACGAGCAGGTGCCCTTGCTACCACTTCCAAATACACCATAGAATTCAGGGGTTTTTTCTTATGTCGATTCCCGCCACGCAGATGCGACCGGGCATGGTTATCAAGTACAAAGACGACCTTCATCTGGTCTTCTCCGTCGAGCATCGCACACCGGGTAACCTCCGCGCCTTCATCCAGGCCAAGCTGCGCAACGTCCGCACCGGAGCGATGTTCACCGAGCGCTTCCGCTCGCCTGATCCCATCGACCGCGTCTTCGTCGACGAAGTCAAGATGGAGTATCTCTACAACGATGGCGATGACTACTACTTCATGGACGAGAAGTTCGAGCAGACCATGCTGAAGCGCGAGACCCTGGGCGACGCGGTCGATTACCTGCTGCCCAATCTGACGATTGGCGTGAGCTACCATGATGGCAAAGCAGTCGGCATCGAGCTTCCGCTGGTGGTCGAGATGACCGTGGTGGAGACCGAGCCGGGCATCAAGTCAGCAACGGCGTCTTCCGTTACCAAACCTGCCAAGTTGGAGACGGGGCTGGTAGTACAGGTGCCACCGTTTATCAACGAAGGTGAAAAGATTCGCGTGGACACCGCTGAAGGCGCGTACATGAGCCGCGCATAAGGTGCGGCAATGCTGGAGTAATTCTTCTGTGAGGTGGGGAGAAGATTGAATGGCCGTTTTCTCCCAGAGAAAACGGCCATTCGTTTGAACCTGACGACTTTCCGGATTTTTCATTGCGAAGGGAGTGTTGCCATGTCGATCACGAAGCGGTACTTCACATCGCCTTTTATTACGCGCTCGTAAGCTTCCGGCAACTTGTCGATGGGTGTCAATTCGATGTCCGAGACGATGTTGTGCTCGGCGCAGTAGTCCAGCATCTCCTGGGTCTCGGCCATGCCGCCGATCATCGATCCCGACAGCGAGCGGCGATTGGCGAGGATTGAGAATGGAGCGATGGAGAGTGGCTGTTCCGGCAGCCCGACCGAGCAGAGCGTGCCATCGAGCCGCAGCAGGTTGAGATAGTCATTCAGGTTGTGCTCAGCCGAGACGCAATCGAGAATAAAGTCGAAGCTGCCTGCATGTTTCGCCATGGCGTTGGCGTCTTTGCTGATGACGACTTCATCGGCTCCCAGCTTCTTTGCGTCTTCGATCTTGCTCTCAGAGGTTGTGAACTGGACGACATGCGCTCCGAAGGAGTGGGCGAACTTCAGGCCCATGTGTCCCAGGCCGCCGAGGCCGACGACGCCGACCTTCTTGCCCTTGCCGGCGTTCCAGTGGCGCAGCGGCGAGTAGGTCGTGATGCCCGCGCAGAGCAGAGGCGCAACGGCAGCCAGATTCAGCTTCGGCGAAATCGTGAAAGCATACTTCTCATCGACAACGATGTTGTTGGAGTAGCCGCCAAGGTCAACTCGCCCTTGTAGTCGCGGGCGTTATAGGTTCCGACCATGCCCTTGACGCAGTAGGGCTGCGCCTCGGCCTTGCAGTTCTCGCAGATGCGGCAGGAGTCGACCATGACTCCAACACCCGCAAGATCGCCCTTTTTGAACTTCTTCACTGCCGAACCGACTGCGGTGACGTGGCCGACGATCTCGTGGCCGGGAACCATGGGGTAGATGGACTGGTTCCATTCGTCGCGTACCTGGTGAATGTCGGAGTGACAGATGCCGCAGTAGGCAATCTCTACGACGACGTCGTTGGGGCCGGGCTCCCTGCGGTCGAAGCTGAATGGAACCAGTGGCGACTTCTTATCGTGTGCGGCGTATCCGTGAGACTTCATTGTTTTCTCCAATAGGTTTCATTGCATGTGATGCAAAACTCAGTAACTCATTGCGAAGTTCACTGTAATCATGGTATCGACTGCTACAGGTTCGCCATTTAGAAGATATGGTTTGTAGGTCCATTGATGGACAGCCTCCAGCGCAGCCATGCCCAATTGTGGATCTCGGGCAGAGACTAATGTTAGCTTGGCAATGTGCCCCTCGCTGTTTATCAAAGCGCGCATCACAACAGTACCATTTGCATGTCGTGCGATTGCCCCCGCGGGATAGTGAGGAGGCGGGCCGCCTAATTTGTACCTCTTGACCGCTCCGGCACTAAGCTGAACGACATTCGGTATCTTTTCCAGTCCAGTTGTGGGCACAAAGTCGGCATCTGTTGTACTGGCGGTCTCCAGCTTCTCAATGTGTGAGTTCAGGACGGTCACGTCGTTCATCTTCACCGTGATAGCGGTTGCGACATTGCGTGATTGAAATACACCAAGACTGTTGCGAAGGATTACCAACGAACCGAAGTCAAAACTTGCCCGCAGTGTATCTTTATCGCGGTCGAGACAGTAGGTCGGAAAAAGGCCGAGAGGTGCAGATACTCCGTCTTTAATTGAAGGACTCAGCACGATGCAGTCGAGTCGGACCTTTCCGAAGTTCTGCTCGCGTAGTTCGGGCTTTACATCCACTTCATCATCTTTGCCTGGCATGGGATGCACAACCTGTCGACGCAAAATCTCTAACATTTCAGGCACTGCGCCAACCCCGGTACTCCTATAAAGACCATCCTTGGTCTGGATCTCCGTGGCCGTGTATGAGGGGCTGGTGAAGATGCGCTTATCCTTGTCGTGTCCTGCCCACCACTCTTCGAGCGTTCCTTGTTCCGTTGGCTTGCCCTTGTCATCAAAGAGTTGGAAGCTCACCCTCAGATGCCATGGCCGTAGTGTTGCGTCGTCCAATGTGTTTGCAACATCCGCACTTTGCAATCGCGCAGAGATTGCTGCGCTGTCTTCCGCGTACAGCCTTCCGAAAGAGACCAACAACGCTCCTGCAACCAAGTACTTGCCAATCGAGAAAGTCATTCAGCGCTCCGGTGTTGCAGAATCCTTCAACCCAGACAGCACCAAACTATTCGTCGTAGTGGAGGAGGCTGAGGACGTCGTATTCCTGAAACTTCTCGCGGCCCTTGAGAAAGTCGAGTTCGACGGCGAAGCCGAGACCGGCGATCTCTCCGCCGAGCTGGCGAACGAGTTGCACGGTGGCTTGCATCGTTCCGCCGGTGGCGAGCAGGTCGTCGACGATGACGACTCGCTGTCCGGGCTGAATGGCGTCGAGGTGAATCTCCAGCGAGTCGGCACCGTACTCGAGGTCGTAGGTCACACGAGCGGCCTTTGCGGGCAGCTTGTTGGGCTTGCGCACAGGAACGAAGCCAGCGTTGAGGCGGTAAGCCAGCGCGGGGCCAAAGATGAAGCCGCGGGCCTCGATGCCGAGGACCAAGTCGATCTCTTTGCCGATGTAGTAGGCCGCAAAGGCGTCGATGAGCTGGGCAAAGCCTGCCTTGTCCTTGAGCAGCGTGGTGATGTCGTAAAAGAGGATTCCCGGCTTGGGAAAGTCGGGAACGGTGCGGACGAGCGATTTCAGTGGTTCGCAGTTATGGGACATCGTTAATTACCAGGCTCCTTCGATGTTTTCTTAACGGACTTCTTCAATTCTTTTTACCAGGCCCCTTCGATGTTGAACTCTCCGAGGTTCGCGCCTTCGCTCTCGTCGAGCTCGTGTTCGATGACTGCATCGACCCGGCTGCCGCGTGAACCTTTGCGCAGCGCATCTTTCAACTCTGCTAGATCTTCGGGATCGCCCGCTGCGACGATCTCGACATGGCCCGCGTCGGTATTGCGGACCCATCCCTTGAGGCCGATCTCAGCGGCCTCGCGCTGGACGAACCAGCGGAAGCCGACGCCCTGCACGCGGCCTTTGACGAGATAGTGGCAGACCATGGTTTTTAGAGGACCATGTGGTCGGGTGGAATCTGGACGGGACCTTGATTGTCGCCGGGGAGACGACCCAGCTCTAACTCCGGCTGGATGTTCTCGTTGATGACCGGCAGGCTGGGAAGGTTGTCGGTGCGGCCAGCCTCGCGGACGACGGCGTCGGCATGGGTGAGGACCTCATCGACCGTCATGGTGTACATCTCACGGCCGTTGTCGTAGCCGGATTCGATGGCGTGCTTGAGGTAGCGGCCGGCGGTCTGGGCGGCGAGATAGTCGGTGATGACATGGCCGTTGCGGCGCTTCTGTTCGATCCAGGCAAGGTTCGGCATGGCGATCCAGACGGGCTTGCCGTTGACGGAGAAGCGGATATCGGTGGCGTCGGCGTGGCGCGTGGCGATAGCGACGACGGTGCCTTTCCAGAGGCAGCGGAGCTCTTCTCCGGTCCAGCGGTCGGTTACTTTAAAGTCTTCATACATGGCTGATTCCAGATTAGTGCAGTGGTGGCGGATGGGCAAGGTCGCGGGTCGAACGACTAACACCGATTTGCACCGATGACACCGATTTACGGCGTTCGCATACGGATTAAGTACGGGTAAAAATAGGGGCGGGATTGGAAGGTCCCGCCCTTGTAAAGATACTGCCTGTTGATCTTAACGATCGCTTCAGGCATTAACTGAAGTTTCGGTCGCGGCTGCGGCGGCTTCCGCTGCGGCCCTTTCCTTCTCTGCCTTCTCCGCCTTGCGTGCGGCGGCCGAGTTCTGGCCGAGTTCGGCAGCCAGCGTTTCGGTAGTGAAGGACTCGATGATGTCGCCTGCCTTGATGTCCTTGAAGCCGGCGAGATCGATACCGCACTCGACGCCCTGACGGACTTCGCTGACGTCGTCCTTGACGCGCTTAAGGCTGGAAATCTTGCCCTTCCAGACTTCGTTGCCATCGCGCAGGACGCGAACCTGAGCGTCACGCTTGATAAGGCCGTCGGTGACGCGGCAACCGGCAATCTGGCCGACCTTGGTGATCTTGAAGACCTGCAGCACCTCGGCGCGGCCGGCGTAGTTCTCCTTGTAGACCGGTTCGAGCAGACCGTACATCGCCTTGGTGATCTCGTCCTGAAGCTCGTAGATGATCGAGTGCAGACGAATCTCGACGTTCTCGCGCTCCGCGATCTCGGCGGCCTTGCGGTCGGGCTTGACGTTGAAGCCGATGATGACGGCATTGGACGCAGACGCGAGCAGCACATCGGACTCGGTGATGGCGCCGACGCCGGAGTGCAGGACGCGAACGCGGACCTTCTCGGTGGACATGCGTTGCAGCGAATCGGCCAGCACTTCGACCGAGCCCTGCACGTCGCCCTTGAGGATCAGGTTCAGGTCCTTCATGCCAGCCTGCTTAATCTGTTCAGCGAGGCCCTCAAGCGAGACGCGGGAGCTCTTGGCGAGCTGCGCCTCGCGCTCCTTCATCTTGCGGTACTGGGCGATGCCCTTAGCCTTGTCGCGATCGGCCATGACCAGGAAGGTGTCACCGGCGTCCGGCATGCTTTCGAGGCCCAGGATTTCGACTGGTGTAGACGGTCCGGCTTCGGTGATCGAACGGCCGCGGTCGTCAAACATGGCGCGGATCTTGCCGAAGGTGTTGCCGACAATGTAGCTGTCGCCCAGGCGAAGAGTTCCGTTCTGGACGAGGATCGAGGCGACCGCACCGCGGCCGCGATCGAGCTTGGCTTCGATGACGGTTCCGACAGCAGGGCGGTCGGGAACAGCCTTGGGCGCGCTGATGTCGGCGACGAGGCAGATCATCTCTTCGAGAAGATCGAGGCCGATGCGCTTCTTCGCCGAGACCTCGACGAACTCCGTGTCTCCGCCCTGGTTGGAGGGCTGAAGGCCGCGCGCAGCAAGCTGCTGGATGACCTTCTGCGGGTTGGCTTCGGGCTTGTCGATCTTGTTGACCGCGACGATGATCGGCACCTTGGCGGCGCGGGCATGGTCGATGGCCTCGAGGGTCTGTGGCATGACGCCATCGTCTGCTGCGACGACAACGACGACGATGTCGGTGACCTTCGCTCCGCGGGCACGCATACGGGTGAAGGCTTCGTGACCGGGAGTATCGAGGAAGACGATCTCGCGTCCGAAGGCGGGAGAGTCGGGCTTGGTGACATGGACCTTGTAGGCCCCGATATGCTGGGTGATGCCGCCGGCTTCGCCCGAGGCTACGTCGGTGGAACGGATGGCGTCGAGCAGCGAGGTCTTACCGTGGTCGACGTGGCCCATGACGGTTACAACTGGCGACCGGGCGATCTCGGCCATGCCGGTGGTGTCTTCGAGGAAGCCTTCGATGGCCTCGTTCTCCAACTGCTCTTCGACCGTAATGATCTGGGCGTCCGCGCCGAACTGGCGGGCGACGTCTTTGACCAGTTCGCCTTCGAGCGACTGGTTGACAGTGACGAAGACCCCCTTCATCAGCAGGGTAGCGATGAGGTCTTTGCCACGCACGTCTAGCTTTTCGGCGAGGTCCTTGACGCTGATGCCTTCGGTGACGGTGATGGTGCGAGTGATGGGCAGGGGCTCACGCGAGATGGGCGCTCCGCCAAAACGCGATGGCGGCTGGAAGCCCTTCATCGGGCCTTCTTTGCTCTTCTCGTAGCGCTGGTTGCCGCGGCGGGACGCCGGACGCGCTGCCGGACGCATTCCCGGCTTCTCGCCGGGGCCGAGCGGTGCTCCGGGAGCCGCACCGGGAGCGCCGGGACGCGCGCCAAATCCGGGACGGGCTCCAAAGCCGGGGCGTGGAGCGCCTGGAGCGAAGCCGGGACGGCCGGGGGCTCCGCCGGGACCGCCAGGGCCGCCGGGATAGGTGCGCGTCGGGTGCATGGGGCGGCGGGCGCCGGGGGCCATGGAGGTGGGGCGTGAACCGGGAGCGCCGGGAGACTGGGGCCGGGGGCGCTCGAAGATTG
>Ga0207667_10006429_pt1 | contig 14235 bp, 8 predicted proteins | sample KBSCornC52_FD_184301 | JGI IMG/M metagenome (GOLD analysis project Ga0207667, IMG submission 184301) | Corn rhizosphere microbial communities from Kellogg Biological Station, Michigan, USA - KBS Corn C5-2 (SPAdes) (version 2) | ecosystem: Host-associated > Plants > Roots > Rhizosphere > Soil ... | reverse complement strand
TGGACTTCATTCGGAAAGTTGAATAATAAATGCATTCAATCATTCATAATGTATTTATCATAGTAAATCATTTGTTGCGATGGATGCCTTCAAAAAATTTGTTGGTTTAGCACCTGAGCAAAAACCAGTTGACCAACCATTCAATCCATTTGGTGATTCTGATCAAAATGACAGGTGTAATATTGGAAAATATTTTTCATTGTCATGGATAATATAACAGTAATACGCAGAACTTTTAAAAAGGTTCAAAAATACTTTCCAGGTTACCCTTATCAATACCTATGCCCGTATCCTTTACCACAAAGTTTACCGTTACGTGCCCATCAGGTTGTTCATGAGCGGATGCCTTAACCCAAATATTACCCTGCTTGGTAAACTTTATAGCGTTATTAACCAGGTTAAATAATATTTGCCCCAAACGGGTTGGGTCGCCTATCAATTCCCGTTTGTTTAACTGAGGGTCAATTTTTATCGTGAAAGCAAGGCCTTTTTCTTCAGCTTTCAGTTTTTCGGCGCCACAGGTATTGTTGATGAGTTCAACCAGATTGAACTTGTTTTTTTCGAAAACCAGTTTGCCCGATTCAATTTTATTAAAATCGAGCACATCATTCACAATCGCCATCAGGCTATTGGCCGAAAGCTTCAACACATCCAGGTTTTCCTTTTGATCGTTACGGGGATGGGCCATCAGCATTAAATTGCTCATGCCAATAATGGCGTTAAGCGGCGTGCGGATTTCATGCGACATGGTCGCCAAAAACTCCGATTTTATATGCGACGATTTCTCCGCCCTGTCTTTGGCAATTTCCAGTTCGGCATTCAGTTCGTTCTGCTTTTCACTATTTTCCTTCAGCTCCCTGATGTTGTTTAAAAACGCGCCGTAAAAGTGGCTGTGGATGTAAATGATCAGGATAAAATTGGCAAAAATGCTGATAATAATGGTCGACTGATCCACTGTTTCGGGATGCAGGCCGATATCGTAACCACTATTATAGGAGATCAGTAAAAACACCAGGACGGGAATCAGGTTAGCCAGCGAGTAAAAAAGCCCCCAGCCCTGCCCCAGCATATAAAAGCTAAATAAAATAACCAGCAGGATAACCTGGATGGTTATAATATCCACCTTTTGAAGCGCTATAAAAACATTATTTATATCGATGACCGTAGCGATAACCAGCAATGCATGCGATATCTGTTTCCAACGCGGCCGGTACGTTAAAAATTTAAAAAGGAACAATACCGACAGGAGCAAAATACCCGCTGTAAAGGTTAAAAGCGTTTGCCGTTGAAAATAAACACTGATAAACAAACCGGCTACAGCTACACCAACAATCCAGAAACCATAATAAAGTAAGCGTATGCGTGCCTGATCAAGTAGTGACTGATCTTTTGAAAGAATATTATTAATAGAAAAATTAAAGAAACTGGTTTCCTTATTCATTAATTTGGGCTTATACTATGAAATTTTGATAAGATTTATCAATAACAAACCGGCCCAAAAAATTGAGCGCCTGCTTCACCTAATAATTTATCGCAATTACTAATGCAAATTGCAAGCCAAAGTAGCCAGGTTCTCCTCAACAATAGCAAGCTTTGCTTCCGCATCGGCCCTCTTTTTTAACTCGACGTCAATAATCTCGCGTTTTGCGTTACTCATAAACCTTTCATTCTCTAATTTTGAGTTAACCGACCGCAAAAATCCGGTTAAATATTCCTTCTCTTTTTTCAGCTTTGCACACTCAACAACAGGGTCAATTGTCTCGTTCAACGGCACATAAAACTCATCAGTTGATACCATAAAACTCACAGCACCAACTACTTTATCGTTAACGATATTAAAGGCATTGATATTGCCTGCTTTAATAATTATCGCCTCGTAATCCATGTACGGTAAGCCCGAATTTGCCTTTACAGAAAGGTCCAATTTTTCTTTCGGAGAAATCTGTTTATTGTTCCGAATATTACGGATCTGGGTGATGATTTGCTGAACAATTTCAATATGGGCTAATAGCTGTGTATTTATTTTCCCATAGTTTGGTAATTGGGCAACGATGCAGCAATCGCCTTCCGAACGCGCTCCAAAAAGCTCATCATGCCATAATTCCTCGGTTATAAAAGGCATAAACGGATGCAGGATCTTTAAAATATTTTCAAAGAATTTAACGGTGCGCTCAAAGGTCTCTCTGTCAATCGGATGCTGGTATTCGGGCTTTATCATCTCCAGGTACCAGGCGCAAAAGTCGTCCCATACCAGCTTATAGGTGGTCATTAATGCCTCCGATAACCTGAATTGGCTAAAGTTACTTTCAATCTCGGTTAAGGCCTGGTTAAACCTGCTCTCGAACCACTCAATTGCCACCGCATTGGGGTTACTTAAGCTGTCATCAACCTCCCAGCCTTTTACCAGTTTAAAGGCGTTCCATACTTTATTGAAAAAGTTACGGCCCTGTTCGCAATAACTTTCATCAAACATCAGGTCATTACCGGCCGGCGAACAAAGCAGCATGCCTACCCTAACACCATCCGCTCCATATTTTTCAATCAGGTCCAAAGGATCGGGTGAGTTACCCAACGATTTCGACATTTTGCGGCCAAGCTTATCCCTTACAATCCCGGTAAGGTAAACATTGGTAAACGGCTTTTTTCCACGGAATTCGTGCCCGGCCATAATCATCCTGGCTACCCAGAAAAATAAGATCTCAGGCGCTGTTACCAGGTCATTGGTTGGATAATAATAGTTGATGTCGGCGTTATCAGGGTTTTTAAAACCATCAAAAACCGATATGGGCCAAAGCCACGAGGAGAACCAGGTATCAACCACGTCTTCTTCCTGTCGCATATCCTCTGCCGTGAGTGGTGAGGTGTGAGTAGTGAGTTGTTGTGCTTGCGCGAAAGCTTCGTCTCTTGTTTTTGCGATAACGAACTGGCCGTTTGGTAAATACCAGGCGGGTATCCGCTGGCCCCACCACAGCTGGCGGCTGATGCACCAGTCCTTCACGTTTTCCATCCAGTACCGGTAGGTATTGATGAATTTTTCGGGGATCAGTTTTATATCGCCGTTTAAAACATAATCGAGTGCTGGTTTGGCCATTTCGTCCATCTTGCAAAACCATTGCATCGATAGCTTTGGTTCAATTACCGCATCGGTACGTTCTGAAAAACCTATCTGCGATTTATAATCTTCAACTTTTTCCAGGTAACCATCAGCTTCAAGCAAAACCGCTATTTTTTTGCGCGCAGCAAAACGGTCCTCGCCTACCAATATCTGGGCATTTTCGTTCAACGTACCATCGTCATTTAAAATATCAATAACCGGCAGATTATGTTTTTGGCCGAGTTCGTAGTCGTTCAAATCATGCGCTGGTGTAACCTTTAAACAGCCGGTACCAAAGTCCATTGTAACGTACTCATCCAGAATAATTGGAATTTCTTTATTAATCAGCGGGATTAATACTTTTTTGCCGTGAAGGTGTACATATCTCTCATCATTCGGGTTGATACAGATCGCGGCATCGGCCATAATTGTCTCTGGCCGGGTTGTCGCAACCACAACGTGGCTACTATGCCAGTCTATTGATTTGTCCTCAACAACATCGTACCTTATATAATATAATTTTTGGTTAACCTCTTTACGAATAACCTCCTCGTCAGAAACAGCCGTTTTTCCCTGCGGGTCCCAATTCACCATGCGTACACCGCGGTAAATCTGTCCCTTTTTGTACAGATGGATAAAAGTGTCTATCACCGCTTCGGAAAGGTCTTCCTCCATGGTAAAACGCGTGCGATCCCAATCGCAGGATGCACCCAGCTTTTTTAATTGCTCCAGGATAATGCCGCCATATTTCTCTTTCCATTCCCAGGCATAGGCCATAAATTCCGGCCGGGTAAGATCCTTTTTGGTGATACCACGTTCTTTCAGCATAGCCACAACTTTGGCCTCGGTAGCAATGCTGGCATGGTCGGTACCCGGTACCCAGCAGGCGTTTTTGCCCTTCATACGGGCGCGACGGATCAGCACATCCTGTATAGTATTGTTTAACATATGCCCCATGTGCAGCACACCGGTGACGTTTGGCGGAGGGATTACAATTGTATAGGGCTCGCGTTCATCAGGCACCGACCTGAAAAAACCGTGTTGCATCCAGTAACTGTACCACTTCTCTTCTGTCTCCTTTGCGGAATATGTTTTAGCAATAATCATAGCGTGCAAAAATACAATAGTTAGTTCATAGTTGATAGTTCATGGTTCATAGAAAAAAGCTAAAAGCTGAAAGACCAAAGCCGAAAGCTTTTTTCTTTCTGCTTTCTGCTTTTCTCTTTATTCTTTCCGCTTTCTGCTTTTCGCTTTTAGCTTTCTGCCACCATGAACCATCAACCATTACCTATGAACCCCTACGCCACAATATTTTTACAATTGCAAAGTTTAATTAGCAAACAATCCTTAGTTGATGAAAACATTGCCTTTACAGCGCTTTTTAGTGGGGATATTGAGAAAAGCCAGGTTGTCGTTTTTACTGAAGTGGTTTAACCGCTAACATCCTATCCCGGCCATTTGCTACCATCAATCATATTTTATTACCTTTAGTTTTAAGGTAAAGATTATGAAATTAAAACTCACAAACTTTGTGCTTATGGGGCTTGTTGGGCTCACGGTAAGCGCTTTTACTGTCGGCAGCCGCCAGCAGGACCCTCCCATGAAATACATCGATCCGGCAAACATGGACCTGTCCGTGAAACCTGGCGATAACTTTTTTGATTATGCCAACGGCAACTGGGTAAAAAACAATCCAATCCCGGCAAAAGAATCACGCTGGGGCAGTTTTGGCATCCTCGCCCAAAAAAACACCGATCGTTTGTTAAAGATGCTGGATGAGGTAAGTAAAACCAATAACCCCGCCGGCAGCCTGGAGCAGCGTGTGGGCGACTTATATGCCAGCGCCATGGACACCGTTTCTATCGAAAAACGCGGATACGACCCGATAAAACCTGCGCTTGATAGGATCAGCAAAATAACCACCGTTAACGGCGTGATCAGCGAGATGGTTTTTGAGCGCACACACGGCGAAGGCAGCCCGATGTTCGGTTTTTTTGTTGGCGCCGATTCAAAATATCCCACTAAAAACATTGTTAACCTTAACCAGGGCGGCACAACCCTGCCAGATAGGGATAACTACCTGAAAAGTGATCCGCGCACCAAAAAAATACAGGATGCTTACCGTACTTATATCACGTCCCTGTTTAATTTAACAGGTTCGGCCGACGATGCTGCCGCTAAAAACGCCGCCACCATTATAAATATTGAAACGGCACTTGCAAAAGCCCAGTTGAGCCGCGTTGCACAGCGCGATCCGCACGTTACTTATAATAAATATACCGTTGCCAATTTCAGCAAAATGACACCCAACCTGAATTGGGTTGAACTGCTGCCGCAAATGAAGGTTACCGGTCAGGATAGCCTGATTGTTGGCCAGCCCGACTTTTTTAAAGCTGAAGATGCGCTGTTGACATCGACACCGGTTGATGATTGGAAAGTTTACCTGGAGTGGAATATTCTGAAAGGGTCGGCGCCATCGTTAAGTTCGCCGTTTGTAAAAGCCAACTTTACCTTTACCAGCGCATTGAGCGGGCAAAAGGTACAAGCGCCGAGGAATGAACGGATGTCGCGCCTGGTTGATGGCAGCCTTGGCGAATTACTCGGACAGCTTTATGTGAAAAAATATTTTACCCCCGAAGCCAAGGCTTATATGGTTGCCCTGGTAAACAATTTAAAGGCTACACTTGGTGAGCGCATCAGCAAGCTGGATTGGATGAGCGCTGAAACCAAAGCCCGCGCCCTTAAAAAACTGGACGCCTTTGGGATTAAGATAGGTTACCCGGATAAATGGCAAACTTACGAAGGCCTGTTGATTGAGCGCAACGATTATTACGGCAATTTACGGCGGGTTGCCGAGTGGCGGTTTAACTACCAAACCAGCCAGATAAATAAACCTGTTGATAAACAGCGCTGGGGGATGACGCCACCTACCATTAATGCGTCATACAGCCCTAACAATAACGATATTACCTTCCCTGCGGGGATATTGCAGTTCCCTTTCTTTGATTTTGGGGCGGATGATGCGGTAAACTACGGCGGCATTGGCGCTGTAATAGGCCACGAAATGACGCACGGTTTTGACGATGAAGGACGCCAGTTTGATGCGGATGGCACCCTGCGCGACTGGTGGACAAAGGATGATGCCGACAAATTTAAAACACGCGCCGACGAGGTGGTTGCCCAGTACAACGCATTTACTGTGCTGGATACCACCCATGTAAACGGCCGTTTAACCCTGGGTGAAAACCTTGCCGACCTGGGCGGATTGAACGTAGCCTACGCTGCTTTCAAAAAAACAAAGGAAGGGCAATCGCATAAAAAAATTGATGGTTTTACACCGGATCAGCGTTTCTTCCTGTCGTGGGCACAGGTTTGGCGGAGTTCGCAACGTCCTGAAATGGCCGCGCAGCGGATACTGACTGATCCCCACTCGCCCGAACAATTTCGTGCAAATGCACCGGTAACAAATATTGACGCCTGGTACGATGCATTCAACGTAAAGCCCGGCGACAAAATGTATAAAAAGCCGGAAGACAGGATAAAAGTTTGGTAAAAACTCCCATATCCCCGGGGTCTGTGCCCTCACAGACCCCTTTTTTATTCTTCATTTCCGGGGTCTGTGTCCTCACAGCCCCCTTTTTACATTTCCGCAGCCTGCGACCTTAAGCCCTTTTTTCAATTCTACGTTTAAATGACACTGCACGGAGACTAAGCTCCAAAAATCCTTGCATTTTTGCCATAACTATTCACCACTAAACAAACTAAAATGATACCAGCAAAAGCATATGCGGCACAGGATCCGCAAACCGACCTTGCGCCCTGGAATTTTGAAAGACGCGAAGTAGGTCCTCATGATGTACAATTCGACATTCAATATTGCGGCGTTTGCCACTCCGATCTTCACCAGATAAAAAACGATTGGTTCCCGGGTGTATTCCCGATGGTGCCCGGTCACGAAATTGTAGGCCGTGTAGTTGCCGTTGGCGAACACGTTAAAAATTTTAAAGTAGGCGACCTTGCCGGCACCGGCTGTATGGTTGACTCGTGCCAGGTGTGCGAAAACTGCAAACAGGATCTGGAACAATACTGCCTGGAAGGCAATACCCCAACCTACAACGGTTACGAACGCGACGGCAAAACCCCTACCTATGGCGGTTACTCCAACACTATTGTGGTGCGCGAAGAATTTGTGCTGCATATCTCCGAAAAATTAAATCTTGCAGCCGTTGCGCCCCTGCTTTGCGCGGGCATTACTACCTATTCGCCATTAAGACATTGGAAAGTTGGCAAAGGCCACAAACTTGCCGTTTTAGGTTTAGGCGGATTGGGTCACATGGGCGTTAAATTTGGCGTTGCCTTTGGCGCGGAAGTAACAGTTTTAAGTACATCGCCAAAAAAAGAAGAAGACGCTAAAAAATTAGGCGCTCATCATTTTGTGGTTACCACCGACCCGGCACAGGTAAAAGCAGCAAAAGGAACCTTTGATTTTATTTTGGATACTGTATCGGCAGAGCACGATTTTAACATGTACCTGTCGTTATTGAAAACCGATGGCACCATGATATGCGTTGGCGTTCCATCTAAACCAGCAGAAGTAGCGGCATTCAGTTTACTTGGCGGCCGCAAGAGCCTGGCAGGTTCGGGCATAGGCGGCATTGCCGAAACCCAGGAAATGCTGGATTACTGCGCCGAACACAACATTGTATCGGATATCGAAATGATCGATATCAAAGACATCACCAAATCATACGAGCGTATGCTTAAGGGTGATGTACGCTACAGGTTTGTTATTGATATGGCGACATTGTAAGAAGTCTTAAGTCGATAGTCTGGAGTCCTAAGTCAAAGCCCGGTGCGAGCCGGGCTTTGCTGTTTTTTTCCATTCTCCCCGTGTGTCTGTGTCCTCACAGACCACCGAAGCGGGCCCTTTTTAGAGGATCTGCGTTAATGTTGCCTTTGGAATTAGTGATCTGTGTGACACAGACCACGGTTTTGTGTCGTTACAAAGACCTCGACGGGGAGACTTGCGAAGTTTTGAAAACTTCAAGTCTGAAAACACGCCTGTTGTATTTAAAATATCGCTTCTGCAATCCTTTTCGTAGGACCTGCGTTGCTCATGGTATAAAAGTGCAATACCGGCACGCCAAAAGCCATCAGTTCCTTACATTGATTGATCATCCAGTCTATACCGGCATCTTTAACAGCCTTTTCGGATTTACAGCCGTTTATCAGGTCGCAAAGTTCTTCAGGCATATCGATGTAGAAAGTTTTAGCCAGGCTCACAAGTTGTTTTGAGGTGGTAACCGGTTTTAAACCCGGAATGATAGGCACATTGATACCATTTGCGCGGCAGTTATTTACAAAGTCGAAATATTTTTGGTTATCGAAAAACATTTGGGTTACAATAAAGCTGGCGCCCATGTCAACCTTTTGCTTCAGGTATTTGAAATCGGTTTTCAGGTTTGGGGCCTCAAAATGTTTTTCAGGATAACCTGCCACACCAATACAGAAATCGGTTTTCAGGTTTTCGTCTTTGGTTTCGTGCAGATAGATGCCGTTATTCATGTTAACTACCTGTTGCAATAACTCGGTAGCGTAACAGTGCCCGTTGGGCGTTGGCACAAACGAAGCATCGCCCCTGCGGGCGTCGCCGCGCAATACCAACACATTTTCGATGCCCAAAAACTGGAGATCAAATAATCCGTTCTCTGTTTCATCTTTGGTAAAGCCACCGCATAGCAGGTGTGGCACAGTATCAACTTTATACTTATTCTGGATGGCGGCACAAATAGCAATGGTACCGGGCCGTTTACGATAGCTCAATTTCTCGAGCAGACCATTGTCATGCTGTTTGTAAATAAAATCTTCGCGCAGCGAGGTTACGTCAATAAAAGGCGGTTTAAACTCCATTAAAGGATCAATGGCATCATAAATCCCCTGGATGCTTTGCCCCTTTAAAGGCGGTATCAATTCGAATGAAAAAAGGGTTTTGCCCTTTGCGTTTTGAATATGTTCGGTTATTTTCATTGTGAATTTCCATTTGTCATTGCGAGCGTAGCGTGGCAAACTCATAGCTGCCAGGTCTGCGTACATGCAAAGCAACGAGTTTGCTTCGTCGTCCCTCCTCGCAATGACAATTTTTTGTTATGTTGATCAATAATTCAAATTCGGTCCCAACCATTTTTCAACCTCTTCTATATCCATCTCTTTTCGCACAGCATAATCCTCTACCTGGTCTTTGCTAATCTTACCCAGCCCAAAATAACGGGCTTGTGGATGGGCGAAATAGAAGCCGCTTACAGATGCTGCCGGTGTCATGGCCAAACTTTCTGTTAAATGCATTTTGGCATTGTCTTCGGCTTTCAGTATCCCGAATAAAGTTGTTTTCTCCGTATGATCCGGGCAGGCAGGATAACCCGGCGCCGGACGGATACCCTGGTATTCTTCCTTAATAAGCGCATCAGTATCCAATTGCTCGCCCTTTGAATAGCCCCAGTAATCTTTACGCACCAATTCGTGCATCTTTTCAGCAAAGGCTTCTGCTAAGCGGTCGGCAAGGGCTTTAGCCATAATGCTGTTATAATCGTCGTAATCCTTTTCAAATTTGGCCACCAGCTCATCGCAACCAATACCGGTTGTTACGGCAAAGCCACCAAAATAATCGGGGACGCCGCTTTCCTTGGTCGCTATAAAGTCCGACAAGGCGTAATAAGGCTCACCCTTAACCTTCTCGGCTTGCTGGCGCAGGGTATGTATTCGGGTTAGCAGTGTTTTGCGGCTTTCGTCGGTATACAGTTCAATATCGTCGCCTACGCTGTTTGCCGGCCAAAAACCAATTACGCCGTTAGCCTGCAATAGCTTTTCGTCCACAATTTTCTTTAACAGCACCCGGGCATCATCGTAAAGCCTTTTAGCTTCAACACCCACGTATTTATCATCAAAAATCTTAGGGTAGCTGCCGCGAAGTTCCCAGGTATGGAAAAATGGTGTCCAGTCGATATAAGGCACGAGTTCCTCCAGCGGGTAATTTTCTATCACCTTTGTACCGGTAAAAGTCGGTTTGATAGCAACATCGCCATCCAAACTTATTTGGAATTTACCTGCACGGGCCTCATCAATGGTTACAAAGCGTTTATCGTTTCGTTTACTTAAATGTGCCTCCCGCGCTTTGGCATATTCATCTTTTATTCCCTGTATGTAGGCGTCGCGGTTATCCTTACTCATCAAGTTGCTGCACACGGTTACACTCCTCGATGCATCCAATACGTGTATGGCAGGACCCGAATAATTTGGATCGACCTTAACGGCCGCATGTATGCGCGAGGTAGTCGCCCCGCCAATGATCAGCGGAATGGTAAATCCGTTGCGTTCCATTTCTTTGGCAAAATGCACCATTTCGTCCAGCGAAGGCGTAATGAGGCCGCTCAGCCCGATGATGTCCACATTCTGTTTTTTAGCCTCTTCGAGGATCCTTTGCGCAGGAACCATCACACCCAAATCTATCACTTCAAAGTTATTGCAGGCCAAAACTACGCCCACAATATTTTTGCCGATGTCATGCACGTCGCCCTTTACAGTAGCCATCAAAACCTTACCGGCATTGGCCCGGCTCCCGCTGGAATCTTCCCCGGCATCAATAACACGTTGCTTTTCCAGCTCAATAAATGGCAATAAATAAGCAACGGCCTTTTTCATTACACGGGCCGATTTTACCACCTGCGGCAAAAACATTTTCCCCGCGCCAAACAGGTCGCCTACGATATTCATGCCGTCCATCAGGGGGCCTTCTATCACTTCCAGCGGCTTGGCGTAAGCCAGCCTGGCTTCTTCCACATCATCATCAAGGTATTCAATAATACCTTTCACCAGCGCGTGCGATAGCCGTTCTGAAACGGTTCCTTTACGCCACTCCTCATCGCGTACTATCTCTTTACCTTTGCTTTTAATGGTATCGGCGTATTCAACCAAACGTTCGGTGGCATCATCCCTGCGGTTCAATAAAACATCTTCAACCAGTTCCAGCAGGGTTTTATCAATTTCCTGGTAAACCTCCAGCATACCGGCGTTCACGATGCCCATATCCATACCTGCTTTTATGGCATGGTATAAAAACGCAGAGTGCATGGCCTCGCGCACCACATTGTTTCCCCTGAAGGAGAACGAAATATTACTCACCCCGCCGCTCACTTTGGCGTGCGGCAGGTTTTGTTTTATCCAGCGGGTAGCTTCAATAAAGTCAACCGCATAGTTGTTGTGCTCCTCGAGCCCGGTTGCTACGGTTAATATATTCGGATCGAAGATAATATCCTGCGGAGGAAAGCTTATTTCGTCCACTAAAATCCTGTACGAGCGTTCGCAAATTTCTTTACGACGCTCTAACGAATCGGCCTGGCCGGTTTCGTCGAAAGCCATTACAACGGTTGCCGCGCCATAGCTTAATATTTTACGTGCATATTCCTTAAACTTCTCTTCGCCTTCTTTTAAGGAGATGGAGTTAACAATACCTTTCCCCTGGATACATTTCAATCCAGCTTCAATCACTGTCCATTTGGACGAGTCGATCATGATAGGCAATTTGGCTATATCGGGTTCCGAAGCCACAAGGTTTAAAAACTTAACCATCACCGCTTCGGAGTCAATCATGCCCTCGTCCATGTTGATATCGATTATCTGTGCGCCGCCTTCAACCTGCTGACGGGCTACAGTAAGCGCTTCTTCATAGTTTTCAGCCAGTATCAGCTTCGAAAACTTTGGCGATCCGGTGATATTGGTACGCTCGCCTATGTTTACAAAAATACTATCGGGCCTTATGGTTACCGCCTCCAGGCCGCTTAACCGCATGAAGGGTTCCAGCTCGGGAATTTTACGCGGCGGGTGCTGGGCAGCTTTTTCGGCAATACACCGGATGTGATCGGGCGTGGTGCCGCAGCAGCCGCCTACTATGTTTACCAGGCCGGCTTTTATAAAATCATCAACCTGGTGAGCGGTTTCGTGGGCTGTTTCGTCGTATTGGCCAAACTCGTTTGGTAAGCCGGCGTTAGGATATGCCGATATAAAAACATTAGCCTTTTCGGAAAGTTCCTGGATATGCGGGCGCATTTCTTTTGCCCCCAGTGCACAGTTTAACCCCACCGACAATAAGTTGGCATGACTCACCGAGTTCCAGAAAGCTTCCACCGTTTGCCCCGAAAGGGTACGGCCGGATGCATCCGTTATAGTTCCGGAGATCATCACGGGCAGGTGCTTGCCGCTTTCGTTCGCGTACCGGTTTACAGCAAATAAGGCCGCTTTGGCATTTAAAGTATCAAAAATAGTTTCAATCAGCAACAAGTCCGAGCCGCCGTCAACCAGGCCACGCACCTGATCGTAATATGCATTGGCAAGGTCGTCAAAAGTAACGGCACGGTAGCCGGGATCATTTACATCAGGCGATAATGAAGCAGTACGGTTGGTTGGCCCAACGGCACCGGCAACAAAACGCGGTTTCTCGGGCGTCTTGAGCGTATATTCGTCAGCCGCTTCGCGGGCAATCCGGGCGCCTTCGTAACTCAATTCATAAGCCAATTCTTCAAGATGATAATCGGCCAGCGAAATTACCTGTGTACTAAAGGTATTGGTTTCGATAATATCAGCCCCGGCATCCATATATTCGTTATGGATAGCTTTGATGATATCCGGACGGGTTATGTTCAGCAAATCGTTATTCCCCTTGAGGTCCGAAGCATGGTCGCGAAACCTTTCGCCACGAAAATCCTCCTCGGTTAACTGGTACCGCTGTATCATGGTACCCATTGCCCCGTCAATTACCAGTATACGTTTTTCAAGTTCTTTTTTTATATCCATGTCTTAGATGTGAGACGTGAGATATGAGATTTGAGATGTAAAATTTGGTGTAAAGCGTGGTACAGTTAGACCGTGCGATTTCTCAAATCTCATATCTCAAATCTCATATCTCACAAAAGTGGCTTATTTCGAAAAGTCCGGTTGTAAACTGACTTTCGCTTATCTTTCCTGGCCGATGTTAACTGGTCAAGTAGAATTTGGCACCTTGTAGGTACAGGTTGCCAAGACTTCGCAGGGTCTAATCCCTCCGTCTTTCTCTATAAGCGTCACAAATATGCGCAATAAAGTTTTAAAATGCAAGTTGGGGAGAGAGTCAGAAGCCAGGAATCAAGAACAAAGATTTAAAAAAGACAGGCACTTGACACGTCACACCAACCCGACCCAAAAGTTTTTATCTTGACTCCTGGCTCTTGGCTCCTGGTTCTATTTGTAGATCCACAGCAGCATGTGTTTCTTTTGCTTCCGGATAAGGGCGTCGACAAATCTCATGGTATTATTTGAAATCGCGGGGCAGCCCCAACCCTCGGGCGTTCCGTTGGGATACACTTCACTTTCGGGCACCGACTCCCACGAATGAAATACGATTTGCCTGCTGAGGGCATTATTGTTAGAACCCTCCAGCCCTGTTAAAAAGTATTTTACATGGATGCCCCAGGCGCTGTAAGCATGATCATTAATTTGATATTTGCCAAGGGCCGTGCAATGACTGCCATCGGCATTGCTAAAAGACGGACTGTTTTTTGACCAGACACCCGACCATGGCAACCTGCCGCAGCCGTGACTGATCAACCCGGAAATTAAAATGTTTTTGTTGTTGAAATCCCATACCATAAAGCGTTTTACACCCGATGGCAGGCTCATATCAACCAGGATGCAATACCGGGTATTGTAACCCTTTTGGCGGCAAAACGATAAGGCTTCTTTAGCCTTTTGCCGGGTTCGAATTGTATCGATATGCGGAACACCCGCGCTGACACTTAAAGCAAATAAAAATGCCAGTAAAAAGCTGAAAATAAATTTCATACAACTTTTCACCGGCAGATTTAGCAATGTTTTTATTTCGATTATCTCCTTCTGCCGAAAAGACGCAGTAACATTAGGAATAAGTTTACAAATGTAATGTATAACGATAAGCCACCCCAAAGCGCTAATTTTGAAGCAGATGCATCGCCATAAGTTAAACCGGCGCCAATATTTTTAAGCATTTGAACTTTATAAGCTGTTAAGCCTGTAAATACCGCTACACCGATGTAGGTGATAATTAAATCTAAACCCGAGCTGTGTAAAAACCAGTTTAC